>Ga0209986_10001647_pt1 | contig 21206 bp, 18 predicted proteins | sample BlataG_FD_183168 | JGI IMG/M metagenome (GOLD analysis project Ga0209986, IMG submission 183168) | Deep subsurface microbial communities from Black Sea to uncover new lineages of life (NeLLi) - Black_00105 metaG (SPAdes) (version 2) | ecosystem: Environmental > Aquatic > Marine > Oceanic >... | reverse complement strand
CCAGCAAGAGAAGGAGGGTGGGTGGGTGGGTGGGGTTGGGGGGCAGAGCAGAGAAGGAGTCTCATTTCTTTTACAATTTTAGTGTGATAAAACAACTTGTGTTTGTACAATCATAGGCAACCATAATTGAATAGATATAGTTGTGTCTAAACAAAAACAACCTTCTCCATCCCCCCCCCCCCCCCCCCCCCCCCCCACCCACCCACCCAGAGTGAGCGAGCTGCTTATTACTCAACAATTTAAAGCTTTAGCAACAAAACAATCAATCCATAACAACTTCGAAATTGATAGCAACATATTAATTCCCAAAATCTGTCAGGACGAGTTGTTTTACTCATGATTTGTATATATACAAGTTGTATAATCCCTGAATGAATCGCAGATTATAGGAGAATCAATACCGTCTTTATCGACAAGTAGTGGCAATAAATAACTTAACAGATTTTTAGAAACGAATTAGATAGAGTTATCTACAATTGAAGCTCTATCAAGCAAGAACTTCTCACATTAGATCATAACTGCCACCCAGACATCTCCCAAAAAGAAACCCTACTCAAGACCAATTCAATGGAGGCTCTCAAAACTTTGCTAAAGACACACGGACAAGAGCATCTATTGAATGGGTACTCCGCTTTGATGCCCGAGGAGCGTTCCCAGTTGGTCGCCAACCTCCAAGCAATCGATTATGCCCATGTCAACCGTGCCTTCAAAGCCAGCATTGCAGTAGCAGCTGCCCCAACCATCCCTCCAGAGCCTATCAAGAACATTGTCACCCTCTCAGACACCTCTGTTGAAGACATTAAACACTGGAGAGACACTGGTCTTGACATGATTGCATGTGGCCAGCTAGGCATCCTCCTCCTCGCTGGCGGTCAAGGCACCCGTCTAGGCTCCTCCCAACCAAAGGGTTGCTACAGCATCGGCCTCCCTTCTCGTAAATCTCTCTTCCAGCTCCAAGCTGAGAGAATTCTTCGTCTAGAGCAGTTGGCAGCAGAACACGCCTTTGGAAGTGCCACCGACATTCGCAATCCTATTCGTTGGTACATTATGACCAGCGGCCCAACTGATGCCGAAACACGCCGTCACTTTGCAGAAAACGCCTACTTCGGCCTTAAGCAAGAGCAGATCTTCTTCTTCCAGCAAGGAGTCCTCCCTGCTATGACTGAAGACGGCAAAGTCATTCTGCAGACAGCAACCCACCTAGCTTTGTCACCAGATGGCAATGGAGGCGTTTACCCAGCGCTCGCAGCAGGCGGTGTCTTGACAGACATGGCAGCAAAAGGAGTCAAAGCTCTGGACTGTTACTGTGTTGACAATGCACTGGCACGTGTGGGAGATCCAGTGTTTGCTGGAATGTGTGTCGAGAGAGGAGTTGAGTGTGGCGCTAGAGTTGTAGCCAAGTGTGGCCCAGAAGAGAAAGTGGGCGTGTTTGCTGAAAGAAACGGCTGTCTGGAAGTTGTTGAATACTCCGAGCTAGACCCTGCTCAAGCTCACGCTGTGGATGAAGATGACAAACAATCTGGTCGACTCAAGTACAACTGGGCCAACATATGCATGCATTACTTTGATGCGGCCTGGCTTCAAAGGATGGCCGACGATCTCGCTGCATCTCCCAAGTACCACATTGCTCGTAAAAGAATTCCTTCCAAAGAAGGTCCTGTCACTGGTATCAAATTAGAGCTCTTCATCTTTGATGCTTTCCCAAAAGCTAAGACAGTCGCTTTGATGGAAGTCTCCAGAGAAGATCAGTTTGCTCCAGTCAAGAATGCCCCCGGATCTGAAACTGACAGCCCTGACACCGCTCGTGCTGCTATAATGAAGCTTCACAGACGCTGGGTGGAGGCTGCTGGCGGTAGAGTTCAGGCTCCCAATGGTGTGGAAGTTGCTCCACTTGTGTCATATGCTGGAGAGGGGCTAGAGACTATTTGTCAGGGGAAGACTTTCAAGGAAATGTTTGATGTGCATTTGATGGGGTTTCTCTGTCCCCCTCTCAGTAGTCCTGGAGGAACGACAATGCACTACTCCTCTCCCCGCCCAGTTCCAGGGACGACAAAATGGGGAGGGAGAAAGAAGGGATTCAAAATTGAAGTCAATGCTGCCACCATTACCCCCAAAAGTTGAGTGTAGAAGAAGTAATAGTAGTGTGTCTAGAGTTGAAAGAGGAAGGCATAATAGCGGTGTTATCAGATTTCATATTGCCAGTGGTAGTATGGCTATTAAGATGAGGCAGGTTGCTTTTAAATTAAAGTATTAGAGATAAACCAGAGGGCTTGAGTATGCAATGGTTTTTACAGTATATACACGGTTGAAAGGAGCAGTTAAAAAGCCATTGATAAATGTGTTGTTTTTCTTTTTTGACGAGTCGTCGAATTAAGAGAAGAAGAAGAAGACCTTTTTTGAGTTATATGTTTTTCCTTTTCCCTCATGCACGAATTAATATATCTGTAAGAAGTACCGTTTACACTTAATCAAACAAATTATCCCACCCATCCATACAATCCATCAACTCCTCCATTCTATACATTTCCCTATTCAGAATCTGCTCCAGCAGCCACCTTGTCCTCCTCAGTACTAGCAGCAGCAGCAGCAGGCACATCGCTAAAACTCACTTTCACCATAGCCGGTCGCAATAACTTCTCTCCCAACACAAATCCTTTTCTAAATTCCTCCAGCACAGTGCCATCAGGTACATCTTCATTAGGTTCTCTCATAATTGCCTCGTGTATATTGGGATCAAATGGCTCCCCAGCTCCTGGAGTTGCTTCCAATCCCAAATTTCTGAATATTTCCACCATTTGTTTATATAAACCCTGATATGCAGCATCTACCTTCTTCTCACCATCTGTCTCCAGAACTAGTTGCTTGCCTGCCAATTCAAAATTGTCGATCAAAGGGAGCAGCTCTGAGACGACGTCGCCCCTGACGGAAGTGGCAAGATTGGTCTTTTCTGTGGCGCTACGTTTACGGAAGTTTTCAAAGTCTGCTTGAAGTCTGACAAACTTGTCTTTGAAGTCTGTGAGTGTCTTTTCATAGGCATCTGCTGATTGTTGTGCTGATTTGCTTAGATCTTGGAGCTGTTTAATTTCGGTTTCGAGCTCAGCGACATACTTGTCGTCCAAAGCTCCAGCAGTGGTCGCCTCCTTGGCCCGCTCAATCAGGGAATCTGCCATAGACATGATAGGCTTGTCGTCAGAAGAACTCTCTTCTCCAGTTGCAGCATCATCCTATATCATCAGAAAGTATGTGTGAGGTCAATTGGTCGATATTCTTGAGGAGATTGCTGCATGCAGAGATTCAAAGAAAAATTGATAAAACTTACGTCGTCACTTGCACGTAGTCTGAATGCATTATATTTAAGCACACTTTGTGATCCTATGTAGGCACGTGCAATGTTTTTGTCGGCACTGGCCAATTTAACTCTGGAAGCTTGCGATGTAGATGGCTTCACACAGCGTCTTGTGGCGACAATTCTATTAGATACAATCATCATGACGACTCTTACTCACTTCAAGATGGTGATGGATTTTCAAATGCAGCCAAAATTCTGACAGTTATTGTCCACCCCATCCTCCCTCTTCTAGACTCCCCGCCTGACTCAAACGTCAATTTCTCAAGAGTGATTGCAACGACATAACGCATATACCCATCACTTTTCACTCTTTTTCCACTTTACACAACCCAAAACCCATCCTACATATCATATCATATCATATCGTATCATATCCATCAATCAATAATATATAGTCATCACTCTATGATGTGGCTTCAAGGTATCCTTCTCCCTCTCCCCCCACTCCCACAACCACCAATCCAACTGCACGGAATTAATCCCACCCGTCCTTTCCCTCTCCTCTTCTCCTCCTTCTCTTCCTCCTCCCCCTCCTGCTCCTCCTTCTTCATTCCTCAACCTTTCCTCTATCTTCATCTTCATCACCTCCACAGCATGGATTGTCCCACTCCTTATCTCAGTTTCCTCCAATCCCCCAGCCTGCATCATCTCCTTGCCATCAACCTTTGCCCCCAATTCTTTACTGTATTTCAACATACCTAGATGACGGAGAATCTGAGGTACTCTATAATCAGCAAACATTGTCAATTGGTCAATATCCTTGAACTCTCCTGGTCCTTGGCCTTTAAAAGCGCCCCAAATATCGCCTACAAGGATTTGAGCTCGTTTGTAGAAAAACAGCTGCCCAGTGGTGGGATGGATGGTGTGATCTCTGAATCCGGGGAGGAGTGAGGTGATAATTTCAACTAGTTTTACCGCTGATCCTTGGGCAGAGTGTACTATGTTGATAGCCGCTGTATCTGTGGATGATGATGGGGAGGAGGAGGGGGAGGATGAACACAGGGCATGGCCCAGCTCTTTCAATAGTCTTACACGTTCTTCTTCCAGAGGGAGAGGCGACTCCCATCTGAGGAGACGTCTCAGATTGATTGGAGTCATTTTTATGAGATTGGCTGGAGATAGAGCTTGTCTATCATTTAACACGGCCGCTTTCAGGCCACGAACAAGGTGTTGGTATTCAAAAGTGCCATCGTTGAAGAAGCAGAAGTTGATTGTGTCGATAACAAAGTGGAAGTGGACGGTCAAGGCCGGGTCGGTGGGGTCGAAAAAGTGTAGCTCTGAATCAAATGAATGGTATAAAATGGATTGAATTGCTTCACTAGTGAGTGATACGACGAATGCATCTATCTTGTTGACATCCACTGAGACATGCGTTGGGTTTTGATTTTGAATCTTGCTTGCATCTCTTCTGATTTTTGAGCAAATATTCATTGAGACATTTAGTGGTGAGCTTATAGCGCAAAAATTATCCTTTGAAAACAGGTCGAGTCATATCGAATGCGGCTACTTGTTTAAAAAGAAAATAGAGATGTACAATAAGACAAATGTTCAATTTCCCCAGGGGAGACTGCCATAGATAGGTCGGTCTCTGCTGCAAATTGTTTCTTTGAATGAAGTAGAGGATGAATGTAGAGCTTTGTAAGTGAGACGATCCATCACCCCTGATCTCATCCTTTTTTGCTCTTTCTCCCTGGTCTAGTTGAGGTCAAAGTTGTTGGATGATGAAACATACTAGGGTTTATGAGTAGATACAGAGAATAATGGTCCGTAAAGTTTCTATTGTTACTATCTGTTGCAATAACACAAAACTATAAACCCCTCAGCTGGGGAACTCTACTTAAATTTTACTCTCTACGTCCTCGAGGGCAAGGAGAGCTCTGCAGAGCTCTCCAGCTGGTGCACCGGTGGGTGTAATGGAACCACTACAAAACCACCACTTCCACCCATCCACCATAGACAGTGTCACTATCTGTAACAATATTATAACTTAAAAATATCCATATATGTACTATGTCTTACACTATCAAGCTTGACCACGTCACCGAACTCCATCTCACCTCAAGATTCAGACCGTTTAGAAAACAAATCGTCACCAAAGCCTCGTCCTCTCCCGGCAGCTCTACTCGTGAGGTACTCACCAAATCAGAGAGACTCAAGCTCAACTTAGGCAGCGATAGAGATTGGTATTCCTCCCCCCGCTTCGTCTTCCACGTCGACGACGCCTTTGTGCGCTCTCTCACCCAACTCTACCGCCAATCCCTCCCAAACGATGACTCCATCGTCATCCTTGACCTCATGAGCTCCTGGGTATCACATCTACCTCCAGAGAGACAATACGGCCGAGTCATTGGACATGGTATGAATCCACAAGAGCTCCAACGCAATCCCCAGCTATCAGATTTCTTCGTCAGAGATCTTAACAAAGACCCAGCAGGCTGGGCCTTAGCTGATCAATCGGTGGATGCTGTCGTTTGTTGCTGCTCAGTACAATATCTACAATATCCAGAACGTGTATTTACAGAAATATATAGAGTATTAAGGCCAGGAGGGGTTTGCATTATCAGTTTTAGTAATAGAATGTTTTATGAAAAGGCCATCCAAGCCTGGAGAGATGGTTCAGGGTATAGCAGAGTGCAGCTGGTCAAGAGTTACTTTATGGCAGTTAGAGATGGTGATGGAGAGTCAGGGTTTAGAGATATAGATGTAGTCAAAGAGGTAAAAATAGATGGTAATAATAGCAAGAGCAATAGTGGCAGTAGTAGTAGAAGTAATGCAGCAATGACATTATGGTCGTTAAATCCTTTTCAAGCAGCTGTCACTTCAGTATTCAGGATGTTACAGGGTGGTGGAGGCAAGGATCCTTTTTATGCAGTCATTGCTCATAAACAACTAGAAATATAAGGTTTCTACATTACAAATTTGGAAGAACAGACAAAAGCTCACACCTCTGTAAAATGAGAAACACACAGTGTTGAAAAAAGAATAAAAGAACCACAGAGAGAGAGAGTGTGTAAGAGAGAGAGAGAAGTCAAGGGACAACCCATGCTATTTCTCATTTCAGCTTTATTCACCCTTTATCGTCTTCTTCTTCTTCAATTAGTTAATGAAATCTGTCCCCTAAATCAATCCCCTCCCTCACTCCAGGCTACAGTATTTACTCCACCAATTCGTCATCATCTCCATCTGGCAATGGCATGGCAGCCGCCTCTGCCAACTGCTTTTCATATTCCTGCTGCTGCTGCACATCAATCTGCACTTCTGGAGGAGCTAAAGCGACCTGCTCCACAAAGTGAAGGTTTGGATCACCTACCAATTTACGAGCCAAGTAGAGGAATGGCTTTTCGTAGTTGTAGTTGGATTTGGCTGATATTTCATGGTATTGCAAGTTTTTCTTTCGGTGAAAAGTGACCTGTTTTGGCTTCACCTGGCGGTTTTTGACGTCGACCTTGTTACCGCAGAGAACGATGGGGATGTTCTCACAGACACGGCAGAGATCACGGTGCCAAGTGGGGACGTTTTTGTAGGTTAATCTGGAAGTGACGTCAAACATGATGATGGCACATTGGCCGTGGATGTAGTAGCCGTCACGCAGACCCCCAAACTTCTCTTGACCGGCAGTGTCCCAGCAGTAGAAGCGGATTTTACCACGGTTGGTAGTGAAGTCTAGAGGGTGGACCTCCACACCAATAGTAGCTGTGTACGTTAGATAGATATATGTGAAGGGGGTGGGGTGGGGTGAGAAGAAGGAAGAGGAGAGGGAAGAGGATGTGTTCACTCCGTCCTTCTGGAGTCGTCAGAAATATCTGGAGAATTGGGACTTCTTTGGACTAGTAACTCACGTTCGTATTTCTTTTCGAATTCACCAGTCAAGTGACGCTTAACAAAGGTGGTTTTACCTGCAAGAAAGAGGGAAAGGTGTCAGAAAACAGGTTTATTCAAATTCTAGCCCATACTTGATTCTTTGCCTCTGTATACACCAACTTACCAGTTCCACCATCACCAACAAGCACCAGCTTGAACGACGGGACACCATCAGGGGTTGTTTGTCCGGGGAGAGCCTGTGAAGAGGGAAAATGAACAATCCATCACCAACTGTTTTCCAGTGTGCTAAAGAAATAAATGTCTCCAAACATAGGAGACGTAACAAAATAAATATGTGCATCCATTAAGACTGTCAGGATTATGTTAAAGTTAAATCAACTTACCATCACGCAAAGCAGTAGTGATCAGCTCTTCTTAATATCGATAGAGGGTCCTCTAGGCTAAATTTATGGAGCAAATATAATGCCAATGTTACTATTGTAATGAGTTTATGCTCAGGAAAGCAGCATTTTAAGCGGGAGGCGCCACTTTGTTGCTCCTCTCCACTTCGCCAGAATTTCTTCCCCTCATGTTCCTTCAAAATAACATTCCTTACAAAAGGCTCCTGGTCTTGAAAAAATTGCAAGATACTAGCACGTCTACATCAATTACAAGGCAGCGATACCGGTTAAGAAGACGACACTGTGCCCTCGACTTGATGCAGATGATGCATTTCTAAAGTAAGTATCAGTGTTATGAGCATATTTTGAATAGTTACATCACCTAGAGTATGCGAATGATGGATTTCGTTTAAAACATCCTTGTCTGTGTGCTTTATGGACGACCTTACATTTTGTTTCTTACAAGTTTTCTTTAAATCTACACAGGAAGAGCTAATCGCGCGATACACTCGAGAGAATAATTCCTCAGCATCTCAGCATATCGTAGCAGGCCACGGAGGTACCTGCTCCTTTGACCCCTTCTTCCAGGGCCCGGCTCATCGCCATGGCTGCCGACGCTCTTTCACAAGCCACCAGCCTCGCTGGCGTCATGGAGGAGGCTGGCCCTTCCTGTTCCGCAGAGGTCTCCCTCTCCTCAATCATGAGCAATCTACCAGCTCCTACAGAACATGCTGTCGCAGAGGTACTGGGAATGATTGCTCGCACAAGCAAGGGCATTCAACCGAACACCCCTCCGGCATGGAATGTCGACATAATTATAGATGCCTTGAAAGCAGCAAATCCAGCAATAGACTGGCGTCACGTAGCAGAACTCTTAGATCAACCTGAATTTGACGTCCCAGACAATGCAGCACTAGAAACATTAATGCAAGCATGGCAACATGCCACCACAGATCCCTTCCCCATTGCTTCCCTCACTGGACGGCCTTGGAACAACTCAGCAGGCCAACTCGCCTTTATCAGGGCTGCCACTGCATCCAGCCCAGAAGTTTTCCCCTGGGATCACTGTGAAGGTAGACAACAACCACTGGAAAATCTCCACGCAGGTAAACCCTCCAGTGGCACTGCAAACGGGTGCTGGCTCTGTTTATCTCTCTACTCCGTCTTGGCAACTTTAGCAGACTCTGGACACTCTTCAGCAGTCAGAGACATCATGGAGGTGCCTCTAAAAACATGTCCAGAGATTATGTTGTTGGGGGTAGCCAGCGTTAATGGAGGCTGGGGCCCACTGCAGTCAGAATTATGTGATTCTCTAGCGGTGACCTATGTGGCCCCCCACCCCAACTCCTCTCTAGTGTTGAACAGACTGTGGCACCTTAATCAAAGTGTAGTACTAAGAGCAATGGTGAGCCTGTATTCTAAAGATATTTCCAACATTAGCAGAGTGATGGAGGTGTGTCAAGAATTGCGATCATTGACGGAAGTGCTCAACGGAACGCCAACTCCATTTTGTCTGGAACTAGCAGCATTAGCTTCTAGGAGAGAGTATTTAAATCTAGAAAAATGGCTGGGAGAGCAGTTTGGATCTAGAGGAGTTGGTTTCATGCAGGATACAGTGAAATTTTTAGCAGATAGAGATGACCAACTGACGCCAGGAGCATCAGGAGGAAAAATCAACATTAGCGTAGAAACACAAGCAATCTACCTCAAAGCACTAGCTCGTTCTACAGATCTCCTTCCCACAGACACATTGCAGCAATTTAAAGTGGTATACGGTGCAGCAGTTGCGTCCAACTCACAATTACAAACTCTCCTCACTGATGTTTCATCCTTTGAAGCATTCGCCCCAGACATTGAAGAAGAAACCACTGCCTACCTTCAAAAGGTATACAATGGAGAGTTGACTGTTGAACAATTTGTAGAGACACTTAAATCATTCAAGAATAGCACGGTAGGAAGAGAGCAGGAAGTCTTGGCCTGCCTCGTTTATAACTTGTTTGATGAGTATCGCTTCTATTGCAAGTATCCAGAGAAGGAGCTGTCCATCACTGCTGTCCTGTTTGGTCAGCTGATTCACCAAGGTCTGGTGTCCAGCATCACATTAGGGGTTGCGCTGAGGTATGTACTGGAGGCATTGCGTAGTCCTCCTGCTGAAAACCTGTTTGGATTTGCGACGTCGGCGATTCGTCAGTTCCAGGATGAAATGTCTCAGTGGATTAAGTTTTGTCAGCAAGCTCTGGGTGTTCCAGGTCTTCAAGAGCGGGATGCAGAGCTTTATGCAATCATAGAGAAGCAGCTGATTGTAGCCATGGAAAAAGAAAAGGAACGAGCGGCAAAAACAGCAGCAGCAGCAGCAGCAGCAGCTTCAGCAGCCAAATCATCCATCTCCGTGACTGGCATCAGTCCCATCTCTTCTTCCTCCTCCTCCTCAGCAACAACAGTGACCAGTGCAGCAAGCGCCATGCGAGGTATCCCTGCAGCAGCGATGGCTGCAATGACAGCCCCACTGGGCACCAAAGCAGATGGAAGTGCTAGTAGCAACAATGCAGGCTTCCCCACTGCCGCTCTACCAGTCACCCCCTCCAACCCCAATATGCTGTTCTCCACCATCAATGCCGAAACACTAGAGCACGCCGCTCAAGATGTCTCATTCCCAGTGCCCGATGACAGCCTAATTGACAAGGTCCACTTTGTCGTCAACAACCTGGCACTGGCAAACATTGATGCAAAGGTTAGGGAGCTGAGAGACCTCGTCCATGCCCCATACTACCCTTGGTTTGCAAATTACATGGTCGTCAAGAGAGCTGCACAAGAGCCCAACTTCCACGGAGTGTATTCTGCCCTGGTTGACAAGTGGGAGGACAGATCATTTAGAAATAGCTTCATCTCTACTACAGTTCACTACTGCCGAGTGATGCTGATCAGTAAGCTGTTGAAAAGCAATTCAAGTGAGCGTACCTTGTTGAAAAACTTGGGAGCTTGGTTAGGTAAGATTACTCTAGCTAAAAACCGCCCTGTCCTGCAGAAACATCTGGATGTCAAGGCTACAATCATCAAGGCATACGAAGAGGGCAAAATGCTGGCTGTTTTGTCGTTCATCAGGCAGCTGCTGGATCCTGCAATTGATAGTAAAGTTTTCAGACCCCCCAACCCCTGGGTTATGGCAATCTGCGCCTTGCTGGCAGAGATTTACAACCTGGAGAATCTGAAAACTGGTCTGAAATTTGAAGTGGAGTTGCTGTTCAAGAGCCTGGGGATGAATGTGGTAGACGTAGAGCCCAGTTCATTGTTGGTTGGTAGAACTAGAGAAATTGCCGACAACATGGACTTCCAGGCACCTCGCCCAATTCCAGGAGCTGCTGCAGGAGCAGGAGCAGCTGGGGGTGCAGCTGGAGCAGCCAAAGCTCCTGGCGCAGATGCAGTTGGACCGGATGGTAAACCAGCGGCTGTTGCTGCTACTCCAGTCATTGATCCCAACATCATTGCCAACTTGCACACATTCATCGTCATCAACCCTCAATTGCAGATTGTCGGGGAGAGGCTGGGTCTCAGACGCATCCTTCCCATGGCCATTGATAGAGCGGTGGTGGAGATAATATCCCCAGTGGTGGAGCGTAGTGTTACCATAGCATGCATGACCGCTCAAGAGTTGGTTGCCAAGGATTATGCAACGGAACCTGAACCAGAGACAGTGAGAAAAGCAGCTCATCTAGCAGTGACTGGTCTAGCTCAAAGTTTGGCTCTAGCTACAGCCAAGGAGCCTCTGCGAATGGCAGTTGGCAACAATCTCAGAGCTTTGTTGACTGGACAGCTTGATGCAGCCATGCTGGAGCAAGTTGTGGCCCTGTTGGTCAGTGATAACCTTGATCTGTGTTGCCAAGTCATTGAAAAGGCAGCTGGTGAGCGTGCTCAGCGTGAGATTGATGAAAGGCTGGCCCCTGCTTATACAGCTAGGGCTAGAGCCAAGACTGCAAACCAGGCATTTGTTGACCAATCTCAATTCAAGGGGAGGTTTCCTGCCAGTTTGCCTGAAGCTCTTCGTCCCCGCCCTGCTGCTCTTACTCCTCAGCAAACCAGAGTGTACGAAGACTTTGCACATATTCCCAGAACTGCGGCAGCTGCACAGCAACAAGGTGGTGGTGGTGCAGCAGCAGGTGGTGAAGGTGGAGCAACTTCACCAGCAGCAGATGGAAATGTTTCAACAACAGCAGCAGATGCAGCAGCAGATCTCAGAACCAGGTTCCTCAATTGGCTACAACGATTTGATGCTGCCATCAGTAAAGACCCACAAGCCCTGCTCTCTTCCCTCCCCGAAGGCCATGAAGTCCGCCAACTGGCACTTGAAGCAGCCACTATTCCAACCAACGAAGCAACTGCTCTTGATGTTGCCAAGACTGTCTTTGCTCGCTTATACCAAGGCAACCCACCTACCCGTCTGCATGTGACTGCCTATGCAGGAGCGCTGGAAGCTCTCAGAGAAAGAGTCATCCCCCGTCTCCCCGCTGAAGTAACAGCTCACTTTGTCAATCTCACAGATGAAGGTAAATTCAGAAGAGATGCTTGTGAGGCTCTGGTCAGAGCGAGGATCTTAGTCCCTGCTGACCTGGACATTCATCTGGCAAAGTCACTGGGTACCCCTCGCTACCAACCACCAGCTGATCTCATCGTTCATCTTCTCCAGTCTTGTGTCATCCCTGAACCTGGTGTTTTGTCAATCAACGACCTTGTTCACTCGACAAATGCATTGGCCAAGCTAGCTGCAAGGTTCACTGATGGTCACAGTGCACTGGCTCTGTTGGAGGAGGCCCGTCGTGTGTCGTTGCTCCGTTCTGGTGCCATCAAATCAGGAGCACCTGGAGCAGCAGGTGCAGGAGGTTTAGGAGCAACAGCAGCAGCCACAGTAGCAGCGGCACAAGAAGGACCAAAGGATCCACCTGCATTAGTAGAAACAGTGATGAAGATGTTTGACAGATGGGCTCGTCTGTTAGAAGAAATGCCAGGAGAACGCCAACATGCTGCATTTGTCCAAGAACTCAGAGGAGCTGGCTTCTTGGGAGGTAGCAGAGATATGACTGAGCGTTTTGTGCGTATCATGATTCAACTGGCAGTTCAACATTGTCTTCGTAGTGAGGTTGTCACTGCTCCTGCTTCTGCTGCTGCTGCAGGTCAACCACAACAGCAACGTACAGCTCAGCTGTCCTTTATTGCAGTGGATGCCTTTGTCAGGCTTATGGTGTGTCTGGTGACGCAGCATGGAGGAGGTCCTCCTCTACTTTCCAAGATCTTGGGCATCCTTGCTACTGCTCTCCAAAGAGACGCCGAGGAAAAAGGTACCAACTTCAATGGACGTCCTTATTACAGGATGATTGTTGGCTTTTTGACTGAACTGACTCCACAAAAGCCAGACCAAGAGGACACCGCCAACATGGGGTACCTGCAATGCATTGCTGGCTTCTTGTATGCAACAAGAGCTCTAAGAGTGCCTTCATTTGCCTTCCCATGGTTGCAAATACTGGCAGACAAGAGATTCATGCCACGCATGTTGTATGCTCCAAGAAAGACTGGGTGGCCTGCCTTGCTGCAGTTGTGGCTGGCTCAACTGAGGTTTTTGGAGCCCTTCTTGCGTAATGCAGAGCTCAACGACGCTCTAAGATTGCTGTACAAAGGCACAGTGCGCACCCTGTTGGTCATACTACATGATCAACCAGAGTTTTTATGTCAATTCAGCTTCCAGTTCTGTGATGTTATCCCTCCATCTTCCATCCAGCTTCGTAATATGATTCTATCCGCCTTTCCACGCAGCCTCCGTCTCCCCGACCCCTTCACCCCAAACCTTAAGGTAGACACTCTCCCTGGCATTGTGGACGTACCTCCTTTTGTCCCAGAAAACATTGCAGAACTGCTCCCAGAGCCGGTGAGAAACGATGTGGAGGCTGTCATGCTGAAGCAGGCTCCAGCTCCAGCATGCCTACAAGCTCTCCGCCCCCGTCTCACTCTCCCTTCTCCAGAAACAGTGGCAAGAGGAACGCGGTACAACGTCCCTCTCCTCAATGCACTGGTGTTCTACCTTGGAGTAAGATCAGTGCAACTCAATCCCCCAAGTGAAGGAATGACCCCCCAACTGGCAGGGACACCAGCAGCTGAACTAATGCTGGCACTCCTGAGAGAGCTAGACACAGAAGGCAGATACTTGCTGCTCAATGCAGCAGCCAATCATCTACGGTACCCCAACGCTCACACCCACTACTTCAGCTGCATGATCTTACATTGCTTTGACCATTCAACAGGCAATGAAATTGTCAAGGAGCAGATTACAAGGGTGTTATTAGAGAGGTTGGTGGTGAATAGACCTCACCCCTGGGGCCTGTTGATTACTTTCATAGAGTTGATTAAGAATCCTAGATATACATTCTGGCAACATGCATTTACCAGGGTGGCCCCTGAGATTGAGAGATTGTTTGATAATGTGGCTAGGAGTTGTTTGAGGCAGAATACTACTGGAGAGGGAGGAGGTGAAGGAGGAGGAGGAGGAGGAAGACCTGCAGCGGCGTTTCCATCTGCGGCGTGATGATTTGTAGATTGTGGTTTAGATAGAAGAATGCATCATTTATAAATATATATGATAGTGTTTATTTTCATTGTTTGAATTTTTGATCTTGTGTTTTGACCTATATGTTCCGTTATGTAACTTTAGCAGCTTGATAATAGTGTTTCCCTTGCTTAGATAAGACTCGATACGGGGATTTTTAAAGGAGAGGAGTCCGACGACGCCAGGTCGAGTCGGGGAAGCCAAAAAATGAGTGGAGATTTTCATCTAAGGCTTATTTAATTCTTTAAAAGAACTGTGTTCAATCCATATGAGCAGTTTTAGATAGGATGGAGTAGATATCTTCCTTGAACGCTTGCAGATTGAAATCGAGATGACAACACTGGCTGTAAGGCCTCATCAGGTCTGCCTAGGGTGCTTAATTCTTGACTTTCTGCCTTACGTCTCTGAAAACGCTAAATTCCTTGTAGTCATTGAATCCTACGGCCAAATTCTCGTCAAGGAGACTCGGCGATCAGATTGTGCCACCGACCCACCTTTCGCTCCATTCGCTCGCTCCGTCCAAGCTGCACTCGGATCTACATGGCCTGCAAACCTCATATTCAGTAACTTCATTGTTGCTCTAGATGACAAACTTGAGGTTGCTTTAGAGAGTCCAGATAACCTCATCAATCTCTTCAACTCCTTTGAAAAGATGGTGCTCACCGTCACGGCCCGACCAGAACAAGAAGGCATCGGTGCAGATACATGCAGTGCTCTGGGCTTCTTCCTCAGAAAGCTCACCATAGGCTTCTCCTCTCTCAGTTTTGAGCATGTATGCCAGCTGTTAGATTCTTTACGCAGCTATTTTTACCCCAACAATGGTATTTTAATGAACGGTAATAAGCTCTGTGCCATTGTTATTTCTGAAGAAGAAGCAGCTCAGGGACGGCAGGTCGTCGTCTTCAACGATGAAGAAGAAGATCATGAAGGTAATGATGCTAACATTGGTACAAAAACTATTTTTGTGAGATCAGGTGCAGAGTTACAAAGATTTGTTAGATCTCAAACTGAGCAATTTGAGCACCAGATATCAACACAAGATCAACAATCATTAGAGGCCCCTCTTCACACAATCATCGCATCATCATCATCATCAACAATAGATGCTGGAAGGGGAGGGGGAGGGGGAGTCCCTCGATCCCTGGAGTGCCCAGAAATCCATCAATCTCTATTCACCAGTGCCACTCTACATAAAGATCCAGCAGCAGCACTGGAGCATTTACACAGTTACTTTGACCATTGGCCACAAGCAGGCCAAGATATGGACGATAATGAGCTAAATTCATTGCTGTTTCTGGGGCCACCTTCTGCACCTGTGGTCAACCAACTCTCTCATGACACTTCTAACAATAATAATAATAATAATAATAAGAGACAAGGAGCTGTTGCTGCTGCTACTAGAACAGCTGCAGTACAGAAGAGATTATCCCTCCAAGAACGATCGCAACTGCAACATGCCGCACTTGCATTGGCCACTGTCCACGCACGGCTGGGCCACGTAGAAGAAGCGATGCAGGCCTTGAATGAAACGGTAAGAATAGCTCAACAGCGGGGTGATGATGCAGCACTGGTGAATGCACTAGCTATTTTATGTCAGATTATGGATATGACCACGCCGGGGACAATTACTGGAGTTGGAGATGTGAATAGTAATATAGGGAGAATAGCAGCTGCCAGGCATTATTCTCAACTGAGGGGTTTGTTGAAGAGGCTGTTGCATAGAGCCAGGCAGATGAAGATGCCTCATTTGGTTGCATATGCTACATTGGCAATGGCTAGTTCGGAGTTTGTTAGAAGGTTTGATCCCGTGGCATTGGGGAAGAAGGTGCCTCCAGTTGAGAAGAGTGGTACTGGTGTTGGTGGGAGGGGTGGTGGAGGCTTTACTCTCCCACACACCACGACAACTACTGCTCCTCCTCCTCCTCCTACTGCTGCTGTTGTATGGTCTCAAAATCTATTCAATGAATGCGAACCTGCAATAAACACCGGTTTTGCAGTCCAAGACACCGCCCATCTAGATTTAGCTGCCTCCCTAGCAGCAGCAACCCCCGCCGTCCCCCCTGCACCCTCTGCAGCAGGCAGCAGTGCAGGCAACGCCAGTGCTCGCATCTTACGTGGTGTTGCTGATCTATTCACTGTAGCTTCTGATATATATGGACCTGCTTTGAGTGGAAGTGAGGTGTTGAGGTCATGTGCACAAGAGGTGGGGAAGAAGTCGGGGAGTGCGTTGTTGTTACGGTCTACATGCTGGGCTGTTTGTGGGAATACGCGATTGGCAAAAGCACAAGCTCTTGCATACATTCATGCTCATCCACATAATAGCAATAATATTAATAATAGTAGCAGTACTGCTGAAGAGACACTTGTTGCATTTGCTCAACTAGCAGCCAGCATCGCAGCTGAATCAGGCCCTGCCGCCGCCCTTCCTCTTCTAGAAACGGTCACCGACACCCTCTTCCCCTCCTCCTCCTCCACCCCATCCTCTCTCTCCTTCCAATGCACCAAATTGGCCATCTGCCATGATAGAGCCCTCCACCGCGGCAACCTTGCTCTTGCCCAACAAATCTCAGCAGAAATGACTGCCCTGGCCTCCCCCGCCGATGCCACCGGCATCTCCCTCCGACTGGAGGGAGAGGTACGGGTGGTAAAGACCATCTTGGCATCTGGTGACTACCCAGCAGCTGCCAGAGCTGCTGCTCATATGTTTGATGTTGCCCAGAATACAGGGCAACCAATGTATGCAGCCAGGTTATTAGTGTTGCTGGGAAAGATTCATTTGAGAGGGGGAGCTGCAGGGGTGGGGTTGAGATATTTGGAGAGTGCCAAAGAGGAGGGGAGGTTGATGAGGCTGGATCAGTTGGAGGCAGAGGCTGCTGTCTTGGCAGCAGAGGCCTGGTGTGAGGTAGCAGCAGAGAATGATACTAGGAAGGAGAAGACAAACAGGGCCTCGCCGTCATCATCTGTAGTAAGAGCAGCAGTAGCAGCTCAGAAAGAGATAGAGAGATGCTTACCAGTAATACGGTCCTACGGCAACTTGGAATTAAAAAGTGATACTCTATTGACCCTGGCAAGAGTCATGTGTTATAAACATAAAAATGATGATACTTTAGTACCACTAGATAGAGATAAAGATAGCAATAACAGCGGTGATGGTAAGAGGATGGTGGATGCATTGACGGAGGCAGCAGCTGGCTATATGGTGTTGGAAGATTGCCACCATGCTGCAAGAGCAATGCGCACCAAGGCGCTGGTCCTAGATGCAATGGGGGATGTTGGGGGTAGGAATGTAGCTGCTGGGGAGTATAAGAGATTGTGTATGGATATGAAAATGAATTGTTAAAGGGGGATGGGGAGGTGTTTTGTTGAGTGTTATAGGATTGTATAGATCTCTCTTGATATAGAATAGACATGTAATTTTACACTGGTAGTACTCAGTAATCTAATGCCAGAATGGCTTGATGATAGTACTGATATGGTCAACAACAGTCTGATAATTTCCTTCAAGATACGCCCACACTTGCTGGTTGAAGCATGCCTTGATGACGAGTGCTAAGAGCCAGACAAAGCCAGACAATAGGAGTATGTTCTCCCACCAGTCAACCATAGAAGATGCAAGCGAGATCCTAATTTGGAATACTAAGAGTTTGAGTCTATTGATGAGCTTTATGAAAAAGGGGCGGCGACGTTCCTCCTCCTGGCGTTGTCTAAGGCGGAGGAGCTCTGTTTTGGCCAGGCTTGGTTTTGTATCATTTGGCGGTGGGATGGGGTCTCTAATGGGGCGAGGTGATAATGATAGCCTCAGGCCACGATTAGGTGTCGATAAACTACCTCCACTACTAGTATGTACCATATTCTATATCATTCTTGTGAGTATAAAGCTGTCGATAGATATCCCCAACCAAAAAAACTGATCGATGAACGAACAAAAAGCCAACGTATGGTGTATATTCGTGATAATTGAATTTAATGAGCGTATGATGATAAGTTTAGAAGACAGATGATTGCTGATGAGCCGCGTTTGCCTGAGGAAATGTACACAAAACTGCTCTCCTCCGACAACGTCACAAGCAGTTACGACACCACACACCTGGACACCAACTCTTCTCAACCACATGAGGCAGTGATAAAGGACCAAAACCACAAGAGACATCCATCCACCCACACATCTAAATTCTTCATTAGTTACATCAAAAATTGGTCTTCTCAGTAGTAGTACTTGAAATCAAAACCCCAGAATCATCATCCCACAACAACACCCACCCAACCACCTCACTTAATCAGAGTTGGTATACCCAATGTACTGCAACATTGGCACCACAAAAGAAATAAACAACAAAGTTAACACAATAGTCCCTGTAATAGGTTTCTTTGCATTTGTCTCTTCTTTGGTCTTATAAGTCCTTCTCCTCTCCTTGGCATTCCTTTCAGGAGCACCAGGGTCCTCCTTCCCGTTCAGCTTTGCCACTACTCTTGATACTGAGGAAGTAATTGTTTCATTGTACTTCTCCTCATCAGTCAAAATTGGAATATTTTCTCCAACAATAGAATCTATAAGATCATCTCCAACTGCTGACATGAATTTACCGCCACCAGTGAGGGCGCCATCTTTGCCTGATGTCACCACCAGCAAGACACCGCTCTTGTCTTTGGCGTCAGGGAACCATTTACCGACCAGTTTGTCTCCGAATGCAAATGCGTCTGATTCAAATTCGAGTTTACGGACTGTGGCAACTTCAAGGCGGTATCCAGTGGCTTCTTGCAGGGTTTTCAGCGCATCTCCTACTGATTTTTTGGTGGTTTTGTTGAGAACGGCAGCATCGTCAATGACATAAGAGGAGGGAGAGGAGGCAGCGAGGAGGTCGAATTCTGAAGCTTGGGCCAATTGAGCTGGTGCTAGTACAAGAGATGCTGCCAATGCTGCCTGTGAAGTGGGTAAAGAGGATGCAGGATGGGTGGGAGTGAATTGGGAGTTTTGTGTCTTGGTCGGAAAAGACGGAGGCGGTGTGTGTGGGTCGGAGTTGGAGAGATGATTGGAGAAGACAACTTACCGCGCCTGTGTTCTGTTTAAGGGTTTGAAATACACCCAATTTCTGGGCACGGCATTCCACAGCCCGTCTAACGCCAATTCTTGGCTTGCTGCAGGTAGTCTGGGCTTTCAACACTTGTCTGAGACTAGACGAATGCATCACTGCTGCTATTTAGTGTTCCTGAATATATAAAAACCACGATCACAGCTCTGTTAGTTTCGGTTTGTGTTCTTCTAGTTTGATTTTGGATCGCGGCTCTTTCATACCACAATTCATACTCATCAAAGGTCCATATCTATCCTATCCTTACCTCTCTCTACGTGTCTTGGAAACTTGCTCCCACCTTGAAATTATGCTCTTACAATGCAGCTTATTATGTCGGTCCACAATGTTCTTGGCCTCTTAAGGCCTCATTCATTTCTATCTCTCTCAGATTTTTGAGAATGGCCACCGACGCTCGTGCAGGACACTACTCTCTCTCTCTCGCTCTTCCTCTCTCTCTTCATTCCTTCCTCTCCATCCTATGACAATGACTACAACACCATTCAACTTGAAGCTATCTTTTCTTTTTACATCATCGGAATTATGAAAATCGCCTTCTGCATATCAATCATGCATGCCCCAACAAAACCAGCCTGTTTTTCACCTCCCATCTTCCCCTTCCCCCTCCTCGTCATCATCATCATCCTCTTCCCCACACAACCCCTGCAGAGCAGGAATCACACATGGCAACCGAGGCAAATCCCCCAACCCCACTGTCATCATATCATACGCCAATCCTATCTTCTGATTTTTCAAATTATCCTCGTTTAAAACCGGTATTTTGGGATATCTCTGACTAAAATGAGTCAAAATAGTCCTGTATGCACCCGAAACCACTCCTGCGTGTAGAGCATCTTTAACACAGCAGTGCTTCTTAGCATCTGCCTCCTCATCAAGCCCATCTTCAAATGTGGCTTCATGGATGAATACGGTGGCCCCTTGAGCTGCTTGGTTGAGTGCAGGACATGGGCGGGTGTCACCTGAAAGGACCAGCTTCCACCTGGGTTGTTGGGAAGATTCTAGGATGAGGCCGTAGGAATGAGCACAGTGGATGACACGGATACTTTCTAAGCGGGAGAGATCTAGGGAGGTTTTTACTTGGTTGATTGCTTCTAGGGCTCCTGCTGGAGGTGGTGGTGGTGGTCTGGGGCCAGTAGAATTCATACCATCAGCATTACCATTAGCACCATTAGTATAATCACCACCAAACTCTGCAGTAGTATAAATAGAGTCAACAAATTGAGCATTCAAAGGCTCAACCTGCCCATACGCATGCAATGCACGTCTCAACGGTCTGGGTCCCACCACCAGCAACGGGGGTGCCCCTGCCCCCAACAACTTGCACCTTGTAGACAGCAACGTAGGCAGCCCTACATGATGATCAGCATGTATATGCGATATCCAGATACATCTCAATGCCTTGAGATACTCATCTGCCTGGTGTTTACCAAATCTACGACATAATTGACTGTAACTCCCTTCCCCGCAGTCCATCATCATGGTTCCTTTCTCTGCACCCAGGTCCGCAAATAAACTGGTGACATTGCGGTACTTACTTGGAACAGCTGCTCCTGTACCTAAAAAGGTTAGTTTGATGTCATTTATTGGAAGAGAAGAAGAAGTAGTGGCGTTATTGACTACAGCAGCTACTTCTGGTGGTATTATGCCATAGTCTCCTTCATTGTTATTGGAGAGTACTGATGGAATGAGACTGGCGGCTTCTTCAGCAAGTTTGATAACTTCAGGTTTCTGTTGTCTGAGATCTGTTTGAACTTTGTTGAGATCAAGTGGCTCAGGAACATCGTCTACATTGACACCCTTCTTGGCGAGTGGACGGATGTTGTAACGGAGCATGTTGTCTCCGATGATGCAGTTTTTAGATACTTCCTGGCCTGGAAAATATTAAATATGGGGGGGAAGGAGGGAATATGCTGCCGTACCTATCTTGCACGAATATTGTAACAGCCCGGATTAAATAAGAACTGTTTGGGTTGTGA
>Ga0209986_10001645_pt1 | contig 21225 bp, 17 predicted proteins | sample BlataG_FD_183168 | JGI IMG/M metagenome (GOLD analysis project Ga0209986, IMG submission 183168) | Deep subsurface microbial communities from Black Sea to uncover new lineages of life (NeLLi) - Black_00105 metaG (SPAdes) (version 2) | ecosystem: Environmental > Aquatic > Marine > Oceanic >... | reverse complement strand
GCCCATGTGTAGTCTCCGTAATGGTTTCCATGCACCACAGATTATCTACCATTTCTGAGCCATGTCAACCCTGGTCGGCCGCCTAGGTCAGGAGTCCTGAAATTAGGAAAACCGAGGGTTTGCCAGGGTAGGCGCCAACCACCCGGTTGAACAGCAGAAGATGCTACAATAAAAAATTGCAATGGCTTTTTCGGAGAGTCACCCTCCTGGTCGAGCACTCGACCTAGGGTGTGATACTGCAACCAACCTCGCCACTATGTCGCAAGTAAGCTGGCAGATGACCGGCATGAACTTATCCGGTCGCGCTATCTTTCAAGCACGACGTAAGGCATGCGTGGCAGACCGCCACCGGACCTCCGCTTGGCTCACCTTCCGGCGTAAGACCTGATGTCACGAGTGTTAGTCCTTCTGTTCGATGGCGTTGGCTTAGGAAGTGACGATCCCGGTCACAACCCGTTCGCCGTTGCCCAACTACCAACACTCGAAGCTTTACTCGACGGTCGTCGATTGTTGGCTTCCTGCGCACCCCACGAAGGAGAGCGCGCCTCGTTATTGGCAGTGGATGTATGCTTGAACGTTGATGGAACGCCTCAGTCAGCCACTGGTCAAGCTACTATTTTAACTGGGCGAAACATCCCCGCGTTGATCGGAGGCCATTACGGCCCCAAACCTAACCCGGCCATCTCCGAAATCCTTCTCGAAAATAATCTCTTCATTGAGGTAACGCGACGTGGCGGTTCCGCCGCATTGCTAAACGCTTATCCGCCGCGCTATTTCCAATCGATCCACTCCGGTCGGCGGCTCTACTCCACTATTCCGTTGGCGGTGACCATCGCCGGCCTTGACCTGATGACTGCTGAGGACCTGCAAACCAACCGCGCCCTGTCCGCCGACTTCACTGGCGTGGGCTGGGTAGCCCAACCCGGGTTTCCCCCAGCTCCCATCTACTCGCCCGAAGAGGCCGGCGCTATGCTAGCCCACATCTCGCTTACCTACCACCTCTCCTGGTTCGACTTCTGGCCAACGGATTACGCAGGGCATCGGGGAACGCTGGCCCAGGCAGTCACCTTGCTTGAGTCTTTTGACGCGGTGCTTGGTGGCCTGGTAAAAGCCTGGGGTTCACGGCAGGATCTGATCGTTCTCATCTCTGACCATGGTAATCTGGAGGACCTCGCCCTTCGTGGTCACACCCTCAATCCGGTCCCTGCCATCCTAATCGGTCCCAAAGAAATACGCCGTCATTTCGCCTCCGGCCTAGATGATTTAACCTCCTTCGCCCCCGCGGTACTGCGCGCTATCTTCGGCCCTGACTCGCTGCAGCTATCCTGACCCCTCGACAATAAGCCCGTCAGGACAGCAAGAATGGCACCGCCTTAGCGAGGTGAATTACCGATCACCATGATATGTGACCTGACTTGACAGCCCCGGCAGACGCGCCAAAACCAGCGAAACTACCGCCTCTTGTGATCTACAGGATACCAAACCGCCTCAGATCTGCCGGGCATATGTCCTGCTTGCGGTACACGAATCGGAGGGGTATCATACTGTCGTCATCCGGATGACCAGATAGGCGAGGTCGATGGAAGCCCCACTTTTAGACGGTGAGAAGCAAACCTTACTCAAATTCGCTCGCCAGGCTCTGTATGCGGCTGCCCACAACCAACAATTGCAACCGCTTGACCTTGACACCCTAACACCTCGACTGCGCGCCCCTGGAGCCTCTTTTGTCACCCTGACCACAGGTGGACAACTGCGCGGTTGTATCGGCACCCTCAAGAAACAACTCCCTCTAGCGGAGGATGTTCGTCAACACGCCGTCGACGCCGCGCTCCACGACTACCGCTTCGCCTCTGTACAGCCGGAGGAAGTCGACCAAATCGAGATCGAGGTCTCGGTGCTCACCACGCCACAACCGCTTGAATACTCACAGCCGGAGGACCTACCCCACCTGCTCCGTCCCGATGTCGACGGGGTCATCCTGATCCAAGGCGCTCACCGCGCCACCTTCCTACCCCAGGTGTGGTCGAAGGTCCCCGACGCCGAGACCTTCCTCGATATGCTATGCGAGAAAGCTCTCCTGCCGCGAGGTGAATGGCGCCAGGGCTGTCTGGAGATCCTCACTTATCAAGTCGAATGTTTCCACGAAACTAATCCGGCTGAACCCTAACCCGATTGCCCCTTCGAGGCCACTTTGCGATCCTCCCTACCATAAAATTTCCAATTTCTCCGTCTCGGTTGGCGGTGGCCAGAAGCATTGCGCGCCATGCGTCACCCCAATTTCCGCTTGTTCTTCTTTGGCCAACTGATCTCCCTTAGCGGCACCTGGATGCAATCCACCGCCCAGCAATGGCTGGTCTACCGGCTGACTAATTCGCAACTCAGTCCTGGGATGATGACGTTCGCCGCATACATCCCTGTGCTACTCCTATCACTTTTCATGGGCGTCGTCGATCGCTTCCAACGACGAGGCATGTTGGTCATTACCCAAACCTGATTCATGCTGCTTGCCGCCGCGCTGGCGGTGCTGACTTACCTCGAGTTGGTGCAGTATTGGCATATTTTGCTATTAGCCATTCTACTCGGGATCGCCAACGCCCTAGACATGCCAGCTCGCCAGGCATTCTATATCGACCTGGTGAAGCGTGAAGATCTGATGAACGCCATCGCACTGAACTCCTCGATCTTCAATGGGGCGCGTATCATCGGTCCGGCTATAGGAGGGGTGGTGATCGCCGCGTTCGGTGAGGCTCCAGCTTTTGCCACCAACGCCGTCACCTACTTAGCTACAATTGCATGCCTGCTGATGATGCGTCTTCCACCCTTCGACCCCCCGGCGAGTGACAAATCCAGTCTGAACGAACTCAAAGGTGGCCTTGAATATTTGACCGCCAACCAGCGTGCGTTGGGTCTTGTATGTATGATTGCACTCTTTAGCATCTTCTGCTTTCCCTATCTTGTGCTGCTTCCTGTTTTCGCCCGTGACATCTTGAAGATCGGCGCGGAGGGCTTCGGCGTCCTCATGGCCGCCCAGGGAGGCGGCGCCCTAATTGGTGCTCTGACACTTGCTGCCTTTGGCGACAGTCAAAACAAAGGTCGACTCTTACTCTCAAGCCGGCGTCTGTTGGCGGATTCTGGCCGCTGGGCTCGCTGCTAATTGGAGCGTTAGGTGATAACTTTAGCGCGACCAATGCAGTTCTGCTATCAGCCGCCCTCTGCGCCCTGCTCACCGCTCTCGGTCAATTATGGTTTCCTGAGGTTAATGAGCTTAGTTAAGAGTCTACAAAAAAAGCGCCCTCCAGTTGGAGGAAGGGACGTTATTTAGGACAAGCTCATGGGATCGACGACAGGATGAGGATCACACCGCATTCTCATCAATAAGATGTTCCCTCACATTAGTTGATCTGTTCGACCATTTGGGGTTCCTTCCCCTCCACCTCAACCAACTGCCCATCAGGGAAGGTAACGATCGTTCGATCACTTAAGCACTCAAGCCTCAAACCTCGCCAGCGAAGGACCACCGGCCAGGGAAACGGGTTACAAACGCGTATCCAGACCTTTTGAGGCGATATCAAGCGTACACCAAGAACATAGAGGAATAGGTGGACAGGCGCCACACCCCAAAGGTGGTCTCGCTCGCCGAGACCTTCCGACTGATCGGCATTATATGCCTGGCGAAAAGCCTTATCGACGCGCAAGCTGTGGAGAGTCGCCTCTATCAAACGACCTACCAATTCCGCCGCCTCATCCAGATAGCCGTAATCGACCAACCCCTCTCCCAACATAGAATTCCAAAACATCCATACCCCGCCTGAGCCATTACGGTTGTCAGGCGCGTAAGATGGGTCCAGCGCAGAGCAACTAGGAATCCCATAGGTTCGCCAGTAACGTTCGGGGTCGAGCAATGTCTCTCGTACCAAGCGCTCGGCACGCTCGGGGGTAGGGATGCCTGCCCATAACGGGAGTAGCAACGTTTGATCCTGACGGGTGTAGTCGGCTACCCACAATTCGGTCTCGAACTCGTCACTCAGGCCGCGCACCTCGATCCGCTCGATCTCGGCGTAGGTTTTATCGGTCGTCCCAGTGCCAAACTCCCAAAACCATTGGAAGTGGCGCTCTGTCAGCCGTTCTACCCGGTGTCGGCCACGACGTCCCCGTCCATGGATGAATACTTTAATCGCGTGGGAGAGACCCTCTGTGCCGATTGAGCGGATTAATACCCGCACCGATGGGTCAAAGGTACGCTCGATCTCGAGTATGAATTGACCTCTACCCTTTCCTAGGATGTCTCCAGGAACCGGGATGTGAAGGTCCCGATCGACGTGGTGGTAGGAGACGGTCTCCTCGGACCAACTGGCCTCGACCGCTGCCCGTAGCCGGGCTGCCTTGGCATCCAACTCCGACACAGCCTCTTCCCGACCAAGTACACCGGCTATTTCAATCAACGAGCGGCACTCCCGATAGAGATATGCAGCCAAATCGGGTGTCTCGGCTTTGGTGATATCTAAGCGCTGCCCCCACCGACGCCACCGAACGAACGAGGGGAAATCGTCAAATGCCGTATGGACCGTATGCTCCCATTCCGGGTGGCCGTCTTGATCACGGTCGTGTTCCTTAGTGAACCAGGTGTCTAGGAACTCTAGCAACGATGGGAAGCTAGCCTCCAAATACGAGCGGTCTTCCGTGTATTGGTAGATCTTCCAGGTAAGCGTTGCCAGAAGCGGGATGGATAAAGCGCCGTTACGCTGGCCCCCAAGACCAGGCTTCCAGTCGATCGAACCATCCGCGTCTCTAGCCATCAAAAAGTTATGCATAACCCCCACTGCCAGTTCAGGAGCCGCGGGTAGAATCTGTGGCAGGTTAACGTATGCATGCGCCGCCATCTGACCATCCCACTGCCAATCGTAGTCTTTGCCATCGCCACGCTCAGAATAGCCTAGGTCCGGCAGGCGGGTAAGCACAAATGAGGGGTAAGGAAGATGTCGGGTCGGCCCAACATAACAAGCCAACGCCACTTTCTGGGCAAGTGCCAGGGCGATATCCCAATCGGGGTCGCCCGTGTGAATGTCCACAGTCGATGCCCCCACTAGTTCCAACCGCGCGATCTCGGCATCCCAGGGGCGGGCCGCAAGGGCGCGGGCAGCTTCAAATGATGTTTCGTGATCGCGCAATCCAGCGTGCGCCCACACCCAAGCCTTACTGGCGCCCGGAGCCAATGAGTGAGACACGGTCAGAGCCGGGTAAGTTTCCTGCTCCATCCATGCTCCTCCCGAAAGGAAGACCACCGGTGTCAGAGAGCCTGTCCGCCCGGCGAGCACAGCCACACCACCATAGTTAATTCCACCCATCATCTGCGGATTCTCGCCCGGACGAAGCATGGCATGCAGGCGCAACCGCACTGACTTCTCCTCTGAGCCAAGGTTACGCAGGGTAAAGCGACCCGCTAGACGATGAGAGTCAGCCACCCAATATTCTGCTTGAACGTGAAGGTCGGTGAAGGGGGTAAACTTGACCCTCAGGTAATTAGGGAGGAAGCCATGAACAACCGGGGGTGAGGCGAATTGTGCTGGATCAGTCACGCTTGCCTGACCCCAACCAAACCCAGGGAAAATACGCATACTGCGCGCGCGGAGGCCATATGTTGTCTGCAACGCGATCGCCGGAGGTTCACCTCCCTCCAAAGCCAATTCCCAGATTTGATCGTCGGTGTAGTCGGGGATCGTCAGGCGCGCATCGGCGGCGATTCGCAACGACAACGGGCCGTCGGAAGGTATGGACCATTCACGCATGGTCAAATTGTACGGATAGTGAGGGGAAAGGTCAAAGGATCCCGACAGCTGTTCGCTGTAAGCTTATAGCTCAACGTGCTAGAATTACTCAATCTCAGCCAGGAGGCAGTTATGAGTCCCTCTGATTTTTCAACCCGTGGCATGTACTTCGAGGAATTCGAGGTCGGTCGCCGCATTATCAGTCCTGGACGCACGATCACTGAAGCCGATGTGGTCAATTTCGCCGGCCTTTCAGGTGATTACAACTCAATCCACACCAATGTTGTATACGCCGAACAGACCCCATTCGGAAAACGCGTGGCTCATGGCTTGCTAGGGATGTCGATCGCCTCCGGCCTCGCCGACCGCACTGGCATGATCGAAGGCACAGCGCTCGCATTTCGTGAGATTAAAGAGTGGAAGTTCAGTCGACCGCTCTACATTGGCGATACCATCCATGTCGAGGTCGAGCTCGAAGAGAGCAAACCAATGCCGCGCTTGGGCGGAGGCTCGCTTGTGCTTGGAGTGAAGGTGAAGAATCAAGACGACCAGACGGTGATGAAGGGGCGATGGACAGTGTTGGTGCAGAGTAAACCGAAGGACGAATAGAGATATATAATCGAATTCACCTTGTACCCGCTCATCTATTGGTTTCTACTTTGTTGCCAGCCAGCGTGCTATAATCGCCGCACATGATTGAAGATCAGGACGACGCACTATTAAGCTCCCCAGGGGAAGATTCCGCGGAGGATGAAGCTTCTATCAGCCGGGCTGAATATCACTCTTCCGATGAACCGGCTGAAAACATTCCAGCGGAGAACGATGCTACCGAGGATGACATTGACCGCTTCCGTCGGCTGCTGACCGATGCCGCACCTTCTGAAGCACCATCCGGTCCTCCATCTGATCTCTCCTCGAGACCAAAGCAATATCCGACCGATGCTGCAAATTTAGCTGTTGGTTGGTTAAGGGAGAGCCCTGAGGCTGAACCGGAACCCGAAGTTGATCAAGGTCCTACAGAGACGATTCACCCCGAACCAACCCTAGAGCACTCTCCCCCCACCACGCCGGCTCCGCCCATCGAGGAGGATGATTCACCGCTGCCGCAGCGTGTACCAGAGCGCGATGTAGAGGCCACACAAGTCAGCCAAGCCGCTTACGTCACTGAACCTGCGACCCCGCCCCCTCAAGCGGACACCCCCAGCCTAGGTGCGGGTCGGATTACCGGTTGCGGCGGTTGTCTACTGCGGATGATGGTCCTAAGCCTGTTCTTCCTGGTTGCCGTAGTGATTGGCGTAGTCTCCTTCGGTCTATACCAATATTATGCGCTGGCAGCCACTCTGCCCTCCGTCGAGGACTTACCAGACCATGCCCCTATGTTCGAGACCACTCGCATTCTAGATCGAGAAGGTAATTTGCTCTACGAGATTCTCGATCCCCATGCCGGGCGCCGCACTTATGTGCCGCTGGATAAGATCTCCCCCTACATGGTGGCGGCGGTCATCGCCACTGAGGATTCCCAATTCTACAGCCATCCTGGTTTCGATCTCCTAGCCATCGGGCGCGCCGCATTGCAGAATTATCTGCAAGGTGAGATCGTTACCGGTGCCTCCACAATCACCCAACAACTCGCCAGAAACTTTCTCTTCAGCCCTGAAGAACGTTCCCGGCGCACGGCGCTACGCAAGACGCGCGAAGTCCTTCTCGCGGCCGAAATAACCCGCCGCTATTCCAAGGACGAGATATTCGAACTTTACATAAATCAAGTCTACTTCGGTAACTTAGCCTACGGCGTCGAGGCGGCTGCTGGGACTTACTTCAACACCTCCGCTGAAAAACTCAACTTGAGCCAGGCCTCCTTCCTAGCCGGGTTGCTCCAAGCTCCCTCGGTATATGACATATTCACCAACCGTGAGGTCACTTTAACCCGGCAACAACAGGTCCTGACGTTGATGATGCATACCAGCGCCGAACAGGGATGTATTTACGTCAGTAACTCACAGCAGCCTATCTGCGTTTCACCTGAGGAGGCCGGCGCCGCAGCCGCTGAAATTATTAATTACAAGTTCACACCGCCTGCGGTGGATATCCGATTCCCTCACTGGGTCGTCTTCATCCGCAACGAACTTGAAAGTTTATATGACCCGCAAACCATTTACCGCTCGGGCTTCACCGTCCACACAACCCTCGATCCCTATTTACAACAGCAAGCTCAGCAAATCGTGCAGGAACAGATTGGTGCACTTGCTGATCGTCGAGTGGGCACCGGGGCACTGGTCGCCATTAGGCCAAACACCGGTGAGATCTTAGCCATGGTCGGCTCGGCTGATTTCTACAACGAGGAGATCGACGGGCAGGTTAACATGGCTGTCCGCCCTCGCCAGCCTGGGTCGTCGATCAAACCCCTCACCTATACCGCCGCCTTCGAAAAAGGTTGGACTCCCGCTAGCCTCATCTGGGATGTACCTTCCGAGTTTCCGCCCTCGGGAAACCCCACTGACCCCCGTCCCCCTTATAAGCCGGTTAATTACGACGAACGCTTCCACGGGCCGGTTACCGTCCGATCCGCCCTGGCCAATTCCTACAACGTACCTGCGGTTAAAACACTGAGTTTCGTGGGTATCTACGACGACCCGACGACACCTCAGGAAGAGGGCGTGATCGCCCTCGCCCGTCGGATGGGGATCACAACCTTCACCCGCGATGATTATGGCCTCTCGTTGACGCTTGGCGGTGGTGAAGTCACTCTGCTGGAACTGACCGGGGTTTATGCCAACTTCGCCAATGGTGGCTTGCGTGTGCCTCCAATAAGCATCCTTCGTATCGTCGACCACACCAGCGAAACCGTCTACGAATATCAGCAGCCGCTGGGTGAGCAGGTTATCCGCTCCGAGCACGCGCACCTGATCACCTCCATCCTCTCCGACAACACTGCCCGTACTCCAGCCTTCGGCCCCAACTCCCTACTCAACCTGCCCTTCCCCGCCGCGGCAAAAACCGGTACCACCGATGACTTCCGTGACAATTGGACCCTCGGCTACACTCCCGATATCGCCATCGGGGTCTGGGTCGGTAATGCCGATAACACCCCAATGCAAAATACCTCCGGTCTTACCGGAGCTGGGCCAATCTGGAACCAATTCATGCAGTTTGCCGTTAAACACTTGACGGGTGGGCAATCGACCCCCTTCTCCATACCGGCGGGAATCGTCGACAAGGTGATCTGTGCCATTTCGGGAACTGAGCCCTCTGAGTGGTGCCCCTCCCACCGCACTGAACGCTTTGCAGCTGACCAGCCTCCGCTTCCGAAGGAACAAGACCTGTGGCGGAAGGTCTGGGTGGACAGCTACTCTCGGGAACTTGCCTCAGCCGAGTGTCCCAACTTCGCCATCGAGAAGCTAGGGCTGAGCGTAAGCGACCCCTGGGGAAGGATGTGGATCGAAGAGGAGGCGTCCGGTCGAAAGTGGTCGGAAGAGATGGGCTTCGAGCAGGATGACCTGTTCTTCATCCCTGAAGTGTCATGTTCCACCAACAGCCCACGTCCAATCCTATCACTAACTAACCCCTCAGAGGGAAGCATCATCCACACCAACGTGCTCTCGATCTTTGGCCAGGCAGCGGCCACAGCGGATTTCGAGCGCTGGGTGTTAGAGTACGGATTAGGATACAACCCAATAACCTGGACTCAGATTACAAGCAGCGATACGCCTCACGAGCAGCCGGATAAACTAATCGACTGGGATCTATCCGAGATCCCCAACGAACCGATCACCCTGCTCCTGACTGTCCACAGCACAAAGGGTGGTGAAGCTGAGGTGCGTCTCCACTTGACAATAGGCATCCCTACCCCGACGCCCACTCCTACTTCAACTTCAACTCCTACGTCAACCGCCACCAGTACCTTTACAAATACCCCTACCCCCTCGGCAACACCCACGGTCGCCCCGAGTTCCACACATTCAGTCACGCCGACGGCCACATCCTCCCCATCGCCAACTGCCACGCCTTCGGCCACACCCACGCCAATCCAAAACGGATCCTAGCTACTTTCACGACCTCAGCCTAGCTTTATTTCAGAGCTCAGTTCGTAACACACGAACGCGGGGTAAGGTCATGTATCACTAACCAGGGTCAAAGATCTCAATCAACTTTAATGCCGCGGTTGGAGCAGGTCACTCTCGATCTAACCATAATTCTTTATAAACCCGGTGCCAATCCGAGAGTGCTCGGTAGGAGATGATCGCGCCGACTACACCAGTGGTCATCAACAATGGGTAGGGGACACCGAAGAGGGCCCACAGCGGCACGAGTAAGAGGCCAGTGAAGAAATTAGCCCGGGCTGAGTGTCGTACAACCAATTGAAGCACTACCGCCAGACCAACTGCCAAGACAAATCCCAGGGGCCAAATGGCCAGCAGCGCGCCGGCCCCACTGGCCATTCCCATACCACCCCGAAACCTTGCGTACAACGGCCAGCAGTGCCCGATCACCACCATCCCTGCCGCCACCGCCGGCGTCAGCTCCGAACCTCCCAGACGCTGCGCCAGCCACACAGCAAAATTGCCCTTGGCAAGGTCAAGCACCACTACTAGGATCCCCGCGCCCCACCCCGCGACGCGCATTGTATTGGTCGCCCCAGCGTGCCCAGAACCAACACTCCGCACATCGATTCCGGCCTTCCACCAGGTGATCAGCACCGCAAAAGGAATCGACCCTAAACCATATGCAACCGCGCCTGCCACCAGTGCTTTCAAAACGTTGACCATCCATATATTCCCGATTCAGCGTCTTGATGTTTCCTGACCGCCCTCCGTTCCTTAATCCCTGATACTCAATCCCTACCCGCTCATAGGAGTGGCAATTGTGGATCGTGATGCGCTGGCGGGTCGATAGCCAGTCTCATGGCCAGGTTTTCACGACTTAGTCCGATCTCGACCGCCAGCCGGCGAATATGCCGGAACTTGACCACGCCCACTCGGTTCTGTAGCCATTCACGGAGTCGCGGGTCGCGACGCTCCTTTTCCGCCACCAGAGCTGCCCGTCCGCCAGGTATGACGAAGGTGAGCGAATCAGCTTCTCCAGCCTCCAGCGCAGCACCAAGCACGGCTGTCTCCGAAACGGAAAATACATAAACCTGTCGCCCCTGCTCGTCAAGCCATTTTAGTAGATCCTCGTCCTGAACTGTGAAACCCAGACGCTTGCCCATCTCGACTAACAAATGACGGATCTCCTGGCAGTCCACTGCACGCCTCTCAGGATCATCCTCCGACCTCAGCCGCCAAACACCCTCTTGCGGGTCCTCCTGGGCGTAAGATATCAGGCAGGCATGCACCAACCGCCGGTCGGGGGTCAACAATCCGGGTAACGCCTGGCAGACTCGGTCGTCCACTTCGACAAGTGTGAAACCCTCCCCTTGACGCAATGTTTCCAGCACGATCTCTTCTACTCGATCGGCGAGTGGTTGACCAGCATCCGAAGGATCAGTCAGCCAGTAGAGCCCACTCTCCGGCTCGACAAAACGCCCGAGACGGTCAAAGATCTCGCGATCTACCAGCGCGGCCTCGAAAATATCGCCCACTGTGGTTAGGATATGACTCTCCTCGGATTGCCAAAGGCGCGCCAACTGGCGCTCGCGTGCCAGTTCACACCACGCGGCGGCGTGTAACAATGGGTATGGCGTAGGTTCACCACGCGCCAGCAACGCCCCAACGGCAGCTGAAGCCATGCGTTGCTGCACCTCGCCTGTGAGGGCTGGCATCCTACTTTCGCCTGCCATTGACCAGGTAAGGAAAGCCTGTCGGTCATCAAGGCGCAGGGCGCGACCCTCTAGTCGGAAGCCAGCGCCGTCAAAACCAGCAAGTGCTGCGGCTATGAAACCTGGCTCGGACTCTGGCATAAAAGTTATGATGGTGGCCTCCGGGTCGAGCAAAGGAGCTAGGCCTGCCAGAACAGTTCGCAAAGCCCCGGCGTGCCAAGCCCAATCGTAGCGCCGGCGGCGCAGGGCAACCTTAATCGGTGCAGTTGCAGTCTTCCCCCATAACCAGGCGGCCCACAACGCAGAAAGAGTCCAATATGCTTGATTGGGGCGTGGCAGGACGGTGAGCAGGAATCGCGCCCTCCCGTCCGTCAAAGTTGGCATTAGTTCGCGCACCGGTCCAGGGAAAACAGCCACCATACCTGGGCCTGGAAGCCCATCCTCCGGCCAAATCGTCCCTTGCACGCCGGGATCATCCAACGCCCATGTCCTCACCGCACGCTCCAGGGCACGCCACACGTTGTCCTCGCGAAAACGCTGCGAGGCGCTTAACTGACGTGGCCGATTACGTCCCTCCGGGTATCCCCATAGGGAGTTCACCGAATCGAACGCCGAGAGCATTAACGCCTGCGCAGCAGCCTTCAGCCTCGGCTCAAGCGCCAATTGTTCGAGTTTGTTGACCAGAGTAATCAGGGCATAGAGCGCCCGCCCGGGATAGACCGAGAGCGCCGCCTCTGCATGACGCCGATCTGGATCGCCCGCCGGAGCAACTTGCTCTAACGCTATTGCGTGCTGCAAACCACGTCGGCTGAGGGCTCGGACTTGTTCCCAATCGGTCTCAGTGGCTGGCACCTCACCCGCATGGTTGCACCGGTCACAAACATATACTTTAAGAGATGGGCCCTCTGCCTCGCGCTCCCAGATGAACGAGTCAGCAATGACCGACGCTCCACAACGTGCGCAATCGGTCCGGTAGAGATCCAAGATAAAGGTTTCTAAACGACTGTCATTCTTAGGAGCCGCGGCAAGACGGGCTAACGCGGCTTGCAGTTCAGCCTGAGTGAAAGGGTGTGCCATGTGCTGAAGCACAAACCGGGTAACCGGATTGTTAGCCGCCACCAACACTGCTCGATCGGACTGTGCGGCTTCCACCGCCAGATGTGGCGAAGCGCCAAAAGGATCAACAATCAAATCATTGGAGCTTCCATAATTCTCCAGCACACGAGCAACGCTCCCCTCCTCAAGTGGAGGTAGAAAGCGAGCCAGTGGGCCGGGCTTAAGCGGCGGGTATCCAGGCGGGAATGGTATATCCACTAAGCTGAGTATACGACATCCCAGCGTAAGACAGCAAAGGTTCTCAGAGGATTTTGACCCCAACCCGTCAAGCAACCCGCTGGATGACGATGACCCCGATTGAGGAAAAACGACTTGCAGCAAGTGTTCATTTTGAACATTAAACAATTACACTACGCTGGTTAGTAGAGGGGATATTAAACGTGATGAACACAGATGCTCGGCAATTACGATCAGGGGATGTTCTTAAATTCTTCCAGGGTGGCCTGCAGATCGGAGTAGTCATCCATCCAGGCCATGGTTCGTAGAAACTTGACCGGTGAGTCGATGCGAGCCCACAACTCGCGCACGGCGGCACCGACAGGATCCTCACCCGCCGCGCCGCCGGGCTGGTCAGCATAGGCTCCATGGAATGCAAAGTAAGCTTGATTGAGGCGCCGAATATAGTAGCCGTTCTGCCAAAAGATCTGGCGCCTGGCTTCCATGTAGGCTTCTGCCTCCTCGATCTCCCCTTGCTCCAGCAATTCATCTACCGTCACTCGCGAAAGATGCATCTCCGCCCGGAAATCAAACACTGGGGGGTCTGTAGGAGAAGGTAGTGCAGGTTGTGAGATGTTCTGGGGTGGAGGAACGAAGGCAGGATAATAACGTTCGAGCACCATTCGGCCAATCTCTTTCCCCAGCAGGCTAGCCGTGGTCTCATTCATCGTACGCAACTCTGAGTTAGTGTAATAGTTGAGTCCTAACGGGTGTAGCGTTAGGTAATTGTGCACCCACTCATGCACGATCGTCTCGGTCAGCCAAGCCACCGAGCTTGTTTCCTGGACCATCGTCGGATAGATGCCAATCCCACCTACCGGCACCACCAACGCGGAAACATCTAAAGCTCCCTCGACCTGTTCTTCAAGCGCGATCTGATTTTCGAGCGCCAAGTTGGGGTCCATTGAAATATTTCGTTCTTGACATATGAAATGACGGGGGGAGATGATTAAAGATACCGGTGGTCGAGTGAAGTGAAACGCAACCGGTGGGAAGGGTGCTCCCCAGGGGTTCAGGCCTAAATCGGCCAACACAGAAGCCACGTGTTCCTGAAGCACTGTTTCAACAATCGGTTGAAGCTTGGATTGGCGATCCCAGACAGCGTCCCGCTCGTTGATGATCAGCGCCGCAATAGGTCCAGGATCAACCAGACCTGGATCAGAATAAATCTCTGCAAGTTGAGTTTCAAGCCTTCTTATTTCCTTCACTAGATCTAAGTATGTCTGAACAAGCGCTTGGCGTTCGGTTTCCGGTAGGTAACCGGCAACGCCCAGGCTGAATAACTCCAGCTTTACAAGCATGGCGTCGAGAGTCCAATCGAGGAAATCAAACTCAATCTGGCGGGTGAAGCGACGAACCTGATTGGCTGGATCGCGCAGTTGAACCGAACTGCCGACAAGGAGCAAAGTCAGAAGGGAAATCCAAAGGGTCTTGACAAGCCAGGACCGCAACCGTTGCAGGGTTTGCCACATTGACACGAGAGCATAATACCAGCGGAAAGACGGGTGTCAATCCCCAATGAAGCGTGTGTTATAATCTCGCCACCCCGAAGGCCGTTATGGACGGCCTTTATCCACTAGGTAGCGATGAATTTCCTGGTTACAGGCGCCGCTGGTTTTCTCGGCTCTTACCTATCAAATCGACTAGCCCATGAAGGCCATCAGGTGCGCGGCTTGGATGACCTCTCGGCCGGCGATCCAACACGCCTTAACCCAGAGGTGCTTTTTACCCGCGGCGATGTCACCGATCGACCGAAGCTATGGACGCTGCTTCAGGATGTGGACTGTGTCTACCACTTGGCGGCTAAAGTCTCAGTGCCCGAATCGATAAGCTATCCACGTGAGTACAACATCATCAATGTCGGAGGCACAGTGAGTGTGATGGAGGCCATGCGCGATGTGGGGGTTAAACGAGTGGTTTTCATCTCCTCCGGGTCGGTCTACGGCGATCAAAGCGAACAGCCCTTGACCGAGAATACTCCACCAAACCCCGGCTCCCCGTATGCGGTCTCCAAATTGGCAGCCGAGCATTACGTGCGCACCATCGGCGCCCTGTGGGGCATCGAGACCGTATCACTGAGGGTTTTCAACGCCTATGGCCCGGGCCAGCCACTTCCGGCTGCGCACCCTCCAGTGATCCCGCACTTCTTACGTCAGACAGCAGGTGGTGGTACCCTGGTCATCAACGGCCGCGGCGAGCAGACGCGCGACTTCGTGCACGTTGACGACCTGGTTGAAGCCATGGTTGCTGCTGCCACCGCACCGACCGTCGATCGCCTGGTGATCAACATCGGCAGTGGGGATGAGACCAGCATCCGGGACTTGGCGCAGTACGTCATCGAGGCCGTTGGTACGGATGCAAATTGGATATTCATGGAAAACCAGGACGCTGGGCCTCCTCGAATGTGCGCTGACATCAGCCTGGCTCGCACCAAACTTGGCTACAAACCACGGGTCAGCCTGCAAGAAGGGCTCGAGAAAATGGTAGCGCTGGACCCCCGCTTCCAGCCTTCCGCCGAGGAGTAACCCTCCAATCGACTTTGGAAGTCGGAGAAAATTCTGAGGGCGCCCTGCGGGTAAGTCTTGCCAAAAAACATCTTCGATAAAATTCAGCCATGCCGTCCCCCAATCGCCTACTCCGCCCTTTTTTCAACCGTTCTACGCTGATAGTCGCCCGGGAATTGCTCGGACAGCGCTTGGTGAGGCTCGACAAGGGTGGTGCCCGACTATCTGGGTTGATCGTTGAGACCGAAGCCTACATCGGCACCGATGATCTCGGTTGCCATGCGCGTGTTGGCCGCACGCCGCGCAATGACTCGATGTGGGGCCCACCCGGACATACCTACGTGTACTTCACTTATGGCATGCATTGGATGCTCAATTTCGTCACCGAGCGGTCAGGATACCCGGCTGCGACCCTAATCCGATCGCTAGTACCACTGGAGGGCATTGAGACGATGCGGCAGCGGCGAGCCGGACGTCCAGAAAATACGCTCACCAACGGACCGGCCAAACTCTGCCAATCCCTGACGATCGACCGCAGCCTGGACGGTTGCGACCTCTGCCATCCCGGTTCACCCCTCTTTATCGAAGCCCTGTCCCAACTCGAAGACGACTATGTGATGACTGGGCCTCGCGTCGGGCTCGAGACAGTGCCCGAACCTTGGAGGAGCATCCCCTGGCGCTTCAGGGTCCACCCAAACCACATCGATATCCTCGTTGATAAGGCTGACCAATGAACCAGATGTGGATGATCACCCTACCCATTCGCCGAGACTATAATCGTGGCTCGACCACTTTCACCAACCACCAGGATGACATAGCTTTGTACCAAGCAACCTTCTATCAGCAGGTTCGTGCAGCCGACCGAATCAGTTTCGAGCCCGCTCATACTCTTGTCGGACCTGTCATCAGGGATGCCCTCTAAGTCGACTCGGGTTACAATATCCCCAGTATCTCGGCCTCATCCAGACTGGGCCAAGTATAAAAAAAACCAAACCGGACCATTATTGTGATCGACCACCTGCGTGCCGTTCTGATTTCAAGGACAGACCCCGAAATTCGACGCTATCGCGCTCGAGCAGCGCCAGTAGAAATCAAGGTTCTCTACATCCTGCTGGGGGCGTGGCTTCTGGTGGGCATAGCTTTCTCACAGCTGATCGCGATAAAAATGAACTTCGGACTAGCTGTCAACCTGATTTCAATCCTAGTCCTCGGCTTAATTGCCGGTTTTACATATTGGCTTGTCAACCGTGGAGATATTGCCCTGGCAGGTAACCTAATGGCTTCAGCCTTAATCGTGCTTACCGGGATTGGCATTCTGATCTCTCCTGAGAGCCTGTATATTATGAGCGCCGGTTTTCCACTTGCCATAATGGCAGTTGGTGCGATCGTTGGCAGCGCATCAGTCTACCCATTCGCCGGGTTATCTTTCGTGGTCCTCACACTGTGTTGGTTCCGCGCTCAGAGCACGGTAGTCGATCAGGGAGGGTCCTTAGACGATGTTTCCGGGGTGATCTTCTTGAGCACTCAAGCGATCGCTTATCTGGGTTTGGCTGCCATGCTGCATACACTTTCTCGCCGCATCCTTAAATCGATCAACCAACTCCACTCCCAGACGGATCAATTAACCGAAATGGCCCTCACCGACCCCCTTACTAGCCTAGCCAATCGCCGACATCTGATCGAACAATTGGAATGCGAATTCACCCGTGCGCGACGCTACCGTCGCCCCCTGAGCTTGATTTACATCGATATGGATGGTTTTAAGTCAATCAACGACCGTTTCGGACACCTCTTCGGTGACGAAATTTTGCGCGGGGCAGCCTTAGCAATGCGAGCAGTGTTGCGCTCAGCCGACCTATTAGCCCGCATCGGCGGTGACGAATTCTCTGTCCTGCTACCTGAGACAGACATCGAGGGAGGCCAAGGCGTCGCTAATAAGCTTCGAAAAGCCCTCTCAGCCTACAGCCAGCGCCTCGACCCTATGATTCCCCCACTCAGCTTCTCTGCTGGTGTTGGACAACTCCGAAGAGAAGATAAATCGATCGACGACCTACTTGCACGAGCAGACGAAGCGCAATATAGGGCCAAGGAAGCCGGAAAGGGACAGATCCGCACACAGCTCGAAATCGACCAACTGCCTCTGTTCGAACCGCAGACTCCAAACACAGCTAAGTAGAGAGAACCACCGATCCCTGATTAGTTGAGGGTAGTGATGTCACCCGCAGATGGTTGGGCGTCATGGCCAAGATCCTAATTCGCCGGTAGTGTGGGTAACAAAAGGAGGTACCATGGTTTACACCGGATATGTAGAGTTGAGCACTCGCGGACACGCCGATATGCACGACCTCACACCTCAGGTCAAGCAGATCCTAACCGACTGCGAGGTGCAAATTGGCACAGTCACGGTATTTACACCATCTTCCACCAGTGCAATCACAACGATTGAGTATGAGTCTGGCGCCCTGGACGACCTGCGGAGAGCGCTGGATGAGATTGCCCCACCTAATCGAGATTACCGACACAACCTTCGTTGGGGGGATGGCAACGGTCATGCTCATTTGCGATCTGCGCTCCTTGGGACGTCGCTTACAGTCCCGGTTGTGGACGGGCGGCTCATCCTCGGAACCTGGCAGCAAATCCTGTTCATAGACTTCGACGTCCGACCCAGACGACGCCGGCTTGTGGTTCAGATCGTCGGTGAGCTGGGATAAAATACTGCAATGGGCCGACCATTTAGCTAAGAAGTAAGTGGAGTGAATCAACAATGTGATCGTCGGCTTTTAGCTGTCCTAGCACACCCCGACGATGAAAGCTTTGGTCCGGGCGGCACCTTAGCCTTATACGCCCAGCGCGGCGTCGATGTCCACTTGGCCTGCGCAACGCACGGTGAGGCCGGCGATGTGTCCCCGGAGCTTCTTCGGAACTACAATGATATCGGTATGTTGCGTGTCGATGAGCTGCGTTGCGCCGCTTCTATCCTCGGCCTTGCAGATCTTCACCTCCTGGGCTATCGAGACTCAGGTATGCCGGGGTCTCCCAACAACCAGCACCCCGAAGCGTTGGCCGTCGCCCCGCTTGATGAGGTGGCAGCCACGATCACAACTCTAATCCGTCAAATCAGACCTCAGGTGGTGATCACACACAATCCCCTCGGTGGTTACCACCATCCCGATCATATCGCCATCCACAATGCGACTGTGGAAGCCTTCCATGCCGCAGGCAATTCGATGCGCTATCCCGACGGCTTGCCCACCTTCCAGCCACAAAAACTGTACTACCATGTCATTTCGCACCGCTTCTTGCGCCTGCTAGTATTCCTATTAACCTTTCTTGGACACGACCCACGCCGCTGGGGTCGTAACGCTGACATCGATCTAATTGACATCACTTCCCAGTCATACCCCGTCCATGCCCGGATCGACTTCCGCCCGGTCGCCGAAGTCAAGCGCAAGGCGGCTGCCTGTCACCGAAGTCAGGGTGGTGGTCAAACCGCCGGAATCATCGCCTGGCTCAGACGCTTGACGACAGGGCGCGAGACATTCATGCGAGCTTACCCCCCGGCTCCAAAACGTTTGCGCGAGGTCGACCTGTTTGAAGGTGTCAAGACCGATCCCATAGCCTAAGCTCCATCCATCTTCCAATGATGCGTCGACCCTGGTGTCCTATATAAATTCCTACAATATAGAGTTTATTGAATACGCCTGGATCAATCCGCTGTGTCAGGCTTACAGCGTCGATAGTCCACCCACACTCAATGACCTTCACCATCCAAAAGGGGAATTGGAATCAGTCGAGGCAGAACACGATCACCTGACCTGGGCCATGCACACCGATAGTGAGCGTCATTTCGATGTCAGCCGTGCGCGAAGGACCGCTGATTAAATTCAAGCTTGAGGTGCCGGCAATCGCCTCTTCCCCACCTTCCGCCATCCAGTCCGCCATCGTCTGGTAAATCACCCCCATGGGTAGCAGGACCAAATGCACTGGTGGGAGCAGGGAAGCCAGCTGTGATCGGTTTCGACCCGCCGGAACCACCAGCGTGCCCGTTTCGGCCACCCCCGCTATGGCCCCCGTCAGGCCTGCATCCACCCTCCCTACGTCAGCCAATCGCTGGTCGCGCCCTGGACCGCTCCCACGAGGCAGGTCAGGATCCAGGATCTCAAACCCCTCATCCTTGAGACGGTGTATGACGGCGTTGAGGGATGGCTGCTGCTCCCCCCAAGCGATCAGCGTGTTGACACTCAACTTCCGCAGATAGGCAGCGACCTGATCGGGCGCCTCTCCCTCCTTACAACGGATGAAGATCCCCCCGATATCCTCCAATTCTTGACCAAAGCGCTCGACGACATCCTCAGATTTATGTCTTTTAGTAAATGGCTCTGTCTCCCTCTTCCGTCTCTGAGGCGTTAACATTGGTTTAGCGCCGTAGTTAAGTTTCTGCCTACGCGCTAAGAGTGGCTGAAAAGCAAAGGTTGGGAAATGGCGTGAAGCTGTCCAGGCTGAAAGGGGTGGCGGAAGTGTACGTAACCATCCTGCCTGCCGGGGCAGCAGCTGGCTCCCCCATGCACCCAGGCGCTGCGCCAAGCGATAACGCCACGGTGAGATCATCAACCAGGCGTAGAGGCTCATGGCTAAACGCATGGCAGGCGGCTGTGGAGTGTTCTTTGAATAAGCATCACGGACCCGCAGCAGCATGGTTGGGAAGTCGATCCCAACCGGGCATACCTCCTGGCAGGCTCCGCACAGAGTTGAGGCCTTGGCCAAGTGACCGAAGTCAGACAGGCCGAATAAGCCAGGTGAAACCACGGATCCAATCGGTCCTGGGTACACACTCCCATAAGCATGACCGCCGATCTCGCGGAATACCGGACAAACATTCAGGCAGGCGCCACAGCGGATGCAGAGCAACGATTCGGCTATTGGGGAGTTGGCCATCGCCCGACGACCATTATCAAGCAGGATCACATGCCGTTCATCCGACCCATCGGGCTCCCCCTCTCGCCGGGGGTTTTGGATCAACGTCACGTACGAGGTTGTCTTTTGACCGGTTGCCGAGCGAGGCAACAACTGGAGCATCAACGCCAAATCATCCAGTGATGGCACAAGGCGTTCGACGCCCATGATGGCGATGTGGATGGGCGGGAGCGTGGTAACCATTCGGCCGTTTCCCTCGTTGGTCACTACGCACAAAGTGCCAGTTTCCACCACACCAAAATTAACCCCTGAGATACCAACCTGTGCTGTAAGGAATACCTCTCTTAAGGCCTTCTTAGCTGCGGCGTTCATGTCCTCAACATCAGTTGAATAGGGCATGCCCAACTCACGCTCGAAAGTGGCGGCCACATCTTCTCTGAGCAGATGGACAGCCGGGGTGATGATGTGGGCTGGAGATTCGCCACGCAACTGCACAATGAACTCCCCCAGATCAGTCTCCACCACCCGAATGCCCTCTTGCTGCAGCGCATGGTTCAGATCGATCTCTTCGGTGGTTATTGATTTCGACTTGGCGACAAGAGTCGCACCACTCGCTTGGGTGATAGCTACCGCCAAGCGACAGGCTTCGGCAGCATCAGCCGCGCGATGCACTCGAATCCCATTCTCCACTAGACGCTGGGTGAAACGCTCCAGGTAGTGGTCCAAATTATCCAGGGTATGCTGGCGTACTTCACGGGCTCGGCGTCGAAGATCTTCAACGTCGGGCAGAGAGGCGAACGTCTCATTCCAAGCCGCCATTCGGCGTTCGGCGTTACGGTCAAGCGCTAACTGCAGGTTAGGATTGGCTATTGCCGCGCGGACGCGACGACGAAAATGGGTTCTCATCGCAAGGTCGCCTCCCGCCCCGCTAGCACCTGAGCCAGATGAGCACATC
>Ga0209986_10001643_pt1 | contig 21230 bp, 19 predicted proteins | sample BlataG_FD_183168 | JGI IMG/M metagenome (GOLD analysis project Ga0209986, IMG submission 183168) | Deep subsurface microbial communities from Black Sea to uncover new lineages of life (NeLLi) - Black_00105 metaG (SPAdes) (version 2) | ecosystem: Environmental > Aquatic > Marine > Oceanic >... | reverse complement strand
GCGGATAGGCGACGCTGTCGGGCGTGTCGGCCTGCTGACCGGGATAGACGCTCGCCCAGAACCAGCCGCTCGGCGAGCCGGCCGAGTCCTTGATCATCACGTCGCAGCCAGCCGAGGTCGGCAGCCGGAGCACGGCGAGCAGCTCCTCCTCGGTCATGCCTTCATAGCGGGCCGCCGGCGGGGGCAGCATCTCTTTGATCAGCATGCCGCCGTCGGGAATCTGCCCCTCCCGCGGCCGCTTCGGCGGGGCCAGCCCGGCATCCCGGCCCTCGGGCCAGAAGTCAGGGTCACCCGTCAGCCAATACATCACCTTGGGTGAATAGAAGCACCGCACCGCCGGATGGGTGCCGTAGTACTTGCCTTTGACATACGCCCCGGTGTCCCGCACCCGCTTGTCATGGCTCCAGCCGAAGTCGGTGGCATAGGCCCGGCTGCGAATGAAGGGAAAGAGCTGCTGCTCGTAGTCGATATGGCTCATCGTGGTCGGCAGCGGCAGCGGGTGCTCTGTGGCCTTAAAGCCAGGGATGGCCTCGCGGGGGAACTCCGCGTCAAAAACGGACGCTGCTCGCGGCTCGGCAGCCCCGGCCGCCGGCAGTAGCCCCGGCACCAGGAGCCCCGCCCAGATTCCAACCAGCCAACAGCCAGCAGTTCGTGCCATCCTCGCCCTCCTGAAAAAGCTCATCGTCAAGCCAGCATCCGATCAAGAAACAGTCGCCTCCACGGATGTTGATGAGGACGCAGGCGGGCCAGCCGTTGTGTCGGTCGGCATCGAAAACCTCACCACGGGTAAACAAGGCGGCAGAATACCCGGCCAGAGGCTATGCCACCTTGATGCGGCGGGGCAACTGCAGCCGTCGCGGGCAGGAAATCGTTCAGCAAGCACCCCGTCCACCCGCTTGACGGCTAGTATTGCTCAGTTGCAGACTGCGGTTTGATATTCACCACACGCCCTTTGGAGTCACCCATGAGCTTTCGCAAATCCCTCGACGAAAAAGTTGCCGCCGCCCTGAATGAGCAGATCTGCATCGAGGCCTCGGCTGGCTTTCTCTATTTTTCGATGGCCTCATGGGCGAGCGTGCGTGGTCTCACCGGCATGGCAAAATGGTTCCGCACCGAGGCGGCCGGTGAATTGACCCATATGAATCTGTTCGTCGACTACCTCAATGATCGTGACTTCCAGGCCACATTTGCCATGATTGAGGCGCCTGCTGCTGACTGGGAAAGCCCAGTCGCCGCCTTTGATGTGGTGCGAACCCAGGAGCACACGCTCCTCCAGCGGATGAACGACCTGATCGATCTTGCTGACAAGCACAACGACCACCTCACCCACAGTTTTCTGACCCAGTTCGTGCCGCAGCAGATCGCCGACACGGCTGAGGCCGACGATGTGCATGATCGACTGATGCTCGTAGGCGGTGATGGGCACGGCCTGATCCTGATCGACCAGGAACTCGGCCGCGAAGCCGAAGGCGAAGGCTGAGCCTGATTGCCGCGGCCGGGCCATTGCCAGCCGAGAATAGTGATGAGGAATGACAGCATGACCGTTCGCGAGTTACTGGCCTGCCTTGAAAACCACCCTGGCGTGCCGCTGCACTGGATGCTGCCGGACGGCTCGTTCGTGCCGGCTCACTTTCACATCACCGAGGTGGGCCGGGTCCAAAAAGACTTCATCGACTGCGGCGGCACCCGCCGTGGCCAGACGTCCTGCCTGCTCCAGATCTGGGTGGCCGATGACACCGAGCATCGGCTGCAGGCCACCAAACTGGCAGAGATTCTGAAGCTGGCAGGGCCGGTACTAGGGGTGGACGATCTGCCGGTGGAAGTCGAGTATGAGCAGGATGCGGTCTCGCAGTATCCCCTCGGTGGATTTGAACTAACGCCCTCCGGAGTGTTATTCACGTTGGGCAGCAAGCACACTGCTTGCCTGGCTCCGGAAAAGTGCGGCGTCGATGGCAGCGATTGCTGCGGCCCGACCGGGCCGCGGCAGGTGCTGTTTGTCTGCATTCACAACAGTGCCCGCAGCCAGATGGCTGAGGCCTTCGTTAACCAGATGTGCCAGGGGTCTTTCATCGCCTCGAGTGCTGGACTTGAGCCGGGCCAGCTCAATCCCCTTGTGGTCGAGGCGATGCAGGAGGTCGGCATCGACATTTCGGCTGCTGCCGCCACCGGGGTGGCCGAAGTGCTGGCGGCGGGGCAGCAGTTTGACCGGGTGATCACCGTCTGCGACGAGGCAAGTGCTGAACGCTGCCCGACCTTTCCTGGTCCGGTCGCCCGCGAGCACTGGGGTTTTCCCGATCCCTCAGCCGCCAGTGGCAGTCGAGAAGAAAAGCTGGCACAGGTGCGGGAAATTCGCGATGCCATCCGCCAACGTATCACTGACTGGTGCCGGCTTGCCTGCCTGCACTGAAAAGGCCAAGCCCTAGCCTGAGCGTTGCCGCCCGCCTGCCAGCGGCTTAGACTGCTTCTGTCAGGAGAGAGTCTCACGACCGCCGAAGGCTGAACGCTCAGGCACAAGGACTGACAACACCACAATTCTGTTGGAGAGCGGCGCCGCCTGCGGCGTCCACCGAAGGGGCAAACTCCGGGCCGACGCCCGTGGGTGAATCTCTCAGGTTCCCGGACAACAGGGTTCCCGGTACCGTTTCGGCGGTGCCGTCAGCAGTCGGCTGGCACCCACGACCGGCCGTTCCGACCAGCCTTCGATTACGGCGGCCTCGTCAGGAAAGGAACCCTGCATGTCGATCGCGCCATCACCCCTTGATCTCGACCAGCAGCACGATTCAGCCATCCCAAACCCAGCCGATGAAGCCAGCGGCTCGTCCAGTTTTGCCGGGCGGCACATCGGCTTGTCAGCCGCCGCTGAGCAGGCGATGCTCGCTGCGGTCGGTGCCGATTCGCTGCCCGGGCTGATCGATGAAATCGTGCCGCCAAGCATCGCCCGACAGCAGCCGATGCAGCTGCCGGCCCCACTGTCGGAGCAGGCGGCTCTCGCTGAACTTAAGGCGATCGCCGGCCGCAACCGACTGCTCACCAGCTTCATTGGCCAGGGCTATTACGGCACCCATACGCCGGCGGTCATTCAGCGGAACGTGCTGGAAAACCCCGCCTGGTATACCGCCTACACACCTTATCAGGCTGAAATCTCCCAAGGCCGCATGGAAGCGGTGCTGACCTTCCAGACGATGGTCTGCGACCTGACCGGGATGGAGATTGCGAATGCCTCGCTGCTCGATGAGGCGACTGCCGCTGCCGAGGCAATGACGCTGGCCTTCCGACTCCACAAAGGCAAGGCAACCGCCTTCCTGGCCGACCACCGCTGCCATCCACAGACCCTTGAAGTGCTCGCCACCCGGGCCGAGCCACTCGGCATCGACCTGATCGTCGGAGACGTCAGCGATTCGCTCGACGAGGGTGAATGCTTCGGCGTGTTGGTGCAGTACCCGACCACCGACGGCGACCTCCCCGACTGGCAAACCCTGGCCGACCGCGTCCATCACAAGCAGGCCCTGCTCTGCGTGGCAGCCGACCCGCTGGCCCTGACCCTGCTGACACCGCCGGGTGAATGGGGGGCCGACATTGTCGTCGGCTCCACCCAACGCTTCGGCATGCCGATGGGCTGCGGCGGACCGCATGCTGCCTTTTTCGCCTGCCGCGACGCCTTCAAACGGTCGCTGCCCGGCCGGCTGGTCGGCGTCAGTGTCGATGCTGCCGGTCGCCCGGCCTATCGCCTGGCGCTCCAGACCCGCGAGCAGCACATCCGCCGCGAGAAGGCGACTTCCAACATCTGCACCGCGCAGGTGCTGCCGGCCGTGGTGGCGGCAATGTATGCGGTCTATCACGGGCCTGAGGGTCTCGCCGCAATCGCCCGGCGGGTGGCCGAACTGACGGCAACCCTGGCCGCCGGTCTTGAGTGGCTCGGGGTCACACGCTGCCACCGGCAGGCCTTCGACACCCTCGCGCTGGCCACCGGCAAGCAGACTGCTGTGCTGGCTGAACGGGCCCGGGCTGCCGGCATGAACCTGCGCGAGATCGACCCGACCACCCTCGGCATCAGCCTCGACGAGACAACCACCCCAGCCGACGTTGTGCAGCTCTGGCAGGTCTTTGCCGGTGATCAGCCGCTGCCCGGGTTTGCCGACTGTGCCGCCACCGCTGAGCCCCTGCTGCCCGCATCGCTTCTGCGACAGACCAGCTTCCTCAGCCATCCGGTCTTTCACAGTCATCGCAGCGAGACCCAGATGCTCCGCTACTTGCGGGAGCTGGCCGACCGCGACCTGGCCCTTGACCGGACGATGATTCCGCTGGGCAGCTGCACGATGAAGCTCAACGCGACCAGCGAGATGATCCCGATCAGCTGGCCGGAGTTCGCGAACGTGCATCCGTTCGCGCCGGCCGACCAGCAGCAGGGCTACGCGATCCTTCAACAGCAGCTCTGCGACTGGCTCGGTGAGGCGACCGGCTATGCCGGCATCAGCCTGCAGCCCAACGCCGGCGCCCAGGGGGAATATGCCGGGCTGCTCGTCATTCGGGCCTGGCAGCGGGCCCGTGGCGAAGGCCATCGGAACATCTGCCTGACTCCTGCGTCTGCTCACGGGACCAATCCGGCCAGCGCCCAGATGGCCGGCATGCAGGTGGTGGTGATCGGCTGTGACGCTGACGGCAACGTCGATCTGGCTGAACTCCGGCAGCAATGTGAAAAATACAGTGATCGGCTGGCGGCGGTGATGATTACCTATCCGAGCACTCACGGCGTGTTCGAGGCCGAAGTGAAACAGCTCTGTGAGATCGTTCACCACCATGGTGGCCGGGTCTACATCGACGGAGCAAACATGAACGCCCTCGTCGGTACTGCCGAACCGGGCCGTTTCGGTGGTGACGTCAGCCATCTCAACTTGCACAAGACCTTCTGCATCCCCCACGGCGGCGGTGGGCCGGGGGTCGGGCCGGTCTGCGTAGTGGAGGACCTGGTGCCGTTTCTGCCGGGCCATGCCACCGGCGGGGTAGCGACTACGGGCGGCGTCGGCGCCGTCTCAGCGGCAGCCCTGGGCAATGCCGGGGTGCTGCCGATCAGCTGGATGTACATCCGCATGATGGGAGCAGCTGGCCTGCGGCAGGCGACCGGAGCCGCAATACTGTCAGCCAACTACGTCAGCGTGCGGCTGCGGGATCACTACCCCACGCTCTACACCGGCAACGGCGGCCGGGTGGCGCATGAATGCATCCTTGACCTGCGGCCGCTGCAGGAAACCAGCGGCATCACCGCTGAGGATGTGGCCAAGCGACTGATCGACTACGGGTTCCACGCCCCCACGCTCAGCTTTCCGGTCCCGGGCACCCTGATGGTTGAGCCGACCGAAAGCGAGGACCTGGCCGAACTCGACCGGTTCATCACCGCAATGATCGCGATCCGGGAGGAGATCCGCCAGGTGGAAGAAGGCCACTGGCCGCGGGATGACAACCCGGTCGTCCGGGCTCCGCACACCGCCAGCTGCGTGGCCGCCAACGAATGGACGCGGGCTTACACCCGGGAGCAGGCGGCCTTTCCGCTACCAGAGCTGAAGCGACGAAAATACTGGCCGCCGGTCGACCGGATCGACAACGTCCATGGCGACCGCAACCTGTTTTGCAGTTGTGTGCCGGTCGAAGTCTGGCAGGCAGACGAAGGCTAGTCCGCCGGCTTCCAACATCCGGACACGACACAGGTCACCCAGCTGTCCGGTTGGATGAGCAGCATCCGCTGCGAGCAGACACTGCTCGTTTTGCTTCCTCCGACCCTGCAGGAATAGCTTAGAGTGAGTCTCTTTTCTGCGGACCAGCCACGGCGCCGCATTCCCTCGGCACGGACAGGCCCACCTCGCCCTGGAGGACCTGTCATGGCCAGCTTTTCCCCGCAAGCTCAAGCCCGCTCTGCCCCCGTCGATACTGGCGTCAGTCGGCCGGCCGGATCTGCGGCTGAACTTAACCGGGCTGAACATTCCGTTTGGCTGGAAACCCTCGCCCGCTGGCGGCACGACATCGACCGCTGGCAGGAGCAACACCGCTCGGCCATCGACCGGCTGATCCGGCTGCAACGGGGCATCGAGGACCATGGCTGCTGCCTGGCCGACCATGCCATCATCATCGACGGCATCGAAGCCGCCACGCGGGCCCACGATGCCCGGCTGGCGGATACGGCCACAACCGATCCCGCTCTCAAGGCCGACCACATCCAGCAGCAGGCCGATCTGGTGCACACCGGTGAGATCCATCGACAGATCGCCGAACACCATGCCGCAGTAATGGCCGCGATTCAGGCAGTTGAGGCGGCGCTGGCCGCCCCGCTGAAGTGCCACCTGTCAACGTCTGCGAGCGGGGATCGGCACCATGAATGAGACGCTGTTCCTGCTTTTCATCGTCGCGATCGTGCTGATCGCCTCACTCAGCGTCCTGGTGTATCTGGCCCTGATTGCGTCCAGTCCGGAATAGCACGAACACGAGGCTTGAAATCACCACAATCATCACTGTGCCGGCCAGCTGCCACGGGTCGTGCAGGCACATCAGCACAGCGAAGAGGAGGGTGGCAGCCACATAGATGCCGGCGGCAGCGAGCACCACACCGGAGGCCCGAGCGGCGGCGGCCCCGCCGCCGGCTCGGCCAGCCGGCAAAAACAGCGTCGTGGCAGTCAACGCTGAGCAGAGGGAAAGGGTCACCCCGAGGCCGCCGAGCAGATCGCGGATCGTCGCCAGCTGCACCAGGCCGACGGCCAGCGCCGCCTGGACCAGCACGGCCCGGCTCCGGCCGCGGGCACCGGCCAGCCAGCCCGGCAGGATGCCATCATCGGCCATCGCCACCACCACCCGCGAGCCCGCCATCGTCATGCCGGCAGCCGCCGACAGGGTGGACAGCACGATGGCCAGCCGCATCCACCATTCAAACGACGGTCCCCCGAGGGCAGCCGCGGCGACTGCCGCCACCTCGGCCTGCCCGGCCAGCACAGCCGGTGCCGCCGACCGCAGGAAGACATCGTTGAGCAGCAGATAAATCGCAGTCACCAGCAGGGTGCCCAGCAGCACGGCCAGCGGTACGGTGCGGCGGGGTGACCGGGCCTCAGCAGCGATGTAGACCGCCTCGTTGAAGCCGGTATAGCTGAACATGACCCACATCACCGTCAGGGCAAAGCTGCCGACTGACAGCCCCGCGGCGATGCCCGGCTCAGCCGGACCGGCATCGCCCGTAGCGATCGCGGCATAGCCCCAGACGATCAGCCCGCCGATGGCCAGCAACTTCACCGCGACCAGCGCCGTGTTGAGACCAGCCGCCAGCCGGCCCGCCTCCAGATGCAGCAGGCCACAGGCCAGCACCACCGCCGTGGCACAGGCCTGCGGCGGCAGCCACTCGGGCAGAGCCAGCAGCGGCCCGGCGTAGGCCTGAGCGGTGAGTGCTGCAAAGGCGATCGCGCCACTGAAGCCGGCCGAAAGCGAGACCATCCCGGCCAGAAAGCCAAAGAACGGGTGCAACGACCGTGACAGATAAAGATACTCCCCACCCGACTGCGGCAGCCGAAAGGCAAGCGCCCCGTAAGCCACCGCGCCACAGCAGGCAACCAGACCGCCCACCGCCCAGGCGGCCAGGACGGCCGCCGGCGAACCGAGTGACTCCAGGGCAAAGCCCGAAGTCGTGAACACCCCTGAGCCGATCATGCCGGTAACCACGAGTGCCGCGAGGGTGGGCAGGCCGTAGCCACCGGTTGCCGCAGGTTTCGCCCCGGCCCTGTTCGCCGCAGAGGCACTCACTGCGCGGCCGATCCTGCCGGCCGGCGGAACCGCAACAAGTAGTTCTCTTCAAAGGCAGACACCTCGACCTCATCGACAAACTGAAAGCCAGCCGCCTCAATCTCCTGCCGTACCGTCTCTTTGCCGGCCCGGACATGGCCCATGATCCACTCCCGCGAGACGCCTTCAATTCGCTCAAAGTCGACCACCACGAACAGCCCGCCCGGCACGACCGCCTGGTGAATCGAGGCGAGCATCTCGGGGTATTGCTCAAAGTGGTGATAGGTATCGCAGGTGAAGACGATCCCGACACTCCCCGGTGCGAGCCTGGTCGAGGTGGCCGTCGAGTGGATCACCGCAACATTGTCGAGCTTTTCATCGCGAACCCGCTTTTCGACGAACTCAACCAGCCGCGGTGAGATGTCGACGGCATAGACCCGCCCAGCCGGCCCGACCGCTCGGGAAAACATCGTCAGGAACACCCCCGTGCCGCTGCCAACATCGGCGATCCACTTCCCTGGCGTGAGATCCAGGGCGTCGAGAATCGCCTCCCGGGCGTGAAAGACCTCACGGCTTTCCACCTCGAACCGCTCAACCCATTCCTGGGGATCGAGCGTGGGATCGAGAAACTTGCTGTTGATTCCCTCAGCCGAAGCAGCCGGCGGCGCCGCTGAGACTGGCAGGCCAATGGCCGACAGCACCAGCATGCCGCTCGCTGCCAGTCGGCAGCCGACGCCCCTCCGTCTACGTTCTGACCTTGCCATACCAAACGTCACCCGGGGTGGTACTTGTCGACCGCTCATGCTCAATCGGAGTCGCACCGGTTCGGACGCGAAGCCGCCCGAACACAGTTGCGACCTTTTTTCGAACAGTCTGCTCACCGGCTGCTGCGGAGAACCTGCGAATGATAGACTTTTACCATGAAACGATGGCTTGTGCTCTGTGCCGCCGCTACGCTTATGAGCTGTAGTGGACCGGCTGCCGATGAACGACCGGTGATGGTTGAACGGCAGCATGCGCACTATCACGTGCATGGGCCCGATATTGCGCACGGCCATCAGCACGACAACTTTCCCGCCGGAGGACACACCCATGAGCATGACAACCATTGAGCCCGCGGCGGCCCGACGCACCGCTTTTACGCTCGTTGAACTGCTGGTGGTGATTGCCATCATCGGCGTGCTGGTGGCGATGCTGCTGCCGGCGGTGCAGCAGGCTCGGGAGTCGGCCCGGCTGACCAGTTGCAAGAACAATCTCAAGCAGTTTGGCGTGGCGATGCACAACTACGAGACCGCCCGCAAGCACCTGCCGACGGGGTATGAGTATGAGGCGTCGGCCAGCGGCAACACCAAGGGCTTCTCCTGGGGCACCCTGCTGCTGCCCCTGATTGAAGAGCCAGCGATCTACGACCAGATCGACTTCAGCAAGCCACTCTATGACGCCGACAACCTGCTGCCCCGCGAAACCCACCTGTCGGCTTTCCTCTGTCCAACTGACACCGTCTCGCCGACCGGCTATGTCGAGATGGGCCCGGGCGAGCGTTTCGCCATGGCCTGCTATGCCGCCAACTTCGGCCCTCCCGACCTCGACGCCACCCAGGAGCAGCGGGCCGGGGTCTTCAGCCGCAACAGCAGGACCCGGCTGGCCGAGATCACCGACGGCCTCTCCAAGACGCTGATGCTGGGTGAGCGGCAGAACGGGCCGTTCCGGGCAGCCGCCAATCATGGGAACCACTTTGAGTACGAAACCGCCTGGTGTGGGGCGATCCGTGACCATGTCGACCCCACCGACGACCACGGCCACATGGTCCTGTTCCAGACTGGTCACACGCCCAACAGCCCCCAGAGCGATGACCGCGACGTCTCGGCCGCCCATAGCGGGCTGGCCCTGTTCCTGATGTGCGACGGCTCGGTGCGGCCGATCGATCAGGAGATTAACCCGGCGGTTTACACCCACCTCGGCACCCGGGCTGGCGGTGAAGTGATCTCCGACTGAGCGGCCGGCGTGCCGCTGGTGCGATCGCCCACAGACCGCGACTACTAGCCCGCATCCGGGTGAACCGTAACCACGATCAGGCAAACCAGGAACGGGAGGCTCGGGGGTCGGCGAACGCTCGAGGAGCGTTGGGCGTATCCTCGCCCCGCGACGAGACTTTTGCCGCCCCCGAGCCGGCGATACACGTGGGCTGAATGCGGTCTAATGGCCGGTCGGCCAGGCGAAGAGCCGCAGCCGGTTGCCGTCGGGATCGGTGGTGACCAGTTCGCGGAAGCCTTCGGGATGGGTCTTCGGCTCGACCAAGTCGGCCCCCGCCTCCCGGAGTCTGATATGGGCCGCCTCGAGATCGACCACCTCAAAGCCGAGGCTCCAGCGGTTGCTCGCCTCGCCAGCCGAGTCGCGGTTGAGAATCGCCACCCGAGTATCCCCTGCCTCAAACAGGGCGTAGCCGTCATCCACCACCCGCACCAGCACCCGCAGGCCGAGGACATGCCGGTACCATTCGACCATTTCGGGCCAGCGGGAAGTCCGCATTTCAACACTGAACAGTGTCGGTCGGTGATGGATGGGAAGGGTCACTCGATCACTCTCCGGCGGCGTTGCCGGGCCAATTCCGCCGTCCCGGCGGACCGACCCCCGGGTTGTACCGGGAAGCCGCGGCGTTCACCAGAGGCACTCAGGGGAAAGTCCACCACCAGGTTGGTCTTCTCGAAATCGGCCGGAAAACCGAGAATCTGGCTTCTCCGCATGAGCGGCAGTAGGTCACTATTCCAACCGTCAGCCCGCACCATCCGATGCCCGAAGCCTCTCCTCCATCTCCCACCACCACCGCTGCCGCACTCGAACAGGCCCGCCGCGACAAGCTGACAAAGCTGGGCGAGCTCGGCATCGATCCCTGGGGCCAGCGGTTCGATGAGGCTGCCGCGATTGCCGACGTGCGGACGCAGGGCGAGAGCCTCGAGCAGACTGCCGCGGATGGACCGACCGTGCGGGTAGCCGGCCGGATCATGCTGCTGCGGAACGCCGGCCGGCTGGTCTTCCTCGACCTGATTGACCGGACGGGCCGCATCCAGGTGATGATTGGCAAGAAGCAGGTCGGCCCCGAGGCCTGGCCGGTGGTCGGCTGCCTCGACCTGGGCGACATCATCGGCGTCGAGGGCCGGCTGGGCTATTCCAACTCTGGCGAACTGACGGTGTTTGCCAGCGGCCTGACGTTCCTGACCAAGTCGCTGGAAACGCCACCCGACAAATACCACGGGCTGGTCGACACTGAGTTACGACAGCGGATGCGGTACCTCGACCTCATTCATGGCGAGGGCGTCCGAGACCGGTTTGTCGCCCGCAGTCGGATCATCGCCGCGATCCGCCAGACCCTCACCGATCGGGGCTACCTCGAGGTCGAAGGGCCGACTCTCCAAGAGACCGCCGGTGGGGCTGCCGCCCGGCCGTTTACGACCCACCACAATGCCCTCGACATGCCCCTGGTACTCCGGATCGCCCTGGAGCTGCACCTGAAGCGGCTGCTGGTCGGCGGCATGGAGCGGGTCTTTGAACTCGGCCGCGTCTACCGCAACGAAGGCATCAGCCCGCGGCACAACCCCGAGTTCACCATGCTTGAGGCCTACGAGGCCTACGGTGACTACGGCACGATGATGGACCTCACCGAGGCGATTCTGATCGCTGCGGGAAAAGCGGCCGGAGCCCCCGAGACCTTCAGCTGGATGGGCCACCAGGTCAGCCTGAAGCCGCCCTTTCCGCGGCGGCGGTATGACGACCTGCTGGCCGAGGTGACCGGCTGCGATCCGACTGATCCGGCTAGCATTGCCGCCGCGGCAGCCCGCCATGAAATCGAAACGGCCGGCCGGCATCCCGACGTGATCAAGAGCGAGCTCTTCGAGGCCACGGTCGAGAAGACCCTCTCCGGGCCGATCTTCGTGATCGACTATCCGGCCGCCGTCTGCCCGCTGACCAAGCGGAAGGCAAACATGCCCGATGTGGCTGAGCGGTTTGAGCTGTATGTGGCTGGGATGGAACTCGCCAACGCCTACACCGAACTCAACGACCCCGACCTCCAGGAAGAGCTCTTCCGCACCCAGTTGGCAGGGCTGTCGGAGGATGAGTCGATGGCCCGGATGGACACTGACTTCATCAAGGCGCTGCGGCACGGCATGCCGCCAGCCGGTGGCCTTGGCATCGGCATCGACCGGCTGGTGATGTTCCTCACCCAGGCGGCCTCGATCCGCGACGTGATCCTGTTCCCCATCCACCGCCCCCATGGCGGCTGACACCCCGACCTACCGCCATGTACAAACTCCTGCTCTGCTGGCGGTATCTCCGCACCCGCTGGATCGCCCTGGCCAGCGTCATCAGTGTGACGCTCGGGGTGGCGACGATGATCGTAGTCAACGCGGTGATGGCCGGCTTCTCCAACGAGATGCAGACACGGATCCACGGCATCCTCTCTGACATCGTCTTTGAGAGCCATTCGCTCTCGGGCTTCCAAGACCCGGTCTGGCACATGGAGGAGATCGAGCGGGCGGCCGGTGATCAGATCGCCGGCATGACCCCGACCGTGGCGGTGCCGGCGATGCTCAGCTTTCAGGTTCGCAATCAGTGGGTGACCCGGCAGGTGATGTTCATCGGCATTGACCCGGCGACTCATGCCCAGGTCAGTGACTTCGGCCAGTTCCTGCAGCATCCGGACAATCGGCAGCAGCTTTCCTTCAGCCTGCGGGAAGGGGGTTACGACACCACCGACAGCCAGAGCCCCACCGAGACCCCGAACCGGCCGGCACTCGAATATGCCGGCTGGCCTCACCGCCGGATGCGGGTCGAGCGGGAGCGGCTCTGGAAGCAAAGACTGAAAGCTCAGGCAGACGAACAGGCCGGCCCCACCCGGCCGGTCGACCAGCAGGTCGATGCGGTACTGGCTGCCACCAGTGCAGACGAACCTCCGGACGATGCCGCTGACGCCAAAACGGGAACTGCCGCGAGCGTTCCCGGGACGGCTGACACTGCCGCTACCCCGACCGATGCCGCTCCTCCCAATCTGCCCCGGCAGAACCCGTTCCAGGCCGCCCGGCCCGAGCCCCAGGGGCGGACCATGGACCGGGCCAGGGAGCAGTTCACCGGCATCGTGCCGGGCATCGGCCTGGCCAGCTTCCGCAACCGCGACGGCATCGACCAGTTCCTAACGCTGCCGGGAGACGACGTGAAGGTCACCTTCCCCACCGCCGGCACGCCACCGAAGGCAGTCAGTGACACCTTCACCATCGTCGACTTCTACGAAAGCAAGATGAGTGAATACGACTCAAACTTCGTCTTCGTACCGATCGATGCCCTGCAACGGATGCGGGGAATGATCGACCCCCAGACCGGCATCCCCAGTGTCAACTCGATCCAGATCAGGCTTAAACCAGGGACCGATCTCAATGAGGTTCGCGACAAGCTCCGGCAGGTCTTTCCGGCCGACCTCTACGCCATCGCCAGCTGGCGGGACAAGCAGGGGCCGCTCCTCTCGGCAGTTGACATGGAGATGGCGGTGCTCAACATCCTGCTGTTTCTGATCATTGCCGTGGCCGGCTTCGGGATTCTGGCGATCTTCTTCATGATCGTCGTCGAAAAGACCCGCGACATCGGCATCCTCAAGGCCCTCGGGGCGACCGCCTCCGGCATCGCCGGCATCTTCCTGGGCTACGGGCTGTTTCTCGGCCTGGTCGGCGCGGGGGCGGGGCTGGCTCTGGGACTGGGCATCACCTGGAACATCAACCAGATCCGGCAGGTGGTCGAGTGGTGCACCGGGGCGAGGGTCTTCGACCCCTCGATCTACTACTTCTTCCAGATCCCGACCATCGTCAACCCGACGACGGTCGGCTGGATCATTGTCGGGTCGGTGGCGATTGCCGTCGGCTCCAGCGTCCTGCCAGCAGTGCGGGCAGCCCGGCTGCATGCGGTGGAGGCGCTCCGGCATGAGTGATGCAAGCCTGCGGGCAACCGCTGTCGCCATGCTTGAGGCCCGGCAGGTCTGCAAGCGCTACCAGTCAGGCATGAAAACGCTTGAGGTGCTCCGTGGTGTCGATTTCGAACTGCCGCGGGGCGGCTTCACCGCCGTCGTGGGCCAGAGCGGTTCCGGCAAGAGCACCCTGCTGCACTTGATGGGCCTGCTCGATGCCCCCGATGGGGGCGAGGTGCTGCTGGAGGGCCGCCGCATCGACAACCTGCCGGCGGTCGAACGCGACCGGCTGCGGAACACCGCCATCGGCATGGTCTTTCAGGCCTACCACCTGCTGCCGGAGCTGACTGCGGTGGAGAATGTGTTGACCCCGTTGCTGATCCGCCACGGCATCTGGGACTGGTTCAACCGCCGCCGGGAGGCCCGCCGCGAAGCGGAGGAACTGCTCGACCGGTTCGGCTTGGCCGGCCGGCTGCACCACCGGCCCCGGCAGCTTTCCGGTGGCGAAATGCAGCGGGTGGCAATCGCCCGGGCCCTGATCACCCGCCCGCGGGTGCTGCTGGCCGACGAGCCGACCGGCAATCTCGACGAGGAAAGCGGGGCCGGCATTATCGAGGCCCTCAGCGAGTTGAACCGGGACCGGGGCCTTTCTATAGTGCTCGTCACGCACGACGCGGGGATTGCCCGCCAGGCCCGCAGCATCGTCCGGCTGACCGCCGGCCGGGTCGAAACCGTCGCCCCCGCCGCCTGAAAGCACCGCCGATGTCCCGCACCATCTTCATGAACGACCGGCTCGTGCCCGAGGCCGAGGCGCGAATCAGCGTCTTTGACCATGGGCTGCTTTACGGCGATGGTGTCTTCGAAGGGCTGCGGAGTTACGCCGGACGGGTCTTTCGGCTCGATGCCCATCTGGACCGACTCTGGGCCAGTGCCCGGGCCATCTGCCTGGAGATTCCCCTGGCCAAGGAGGCCATGGCCCAGGCGGTGATCGACACGCTGGCCGCCAACCACCTAGAGGATGGCTACATCCGGCTGATCGTCACCCGCGGGGCGGGCACGCTGGGACTCGACCCAAACCGCTGCAGCAACCCGCAGGTGATCATCATTGCCGACACCATCAGCCTCTATCCGCGGGAGTTCTACGAGCAGGGCCTGCGGATCGTCACCGCCGCCACCCAGCGGATCCAGTCGGCTGCCCTTTCCCCACGGATCAAGTCGCTGAACTACCTCAACAACATCATGGCGAAACTCGAGGGGCTGCAGGCTGGCTGCGTCGAGGCGTTGATGCTCAACCACAAGGGCGAGGTGGCCGAGTGCACCGGTGACAATGTCTTCGTGGTTCGGTCGGGCCGGCTGCTGACCCCCCCGCCGGATGCCGGCATTCTGGAGGGAATTACCCGCAATGCCGTGATGGAACTGGCCCATGCGGCCGGCATTGACTGCCGTGAGGCAACGCTCACTCGGCACGACCTTTACACCGCTGAGGAGTGCTTCCTGACCGGCACGGCAGCCGAGGTGATTCCGGTCGTCGCCATCGACGGCCGCACAATTGGCAACGGCGTCCCCGGCCCGGTCACCCTTCGGCTCAAGGACGACTTCCATGCCTTGGTGCGGCAATAGCAGCTACTCGTCGCCCAAGCCCTCGTACCGCGAGGTGTAGCCTGGTTCTTGGGCCCGCACCAGTTCGGCTTCGTATTCATTCATGATCCGGCTCTGGATCGCTTCGCGGCAGGCGGCATTGATGGGATGGGCGATGTCGGCATAGAGCCGCACCCGGCCGTCACCATCGCGGGGTAAGTGTTTGTCGTTTAGTTTCGCCCCGCACTGGTTGCAGTAGGTTGCCTTGAGCGGGTTTTTGAAGCTGCATTGGCGGCAATGGCCACAGAGCTTGCGGCTGGGCATGGCAACGAACGGACCGCTCGGTCCGCCGATCAGCTTCAGGTCACGGATCACGAAGCCGCCGTCGATCGTGATCGAACAAAACGCCAGTAGCCGCTCGGCGACGTTCTCAACCAGTTTGATCCGGACTTCGGTGATTTCCATGCCGTTCCCCCAGATGAGCAGTGGGCCCGGCGATTCCCCGTCGCCGGCCGACTGCGTGAGTCAACGTTCCACACCGGCCGGCAGCGGCACCCGGCCCGGTGCCAGCCGCCCCCAGAACACGCCCGGCCACCCGGCTGCCTCCAACCGGCCGGCCAGCCGCCGGGCCTCGGTGCTGGTGCGACAGAGACTGAAACAGGCGCTGCCGCTGCCAGTGAGGAGCGGCCGCACCGCCCCAGCCCGGACCATCGATACCAGTAGTCGGTCAACCGCCGGAGCCAGCCGCCGGGCCGGTGGCTCAAGCATGTTGTCGAGCAGCGGGAATGCCCGCCGCTGCTGGCCTGCCATAAGGGCCGCTGCCAGGGCTGCCGCCTCTCCCCGCCGACTGGCATCGGGCTGGCAGGCGGCGTAGACCGCCGCTGTCGAGAGTCCTTCAGCCGGACAGGCAATCACCACCGGCAGCGGCCGGATGCCAGCCACGGGTAGCACCTGCTCACCACGGCCGGCGACCAGCCCGGCAGAGCGGGTGAAGAACCAGGGAATGTCACTGCCGATTTCAGCCGCCAGTGCGGCCAGCCGATCAGCCGACCAGTCGAGCCCCCAGAGCCGGGCTGCTGCCTGCATGGCGGCGGCAGCGTCACTGGAGCCGCCAGCCAGGCCGGCGCCGGAGGGGATCTCTTTGGCCAGTTCGATGGCCAGACCAGCGGTGACCCCCGCCCGCTCAGCCAGCAGCCGCACAGCCCGCAGCACCAGGTTGCGGTCATCCGCGGGCACATCCCGGGCCAACTGTCGTCCCTGGCCACGGGCCAGGCGGCCGCAAAACCGCACCCGCAGGGAGAACCCGCCTTCCGGCCGCAGCCAGAGCCAGAGCCGGTCATGCAGCGTCACCGGCACCATCAGGCTTTCAATCTCATGGAAACCATCCGGCCGGCGGGCAAGCACCTGGAGTGACAGGTTGAGTTTGGCCGGCGCGCGAACCGCGACACCATCCTCCGAGCCGGTCAGACTGGCCCACCCACCCACGATTCAATCCCTTCGACTTCAATGCAGACAACGGCCAGAGCGAACGCTGCGAGAAAAAGTCTCCGGCAACCACGGCACGACGCCGCGCTGAGCCGGAATCCCCAGCAGGAACGCGACGCCATGATCAGGCAGCCGTGTTCCCACGAAGGCACCAGATTACCCACGGCGGGAACGGCGGGTCAACGAAGGCACCCGAAAAAAGCCGGTACGGACGCCTAACGCCAGTTGATCACGAAGTTGATCGTCACCGCGGCCAGAATCAGGCCAATGGCCACCAGCGTTGCCAGCAGAATGGAGATGCTGCGGCCGGCCCAGAGATCGTCCCGGATCATCTCGGTGCGATCGGACTTGTCGAACGAAGAATTCCAGACGGGAAATGTCTGTTCGTCGTAGACCCAGGCGGTCCGTTCTTCAAGCTGTTTCTGACTCATCGGCAAACGCTGGTATTCTCGGGGAGAAGATGGCTTTGGCAAAAGCCTTTGATTTATATTTTATCGTCCAGTCCGCGTCCGTACCAGCGGGGCCCAGCTCGTTCCTGCCATGCCGCTTTCCAAAGCACCCTCCGAGCTGCCCCATCTGCTCGACCCGGGATTTGACCTGACCGCCTGGCTGGCAGCGGTCGGCCAGCCAGCCTGGCGGGGCCGGGCCATCCGACGGTGGCTGCACGGCCGCCGGGCCGACTCATTCGCCGACATGACTGATCTGCCCGCCCCCCTGCGGACACAACTGGCAGAGGCGGCGACCATCTGGACCACCACCGTGGCCAAGCACCAGCTGGCTGAGGATGGCACCGAGAAGCTGCTCCTGGAACTGCATGACGGCCAGCGAATCGAATGCGTCCTGCTGCGGGACGGCAGCCGCCGGACGGTCTGCATCTCGTCGCAGGTCGGCTGTGCGATGGGCTGCGTCTTCTGCGCCAGTGGCCTCGACGGCGTGGTGCGGAACCTCACCACTGGTGAAATCAGCGAGCAGCTGCTGCGGCTGGCCCGCCTGCTGCCGGCCGACGAGCGGCTCAGCCACATCGTGGTGATGGGCATGGGAGAGCCACTGGCCAACCTTGACCGGCTGCTGCCGGCCCTGGCCACCGCCCAGGATCCTGATGGCCTCGGCATCTCGCAGCGGCGGATCACCATCTCGACCGTTGGCCTGCCGCCAGCCATCGACCGGCTGAGTGCACTCAACCCCGGCTACCATCTGGCCGTCTCGCTGCATGCCGCCGATGACACGCTGCGAACCAGGCTGGTGCCGGTCAACCAGTCGATCGGCGTCGAGGAGGTACTAGCTGCCGCCGATCGCTACTGGGAGGCATCCGGGCGGCGGTTGACCTTTGAATATGTGCTGTTGGGGAACCTCAACGATTCTCCCGCACATGCCCACAGCCTGGTCCGGCTGCTCGGCCGACGGGCCGCGCTGGTCAATATCATTCCCTACAACACCGTCAGCGGCATGCCTTGGCTGGAGCCCGGCGAAGCCGCCCGCGAGCGGTTCCTCGACGTCCTGAGGAAGGCAGGGGTCAACGTGCAGGTCCGACGCCGCAAGGGCTCACGGATCGATGCCGCCTGCGGCCAGCTCCGCCGGCTAGCTGCAAAAGTCTGCTAACGAGCTACCGCCGCTGGATGATTCGCCTTCGTGGACAAAGGCCACGGTGGGCTTTTTCTTCAGATAACTAGACCATGCGGCCAAAGACGATCACGGCCAGCAGCACCAAGCCGAGAATGCCGACCAGCCAGACCGCCCATTCGACGGTTGCCCACCAGATTGCCGTCGGCGACTCATGGTGCGTGGCGGCGAAGACAAAACTCGCCGCCGCAATCAACGGCAGGCTGAACAGCAAGAGTGGCACCTGGTCGAGCAGCAGGGCAAAGAGCAGGGGTGATGGAATCATCGGAAGCCTTGTGAACGAGCGCGGTCAGTCGGGCTGCTTGGACTCGGCATTGCCCTCGGTCGGGGCCTCTGCCGCTTCCTCGGCCGACTCGTCGGAATTTTTCTTGTGTTTGTCTTTCGGTGGATGCATTGGGCCGGCCCAGGCGTCGTAGATGAGCAGCAGGTTGAGCATGCCCGCCACCACGGTGTAGAGCGTGCCGAGTTCGAAAAACCGGCCAAGCTCGTGATGCCACATCGAAATCTGATCCGCCCGGAACTGACGGTACGGAGGCCGGTCGAAGAAGTCCCCATCTTCGAGATACGGATCGGTCTGGATGAGCCGTTCGGCGTACCGGCGGGAGACAAGCTGGCCGTCATGCAGAGGCGGGGCCATCAAGCCGCCCGCCCAGAAGGGCTCGCGGGAAGGCCCGTTGATCGCCATCGACTGGATCACTGCCGGGATCGCCACCACACCGAGACCGGCCTGCGGGACGAACCACCACCTGGTGTCATCCGGCCGCCAGGAGGCGTAAACAACCCGGCCACTGCCTAGCCACATGCCGGCCAGAAAGATCACCATCACCACCCCCATCGAGATCGCCCCCTTGCGGGTACGGCCCTGATAGAGATGGCCAAGGCCCGGCACCAGCCAAGCCAACACCGCCGCCAGTTCGGGCTGCTTCAGATCGATGGCGGCGCCATCGTCGGGTGAGACGGCAACAATCCGCCGGGCTGGGGCCGGCAATGCCGGGCGTTCTTTGCGTTTTGCCAAAGCGTCATTCCGGGACAGCAACAGGTGAATCTACCAATCGTATCGTACGGCGGAGGGTCAATGGTATCGGAAGATGCGAGAGCGCATCCGAGTTAACCGTAGCCACGATCAGGCAATCCAGGAAAGGGAGGCGCGGGGGTCGGCGAACGCTCGAGGAGCGTTGGGCGTATCCTCGCCCCGCGACGAGACTTTTGCCGCCTCCGAGCCGGCGATACACGGAGGCCGGATGCGGTCTACCCGTCCTGGAACAGCCGCCGCACGGCCCGGACCCGCGGCCGGGCGATGCCGCTGGCTGAGCCCTGATGAAAGCTGGACGGGGTCGCCACGTCACCGGCGGGATCGGCAGTCACCAGTTCCCGCCAGACCCGCTCGACCGTGGCTGCATCGACGCCGGCCAGTCCATCCCCGGCGGCGGCGGCGAGCGCCAGATGGGCCAGCCGAGTGACCAGACGGGGCAGGCCCTCAGCGAACCGGGCCAGTGTTGCCACCGCGGCGGAGGAAAAAATAGTCGGATCACCACCGGCCCGCGTGATGGCCTCAGTCAGAAACCGGCCCACGTCGGCTTCGGTCCAGGGCACCAGGGGAATCCGCATGGCCGCCTGATTGCGGAGGCTGTCGGACAGGTTGGCCACGGTGGCTCCGGTGGCCGTGCCGACCACCAGCGTCCAGGCAAACCGGGGCTCGGCACTGCCGATCAGCCGGCCGAGACCGGCCACCGCATCGGCTGGAGCCAAGTCGAGGTCATCCACAACGATAACGGTCGGCCGCTCGAGCAGCCGATTCTCCCGCAGCCGGTTTTCGAGCTTCTGCCAGGGGCTCGTTGGCTCAATCCGACTGGCATGGTCAAGGGGCAGGCGTTCCAGCAGGAGGTCAAGCCATTCCCCCTGGGGCACGCCCCGCAGCGAGACCAGTACCGCCTCGGCGCCGAGGGCTCCCAGCCGGCGAACCGCCATCGTCGCCAAATGGCTTTTGCCAACTCCGGCGGGGCCGATGACCAAAGCAAATCGTTGCCGTTCTTCAAAGAGCCATTCCAGCCGGGCCAGGACTTCGTCCTGAGGCTGCCCGCAATAGAACGCCGCGGGCGACAGGGTGGCTTCAAAGGGGGCGGCCGAAAAGTTCCAAGGGTCGCGTACCATGGGCGAGAGCGTACGCCTTTTCCCACGGCGGCGTCAGCGTCATTTTTCCGCCCAACAAAGGCGTTTTGTCGATGAGCCAGCGGTATTTTCTCACCACTCCGCCCGCCGGCAGCCGGGCAGTCCTCGAAGGAGATGAGGCGCGGCATGTTGCTCGGGTGATGCGGGCCCAGTCGGGTGACCGCCTCGACGTTTTTGACGGCCAGGGCAACTGGTGGACGGCGACGGTCACAGGCATCGATCGGGAGCAGGTCCAGCTTGAACTCGGTGCGTGTTTCAGCGAGACGACCGCCAGCGGATCGGGCCTGACCCTGGCAGTGGCCCTGCCCAAGGGCGACCGCCAGAAGTGGCTGGTCGAAAAGCTGACCGAACTCGGCGTCGCTCGGCTGATCCCACTTCGCACCGTTCGCGGGGTGGCAGCGCCGACGGCGGCGGCGATCGAGCGGCTGCGTCGGGGCGTGATCGAGGCCTGCAAGCAGTGCGGCCGCTGCCGGCTGCTCGAGATCGCTGAGGCTGCCAGCCTGGAGTCGCTCGCAAACTTGCAGCCGACTGCCCAGCGGCTGCTGGCCGATCCCGGTGGTGGGCCGCTGGCGGCAGCAGCCACCCCGGCCGGCAGCGACCTCCTTGTCGCCATCGGCCCTGAAGGGGGCTTCACAGCCGCGGAGATCGCCGCCGCCGAGGCGGCCGGCTTCAGGCGGGT
>Ga0209986_10001642_pt1 | contig 21254 bp, 16 predicted proteins | sample BlataG_FD_183168 | JGI IMG/M metagenome (GOLD analysis project Ga0209986, IMG submission 183168) | Deep subsurface microbial communities from Black Sea to uncover new lineages of life (NeLLi) - Black_00105 metaG (SPAdes) (version 2) | ecosystem: Environmental > Aquatic > Marine > Oceanic >... | reverse complement strand
TTGACAAGTTGGAGGCTACTCAAAGGAACTTGATCCAGATGGAGAAGCTAACCTCCCTGGGGCAACTAGCGGCATCTATTGCTCACGAGGTTAATAACCCCATAGCTGGCGTCCTGGTGTACACTCAGTTGCTAGCTAAGAAACTGACTGCCGACACGCTCTCCAAAGAAAAGGGCCTGGATTACCTGTCAAAGATGGAATCAGAGCTTACGCGCAGCAGTCGGATAATCCGAAATCTACTGGATTTTTCCCGGGAATCAAAGCCGGCCCTTAGGTTGGTGAACTTGAATGAGGTCATCGACCGAGCCTTTAGTCTGGTTGCCCACTCAGCCCAGATGCAACACGTTGAGGTGATAAAGAACCTGAGCCCTACTCTGCCCGAGGTAATGGCTGATCCCGACCAGCTTCAGCAGGTTGCCACCAATCTCATGCTGAATGCCATCCAGGCAATGCCTGAAGGAGGCACGCTAACTGTCGATACCTCAGCGGATAGTGGAGGTCAGATTAAGATAGGGGTTAAGGACACAGGATGTGGTATTCCTCAAGAAAACCTCCAGAGACTCTTCACCCCCTTCTTCACTACCAAAAAGGAAGTAAAGGGAGTGGGTTTAGGGCTAGCGGTATCCTACGGAATCATACAGCGGCATCATGGGAGGATAGAAGTCGACAGCGAGGTAGGCAAGGGCACCACTTTTACGGTGCACCTGCCAGTCTATGACTCACAGGGGAGCCAGTCGACTTGAGTACGGCAGCGGGTCACCATTGTTAGATGCCGACGAAGGTATCCTTCGACTAAAGCCACAGCGGTCATCACAGCTCTACAAGCATGGACCGACTGGTGCGCCTAATCCACGACCTATTTGAAGGACAGACTTAACAGATGCGCAGAGCAGGAAATACAGGGGTCATAGGCTCTGACTAGCATCTCCAGAGTTTGTCTGATTTCATCCTCAGGGCGACTGAGTATAAGAGGCACCAGACCTTCCATATCTTTTTGGATGTTGTTGTGGTTCTGATTGGTGGGAATAACGCAGTTGGCGCTGGTCAGTATGCCGTTGTTGTCGTAGGTATAATCGTGGAACAGGATGCCCCTCGGCGCTTCTACCGCTCCTATACCCCTCCCCACCCGAACCCTGACTTCGTTGTTCTCCTCCTTTAGTCCCCTGGTCAGGATTTGGTCAATAAGGCTGATACTGTCCTCCACGGCGTGGACACACTCAACCAGTTGAGCCACGGTTATCATAAACGGATTGTGGCAGGGAGCACTCAAGCCAAGTTCCTTAGCGGCGCTTTTGGCACGAGGTAGCAGTTGGCCATGATTGTTATTGAAGCGAGCTAAGGCCCCAACCATATAGGAATCCCGCTTGTTCTTGGTGTACTTGGCGGTGGAATGAGGAACGCAGAACTCGTTGGTCACTTCGAGGTATTTGTCCAGAGGAGCGATGCCAGCGTCTGTGGAGGCTATCTGCCCGCTGATAAAGGCATACTCTTTGGGGTCTTTGAGGGCAATATACTCCGTCTCCCGAGTGAAATCTGGAATGCTTAAGGTCTTGAACAGTTCTACAGTGGCCTCAAGGTCAGCCAGGGCCTGCTCAAGTCTGGCCTCAATGGCCTTAAGCTCGCCGAGTTCGGGCAGTTTGGCAAAGCCTCCCACCATACAAGAGATGGGATGGGTTTTCCTGCCCGCCAGGAGTTCAGCAAGATTGTAGGCTAGCTTTTTTAACCGTAGCGCCATCAGCACTACGTCCTTGTGCGTTTCCACCAGGGGAAAGACACTGCCTACGCCTAAGAAATCGGGAGCCGCAAGAAAAAGGATGTGCAGTATATGGCTCTCTAAGATTTCAGCGTTGTAAAGGAGCTTGCGCAGCAGTAGGGTTTGCTCTGATGGCTGGATGCCAAAAGCAGCTTCGGTGGCCTGTATCGATGCGGTAGTATGGGAAATCGAGCAGATGCCGCAGATTCGAGAGGCGATATGAGGAGCATCCACGTAGTATCGGCCACGAAGCATGACCTCAAACAACCGAGGTGACTCGGTAACCTCCCATCTCAGCTCGTCGATTTTACCGTCGCGGGCATTCAACACGATATTGCCATGCCCCTCGACCCGGGTCAACTGATGAACGTTGATATTGACCTGTGTCACTTGGCCACCTCCGCATAGGTATTGTAAATCTTAAACTTGTCTATCACTTGGTCTACTGTGAGGCCATATTTCTGGAGTATATCTTTCTCCGAGTCAGTGTTAGGGTCATCGATCAAGCCGCGGCAGCCCCAACAAAACCGGCCGCTGGTGACACATATGGCATTGCAGCCAGCTCTAGTTACTGGGCCGAGGCATGTCATGCCTCTTTCAAAGACACAGACATTGCCAGCCATCTTACACTCGACGCAGACAGGGTAGCCGGGTATATCAGGTGCCTTGTTCAGTAGCAGCGCCTTGACCACTTTCAGAAGCTCGGTGGGGGTTGGGGGACATCCCCTTACGTAGTAGTCTACGGTAACTACCGCATTTGCCGGACGGGCAGGAATGGTATCGTAGTACTTGGCATCTTTCCCGTAGACTGTCCGGAGCGCCTCCTCCATCGGCACATGGTTCTTCAAGCAATTGATTCCTCCAATGCAGGCGCAGGCACCGAGGGCGACAACAACCTTAGCCTGGTCACGTATTTTTTGCAGCCGTGCTATCTCCGACTCCCTGGTTATGCTGCCCTCAACAAAGGCAATATCGTAGTCATCGTCCCTTTCTGTCATGACCTCCCTGAAATTGACGATATCCACAGCGTTAAGCAGGTCTAGAAGTTCTTCTCCGGTAAGATTGAGTGCATCCAACTGGCATCCTTCGCAACCGGTGAAATCAAAGAATGCTATTTTCGGTTTCATTACACTGCCTCCCTTAGATTTCTCAGCTGGGCGAGAGTGAATACTGGCCCCTCCTGGCACACATAGACACCGTTGATCTGGCAATGTCCACACTTGCCCACGCCGCACTTCATTCTCCGCTCTAGTGACATGATTATGTTCTCGTCGGGAATATCTTTTTTCTTGAGCTCACCGATGACAAACCGGTACATAATAGGTGGTCCCACCACCACGGCCATGGTTTTCCCAACATCAATATCGACTTTGGGGATAAGGGTGGTGATAACTCCCACGTTACCGTGCCAACTCTCGTCTCCCCTATCCACCGTCTCATGGAACTCAATCTCCGGGCTTTTGCTCCAGGCGGCAAGCTCATCCACGAACAGCCGCTCCGCTGGTGACCGGGCTCCGAAAAGTAAGACGGCTCTGCCGAAAGAACTCCTGCGGTCGAGGACATACTGTACTAGCGACCGCAGGGGGAAGAGGCCGATACCTCCAGCTATGAGTAGCACGTCCTTGCCTTCCAGAGCCTCGAGTGGAAAGCCGTTGCCGAAGGGGCCGCGAACGCCCACAATAGCTCCCTTTTCCAGGCCATGCAGGGCATTGGTCACGTTGCCGACATTTCTTATTGCCAACTGGAACGTCCCGTCTTTGGTTGGGGATGAGGAGATGGAGATTGGTGACTCGCCGATGCCCATGACTGAGACCTCGGCAAATTGGCCAGGCCGCTGCCCCAGAGCTTTGCCATCCTTGAACCTGAACTCGAAGACCTTCTCCCTCGGAGTCAATTCATCCACCTTCACGAGCTCAGCGGGGCGAGGGGCATATAGCCCGGTATCTGGTTCGGCTGCCATGGCTATCCGCGCGGCCGCTTCTTTGAGCCCGGCTGACTCCGCCAGGGCATTGAAAGCCTCTAACGGGCTGGCGATATCGGCCAGGCAGGCGGTAGCGCACCGACCACAGCCGACGCAGCCAACCATCCCATATCTCTCAACAATGTATTTCCCTTTGCGGAACATTCGATGCCGGAACCGGCTGGCCTTGTCGTGCCTGAAGTTCTCACCCGTGGCTACCTTGGCAAAGTCGACCAACATGCATCCATCCCACTGGCGGGAGCGTTCTCCCTCTTTCAGGCTTAGCGACACTTCGTCATGGACATCGAAGCAGAAACAGGTAGGACACACCATGACGCAGGAGGCGCAACTAAGGCAAGCTTCAGTCCTCGATTCCCAGTATGGGTCATCGTAGCTCTCCTCCAGCAGCTTGGGCAATCTTTCCTTGGCCACATTAAGGGAGAGCTTGTATTTGGCCAACGCCTCGTCTCTCGCAGCTTTCTGTCTGACTATCTCATCGCCAGTTGGTTCCCTTGCTTGAGCATACTTCGCAAGGAGTTCGGCTCCCTTTTCTGAGCCTACGGCGACCATGTAGTCGTTACCAATATCCGTGAGCAACAAGTCAAATCCCGTTTCGGTCAGGCGAGTGCCCATGCTAGGGGCAAAGGATTTGGGCGACGGATTAAGGCAGTCGACCGCAATGATGATGGTGTTCTGCCGTCTGGCAATGTAATTGGGGTCGGGATTGGTAGCCATGAAAGCTTCATCTAATAGCTCAATGGCCTTAACGTCGTAGGGGTGGACGCCGATGATAGCTCTTTGGGCAGCTTCGGTCACCGGCTCAACCTGTGCCTCGTCTCCGACCTTGAACTTGAGCAGGGTTTCCTTTGCTGGCAACAAATACTGAGTAGGAGGCATAACCGTAACGTCGTGGTCAAGTCGGAGTTCCTCGAAGCTAGCTACCCTATCATAGACATATTTGCCATGCCTGGACTTGACTCCGACTACCTCCGTCTCTTTGACCAAGCTTTCCACTATGGACTTCAGGCCGTCTTTGCTAATGACTAGGGACTTCTTGACCTCGACTACTTCTACGGCGGGAGGCTCGGGCCGTATTTCTACCGCGGTAGTGACTGTTGGTGCCTTGCCTACTGAGCCAAGTGTTTCCCGTATCAGTCTTTCCAAGTGATCGGGGGCAAGAGGCTTGATTAGATAGTCAATTGCGCCCAACTTCTTGGCCTCGGCTGTTGTCTCTGCCGAGGGATAAGCAGTTATGATGATAGATTTGATCCATGGGCGTTGCGTCTTGACCTCCTTCAGCACCGCTATCCCAGTTTGCCCGGGTAATCTTATGTCCAGAACCATAACGCTGAAGTCCTGCTTCTCTATCATCTCCAGGGCTTCCTCACCGCTCTCAGCCGTCGCCACTTGGTACCCAGCATCCTTGAGCCAATCGCTTATTGACTCGCGCACAATCGGCTCATCGTCCACAATAAGTACCGAGTTCTCTTGCATCTCTGTCGCCTCCTTATTCGTCTGTTTCACATTTGAGAAGGGTTCCCCGGATGAGTCCTTCCAGGTCATCCGGGGCAATGGGCTTGACTAGATAGTCAATAGCACCTAGCTTCTTTGCCTCGGCCGCTAGTTCTGCTGTGGGGTAGGCAGTTATGACAATTGATTTTATCTGAGGCTTCAGCGCCTTCACATCCTTCAGCACCTTAATCCCGGTTATCCCTGGTAATCTCACATCCAGAATCATAGCACTGAAATCCTGTTTCTTTATCATCTCCAGGGCTTCCTCACCGCTCTCAGCCGTCGCCACTTGGTACCCAGCATCCTTGAGCCAGTCCCTAATCGACTCGCGCACAATGGGCTCATCATCTACTATCAGGATGGGTTTCTTAACCATGTGTCCTAACCCTTCTGATACCTGCGCCTACCAGTGAGCAGATCCTTGCCCTGCCGTTGCACCTGCGTTGGATGCTGTGCCTGCAAGACCACGACCAGAGCCCGCTTCACAGAGTGCGCCCGCAGGAGTAACCAGGCCTCATCCACAGCCGAGATTAAGGTATGTCAGCGGCACCTTGTCACAGGTTGATGCCTGGGCTGCAGCAGCTATAGTCCCGGATGGGCTGGTCTGAGATACTGCCGTCACGGAACTTCCAAGCGAACATTTTAGCACAGGCGGGGACTGCTTGTCACACGTTTATCCGAACGAGATCACCCTCGACAATTCGCCTTGTTGACGCCTATACAGTTGAAGTGATACAATGCATTTCGGTTTGGCTGGGTTTGGCTTCAGGTAACAAGGAGAAGAGGGAGGTCACATGATTCTAATCGGTGAGAGTATCCACATCATTTCCCAGCAAGTCAACGACGCTGTTAAGGATCAAAACCCGAAGGTAATCCAGGAGCTAGCTACAGCGCAATCTCAGGCTGGAGCTGACTACATAGACGTAAACCTCGGGCCGGCGAGAAAGAGCCCGGAGGAGGTAACCCAGTGGCTAGTCGATGCAATTCAAGAGGTCACTGATTTGCCGCTATCCATTGATACTCTGAACCCCGTGGCCATGGAAGCCGGTCTCAAAGCCTGCAAGAAAAGGCCCTTGCTTAACTCCTCCTCAGGAAGAACCGACAGCAAAGAGCGGATGCTTCCTCTAGCTACCAAACACGGCACTGATGTAGTCATCTCAGTCCTGACTGACAAAGGTTGTCCCCCTGATGTTGATTCGAGGATAGAGAGCATTATGGAGACCGTTGCCTATGCCAACGAACTTGGTGTTCCCAATGAGGATATCTGGGTTGACCCCATCATCTTGCCGGTCAGCGCTGACCAGAAACAGGTTGCTGAGGCTGTGGAGTTTGTTAGTATGTTGGCTGACCTCCTGCCCGGCGTCAAATCAACAGTAGGCCTTTCCAATGTGTCCAACGGGACGCCCGAAGAGCTGAGAGGTATTCTCAATCGCACCTACATGGTGATGCTGGGGAGAAACGGACTGTATTCAGCAATTGCCGACGTCCTGGACAAGGAACTCGTGAGCTTGAATAAGGGTGAACTGCCTGATATTGTCGCCCTTATTCATAAGACGATGGACGGCGAGGCCGTAGACATGTCTTCCTTGTCGCAAAAAGAGTGTGACTACGTGAAGACCACGAAAGTGCTAATGGGAGAGACGCTTTACTCTCATGCCTGGCTTGAGAGTTAGAAATTCTGCAAAGGAGTGAATGATGGAGTACAAAGCACCTTTGGAGACCTATTCGGGGAAGGTCGGCGAGGTAGTGATTGGGAAAGGAGAAAAAGCTGTTAAGATTGGAGGGGAGAGTGTTCTCCCCTTTCATTTTTTTGAGGGAACAATTGAGAATCGGCCACAGCTTGCTCTGGAGGTGCATGACAGCGAGCCAGAGGGCTGGGCGGAGCCGGTATATGAGCTGTATAAGGATGTAATTGCGGACCCGGTTGCCTGGGCGAAGAAGTGTCTAAGCTTTGGCGCTGACCTTGTCTGCCTGCGACTGACGAGTACCGACCCTGCAGGGGCGAATGCCCCGGCTGACAAGGCCGCCGAGGTAGCAAAACAGGTAGTATCAGCTATAGATGTGCCGCTTATCGTCTCTGGCTCCGGCGATGAGACGAAGGATGCTCAGGTGTTGACCAAGGTGGCTGAAGCCTGTGACGGTGAGAAGTTGCTCTTAGGCCCAGTGGTGAAGGAGAACTATGAGCCAATAAGCAAAGCGGCTTTAGAGCACGGGCATTGCATAATCGCTCAGACCCCTCTGGACATAAACCTTGAGAAGGAACTGAATGTGAAGCTTTTGAAGACCTTCCCGCCCGAGAGGATAGTCATCGACCCTCTGAGCTCAGGCCTGGGCTACGGTATGGAATACAGCTTCACCATAATGGAGAGAACCAAGCACATCGGTGTCATGTTCGGAGACAGCACGATGCAGATGCCTATTATCGCGGATCTTGGCGGCGAGTGCTGGAAGACGAAACAGGCAAAGGCAAGCGAGAAGCAGGGCCTTCTGTGGGAAAGCACGACTGCCCTCAGTCTCCTTCTGGCCGGGGCGAACATGCTGGTCTTGAGGCATCCGGAGAGCCTCAGACTGATGAAAGAGGTCATCGAAGGGAAAATATAGTATTGATAATCATTACTAATATGCGCTATAATTTAGTTAGAAATGATTGATTCAAAAGGAGGTAAGTGAATTGGCAGAACTAACGGCGAGACAGAAGGAAGTTAATGAAATCATAAGGGCTGATGATGCCTGGGAACCCGTAGGGCATACACCGATGCCCGAAATCCCAGATTTGAGAAGCTGGGATATGAGGCTGATGAAGACCTACAAGCCTCTTTATGCACCTATGTGTGACTTGTGCTGCTTCTGCACCTACGGCAAATGTGACCTTACCGGCGACAAGAGAGGTGCTTGCGGGATTGATATTGCCACCCAGCAAGCCAGGGTTGTCCTGCTGGCCTGTTGCATGGGCATGTCGGCTCATGGCGGGCACGGTCGCCACGTGCTTCACTATCTGATTGAGAAACATGGTAGGGATTACAAAATTGATCTTGGAGACCAGGTGGCGATAGAAGCGCCGCATATAAGAACCGTAATGGGAATGAAGCCGGAAACCCTGGGAGACCTTGAAAAAGCTCTTGAGTATGTGGAGAGTCAGCTTATCCACCTCATCTCGTCGCTGCATACCGGCCAGGAGGGGTCTGCGCTTGACTACGAGTCGAAGGCGCTTCATGCTTCCATGCTTGACCATGTGGGCATGGAAGTCTGCGATGTTGCCGAAATCGTGGGTTTTGGCTTCCCAACATCTGTAGCCGATACCCCGCTGGTGGACATGGGCTGGGGCTCAATAGATAAAACAAAGCCAATAATCCTTCTGGTGGGGCATAACCCGGTCACGGCTTGCCCCATCGTTGACTACATAAACGAGCATGAGCTGCAGGACAAGATTGAGGTCGGCGGTATTTGCTGTACTGCCCTGGAGGTGACCAGATACAGTGAAAGAGCCAAGATAGTCGGCCCGCTGTCCCGCCAGCTTTACTTCATCAAGACCGGCTTTGCCGATGTTATCGTCACCGACGAGCAGTGTATCAGGACTGACATCGCTCAACAGGCTGCTGCAATGGGCACGGCGCTCATTGCCACGACCGATAAGGCTTCCTACGGACTTGAGGATTATACTAAGAGGGAAACCGACGAGATAGTCAAAGACATGGTTGGAGGCAAGCAGGCGCTGATATTTGACCCGGAGAAAGCCGCCGAGGCCGCAGTGAGGGTGGCCATGGAGCTGGCACCGAAGAGAAAGAAGGAGCTGGTGACGCCGGAACAGGTACCTGAGCTGGCCAAAGACCACCGGCTGTGCAATATGTGCAGCCAGGTTTGCCCCAATTTGCTGCCGGTCGGTGACGCTGTTGAGGCGGCCAAGAATGGCAACCTGGAGCCGCTGGCCGAGGTCTTCAGTAAATGTATCGGCTGCGGCAAGTGTGAGCAGGAATGTCCCCGCAATGTCCCTATCTTCAAGATGATGCAGGCCGTGGCTGGAAGTGAAACATGGAAAGTGAGAGCCGGGCGCGGTCCGGTTATGGATACCGAGATTAGAAAGGTCGGGGCCCCACTGGTTCTTGGCACCATACCCGGTATAATCGCCATCGTTGGCTGCTCCAATTTCCCTGAGGAAATCAGCGAAGTGGCTGACATAGCCGAGGAGTTTGCCAAGAGGAAATACATTGTGGTGCTTACTGGGTGCTCAGCCATGGCCGCTGCGATGAAAAAGGACAAGGATGGTAAGACGCTTTATGAGAAGTACCCGCCCGATTTCGATGCTGGCGGTGTTATCAACATTGGCTCCTGTGTGTCTAATGCCCATATAACAGGTGCCGCCATGAAGGTGGCCAATATCTTCGCCACCTTGCCTCTAAGGGGCAACTATGAGGTCATCGCCGACTACATTCTGAACCGGGTTGGCGCCTGCGGTCTGGCCTGGGGAGCTATGTCTCAGAAAGCGGCATCTATCGGCACAGGCTGCAACCGGCTGGGCATCCCGGTCGTCTTGGGCCCACATTCAGCGAAGTATAGAAGGCAATTCGTAAGCCGCAAGGAAGAGGATGACTGGACGGTGATGGACGGCAGGGAGAAAAAGCTGGTGGATACCGAGGAACCGTCGCCGGAGCATCTAGCCTACGTGGTGGAGTCGAAGGAAAGGGCGATGGTTACCATGGCCAAGCTCTGTATCAGGAAGAACGACACTCCGCAGGGGCGGCAGATCAAGCTGACCCACTATATTGGTCTGCACAAGCAGCATCTGGGGACTCTGCCCGACGACCTTCACCTGTATATCAGGAGGACGTCGGACATACCCATTTTCTTCAAGAAAGAGGTAATGCCGTACCTGGAGAAGGTGGGTTGGAAGGAGAAGCCGGTTTTGACGCTGCCTACCTTTATTGGGACTTATCCCTCAGAGGTACCTTTGGACGCGGTTGTCCACTAGGGAGAACGTGTTAGAGTAGCTTAAATAAGGAGGTTTATGTCATGACTACAACTCTACCGTATCATCGGGTCAATGTGCTGACCGGGACGAAGTCAGGCAGAATGATTGAGGATGCCGAGGAATATGCGCACCTGATCAAGCGAGCCAAGAGACCTCTGCTGGTGCTTGGCCCACGGACCCTCACCATGACTTTGGATGGCAGGCTTCTTATGGAGTACGCCGTTGACATAGCCAAAGCCGTTGACATTCCGATATGCGCCACAGCTCATACCAAGAAGAAGCTGCTTGAGCTGGGCGTCGATCCGGCCAGCAGCTACGACATAACGGAGATAATCAACCATCTGAAGGACCCGGAGTGGCAGGGAGTCAAGAAGGAGGGCAATCACGATTTGGTGATGTTCCTGGGAATCAGGACTGACTTTGCTACGCAGGCTCTGTCGACGTTGAAGCACTTTGCCAACCACCTTAAGACCATGACTCTGTGCAAATACTATTATCCGCATGCCAGTTACTCACTTCCCAATTACAGAAAAGATGCACAGTGGAAGGAGTTCCTGGACAACTTAATAGCCAATCTAAAGAAGAAGGAGACATAAGATGGCAGGAATTTTCCCAGTAGACGTTGGCCCTCAATACGAAGGCGAAGTAGTCAGAAAAGGCGACATGTATGTCGAGTTTGGTGGGCCAGAGATAAAAAGCAAGCTTGAGCTGGTGACCCTGAAAAGCCCCGCTGAGGTTGAGAATGAGAAGATAGAGATCATCGGGCCGGATATAGGCGACATGAAGGAGGGAAGCAGCTATCCCATGGCTCTAATGATCGATGTTGCCGGCGCTGGGCTGGAGAAGGACATGGAACCGGTCCTAGAGAGAAGGATACATCTCTATATCAACTATATAGAGGGTCTGTACCATATGAACCAGAGACAGGACATGTGGCTTAGGCTCAACAAGGACTCGTTTGGCAAGGGGCTAAACTCACTTGAAGAAATCGGGAAGATACTGATTTTCCTCTATACCTCGGAGATAGACATTATTGAGAGCATTTCCATGACGTTTGTTACCGATGAGAAAAAGGTGGAGGAGCTTCTGGCTGATGCTATAAAAATCTACGATGAGAGGGACGAGAAAGCCAGGGGGTTGAAGGAGGACGATGTAGAGGAGTTCTATAGCTGTGCTCTGTGCCAGAGCTTCGCACCGACCCACATCTGTTGCATCACGCCGGAGAGGATTGCCAATTGCGGAGCGATTAACTGGTTTGACGGCAAAGCTGCGTATAAGCTTGACCCGGAAGGTCCGATACAGGAGGTCAAGAAGGGTGAATGTATTGACGCGATAAGGGGTGAATTCACGGGAGCTAATCAACTGGCAGCAGAGAAGTCGATGGGAGCTTATACTCGCGTTTACCTTCACAGCGCGTTTGAGTATCCACACACCTCCTGCGGTTGCTTCCAGGCAATCTGGTTCTATATTCCTGAAGTTGATGCCTTTGGCATCCTCCATCGTGATTTCGCTGGTGAGAGCGTAGTCGGTGTGCGCTTCTCTACTATGGCTTCAGATACCAGTGGTGGCAAGCAAGTGGAGGGCTTTCTGGGGCTGGCTCTGGAATACCTCCGCTCACCCAAATTCCTCCAGGCTGATGGCGGAATTAGGCGGCTGGTGTGGGCTCCAAAGGAGATAAAAGAGAGATACAAAGATGCCATACCCGAGGACTTGTATGACAAGATAGCGACAGAGGAGGATGTCAAGAACACTGACGAACTCGTTGAGTTCTTGGATAGAGTAGGGCACCCCTGGGTGAAGGGAGAGGTGGAGGTTCCTGTCTAGAATGAGCTAGGAGGGTTTTCGATGGCGCTCAAAGGGACCGATGTTGTAAAGAGGCTTCCTGAAGGAGGCAAGAAGAATTGCCGGGAATGTGGCTTCCCCACCTGTTTCGCCTTTGCCATGAAGCTGGCTGGAGCAGGCACCTCCCTTGATAAGTGTCCTTATCTTTCGCCGGAGGTCAAGGCGGAGTTGGAAGATGCTCTGGCACCGCCCATCAAGCTGGTGACGGTAGGCTCAGGCGAGAATGCGCTGGCGATTGGCAATGAAGAGGTGGTCTACAGGCATGAGAAGACCTTTGTCCATCAGCCGGGCATTGCCCTGCTTATCTCGGATAAGGAGACTGAGGCGAAGGTCGACGAGAAGATAAAGAAGATGAAGGAACTGCAGTTTGCCTGGGTGGGGTTGACCCTAGGAGCTGGCCTTCTGGCGCTGCAGTTTGAATCGGGAGACAAGGCCAAGTTCGAAGCCTTGGTGAAGAAAGCCTGTGACAGCACAGACTTCGGCATAGTACTCATTTCCGAAGATGTTGATGCCTTGCTCTCAGCTCGAAGCATATGTGGTGATAGGAAGCCGTTGCTCTACCCCGTGACCAAAGACAATATCGACAAGGTGATTTCCGCCGTCAAGGACTCACCGACGCCGGTAGCTGTCAGGGGAGACGGGGTGGAAGAGCTGATACCGCTTACTGTCAAGTTAAAGGATGCTGGTATGGAGGAGGTAGTCCTGGATCCGGGCTCCAAGAATATGCAGGAGGCCATAAGGGATCAGACCCTGATTCGGCGAGCTGCTTTGAAGCAGAACTTCAGACCTCTCGGCTATCCGACCATCGGGTTCCCTTGCTTCCTGGCCAAAGACGAAATCAGGGAAATCCTGTTTGCTGCGATGTTCGTAATCAAGTATCCCGGCATCATTGTCCTTTCTGACATGGATGAAAGCTCGTTGTTGCCACTGCTGGTCCATAGGCTCAATATTTATACTGATCCGCGGATCCCAATGTCGGTAGAAGAGAAGGTTTATGAGGTACTGGAGCCCAACGAACAATCACCGGTTCTAGTTACGAGTAATTGGGCTTTGACCTACTTCATTGTGTCGGGAGAGGTCGAAGGCAGCAAGGTTCCGTCCTGGTTGTTGGTTAAGGAGGCGGAAGGGCTCGGGGTTCTCACCGCATGGGCCGCTGGCAAGTTTTCTGGCGATTCTATTGGGCCACTGGTGAAGAAATCCGGTATAGAGAACAAAGTGAAGCACAGGAGACTAATTATTCCGGGGAAGGTAGCCCGGATTAGAGGCGAGCTAGAGGAGGCGCTGCCCGACTGGGAGATTATAGTTGGGCCTAGAGAAGCTGGCGAGATACCAGCCTACCTACCAGCTCTAGTGCAGAAGTGGAAGAACTAGACCGGGAACTGGCGGAGGTTCTGACCCCGGTTAGGAAAGACAGGCGCTACCTGATCTCCCTTCTTCAGGAGGTCCAGTCGAAGTTTGGCTATCTTCCACCAGAGGCGATGGCAGCAATCGCTGACTTCGTGGAAGTTCCAGGGAGCACGGTTTATGGCATTGCCACTTTCTTCAATCAATTCCGCTTTACTCCTCTGGGGAAGCACCCGGTAACGGTCTGTATGGGCACCGCCTGCCACCTAGCTGGAGGCAGACTCGTCTTAGAGGCGATGGCAAGAGAGTTGGATATCGAGGTGGGGGGCATCACGCCTGACCATGAGTTCAGCCTGGACAGGGTGGCCTGCATCGGTTGCTGTGCTCTGGCTCCAGTGGCGGTAATCGGCGATTCTGTCTACCCGAGGATGACACCGCCGAAGGTGGAGGAGGTGCTGGTGTCTGTCAAGCCCGTAAGCCAGGATCAATCAGAAGAGTGATGTATTGCTCGGCAATTTCACGTGTCATTCCGAGCTGGTCGCCTTCCGCCACTCGGAGGGACGCCTTTAGCTCCTGTCATTGCGAGCGAAGCCAGGCAATCTCATCTCCCCATCCTCCCGAGATTGCTTCGTCGCTTGCGCTCCTCGCAAAGACGTGCGGCTGTTCTTCTGAGTCCTTCGTCTTCTGTCATCCTCAGGAAGCGCAGTGACCGAAGGATCTCACTCAGGATAAACTCCGTGAAGAATCTTACGCTCAAGGTGAACGCCGCGAGGGAGGCTCCGTGCAGTGCAGTACAGTGTCTCTGGACCCTAGCCCTTCATTTCATTCAGCGTCAGGCTGACAAATAACCCCCCGTCGGTAACGGCTTTTGATGACCTTTGAACAGCTTCAGAGGCAGGCGAAATCGGACTGGGACTCTCTCTATCATGGGGAGATTCCTCATATCCTCATCGGCACGGCTACTTGCGGGCGAGCTGCCGGAGCGCTGCTGGTAGTTGAGGCCTTCAACAAGGAACTGGCCAGGCGAAGCGCCGAAGCTGAAGTGACCGAGGTTGGCTGTATGGGGCTTTGCTCCCTTGAGCCTCTGGTCACCATAATCAAGCCGGACTCCTTTACAGTATGCTACAACAATGTCACCCCTCAGCTTGTGCCTACCCTTGTCGAAGGCTACGTTCTGGGTGAAGACCCTTGCCTTGAGCTGGCTTTGGGCACCGTTGAGGGGGGTGAGGGTGAGCCGGTTCATATCCCCGAGCTACCCAGGTTTGAACGTGAAGCCCGCCTGATACTCCGTAATTGCGGTTACATTAACCCCGGGGAGATAGGCCACTATATTGCCAGCGGTGGCTATAGCAGCCTGGTGAAGGCTTTGAAGATGGAACCGACGGCCATAGTTGAAGAGATAAAGAAATCAGGCCTAAGGGGGCGGGGTGGCGCTGGCTTCTCCGCTGGCGTCAAATGGGAGCTTTGTCGGAAGGCGTCTGGCCGGGTCAAATACGTAATCTGCAACGCTGATGAGGGAGACCCGGGGGCTTTTATGGACCGGGTGGTTTTGGAAAGCGACCCACAACAGGTCATAGAAGGAATGATTATTGCCGGATATGCGATTGGGGCTCGGGAGGGATACATATATATTCGGGCTGAGTATCCTCTAGCCATTGCCCGCTTGGGAGTTGCTCTGGAGCAGGCGGAAACACTGGGGCTGCTAGGCGATGGTATTCTGGGCAGCGGTTTCAGCTTTCATATAGAGATAGTCCAGGGTGCGGGGGCTTTTGTCTCGGGCGCGGAGACAGCCCTGATGATGGCAATAGAGGGGCGACGGTCAATGCCAAGGCCGCGTCCGCCATTCCCTTCTGAATCAGGCTTGTGGGGCAAACCAACGTTACTCAACAACGTGAAGACATATGCCTATGTTCCTCTAATACTTAGCCAGGGGGCAGACTGGTTTTCCGGCATTGGCACCGAGGGCAGCAAGGGCACTGCAGTGTTCGCGCTGGCAGGCAAGATGGTCAACACCGGGTTGGCGGAAGTGGCCATGGGTACAACGCTGCACGAGCTTATCTTTGATATCGGTGGTGGGATGCGGGGTGAAAAGCGGTTCAAAGCGGTGCAGATTGGGGGCCCTTCGGGGGGCTGCCTGCCGGAAAGCATGCTACAGACGCCGGTGGATTTTGATTCGCTCCGCGAAGCGGGGGCGATAATGGGCTCTGGCGGCGTCATTGCCATGGATGAGGACAACTGCATGGTCGATACTGCCAAATTCTTCCTTGACTTCATTCAGAAGGAGTCCTGCGGCAAATGCTCGACCTGCCGGCTGGGCACCAAGCAGATGCTGGATATACTCGAAGACATCACTTCCGGCAAGGGCAAGATCGAGGACATAGACCTGCTGCTCGAACTGGGAGAGGATGTGAAGGACGCTTCGCTATGCGGCCTGGGCAGAACGGCACCGAACCCGGCCTTGACTACCATTCGCTATTTCCGCGATGAGTATGAAGCTCATATTCTTGAGAAACGTTGTCCAGCACGGGTATGCAAGGAGCTAACGGCCTATTACATTCTGCCGGACAAGTGCGAGCGAGGGTGCGAGCACTGTGTCCTGGCCTGCCCGGTGGAGGCAATCAGTACCAATGAGAAGGGGATAAAGGTCATTGACCAGACCAAGTGCACCAAGTGTGGCAGTTGTGAATTGGTGTGCCCGCCGGAGTATAATGCCGTGGTAAGACTGTCGCCAGTAAGCCTGGTGCCATCGTCAGAGGTGCCGAAGCCGAAGAGAAGAAAGACCAGAGGAAAGGCAAAGTGACAACCACGATAGTAGTAGCTGGGAAAGGCGGTGTTGGCAAGACGGCCATCTCCGCCTTGATGATAGATTTGCTGTCCAAGAAGGGGGTTGTCCTGGCGATTGACGCCGACCCCAGCACTAACCTGAACGATGCCCTGGGTCTGTCTTTGAAAGAAACCGTAGGCAAGGCGCGTGAGGACATTACTGAAGGCATTCAGAAAGGGACTCTTTCTCCCACAGTTCCCAAACAGGATGTTCTGGATATGAAGATAAGGGAGGCCCTGGTGGAGTCGGCGAAGGTCGACCTTCTGCCCATGGGGCGTCCGGAAGGCCCGGGGTGCTATTGTGCTGCCAATCACATGCTGCGCCTTTCCATGGAACGGCTGGCTAAGACGTACGATTATATGGTTGTAGATTCCGAAGCCGGGATGGAACACGTAAGCCGGCAGACCACGCAGGATATAGATGTTTTGCTCACCGTCTCTGATCCAACTATGCGGGGCATTACCGCGGCAGCCCGGATGAAAGACCTGATTGCGGAGATGAGGACCAGAGTGGGGAAGATCTACCTGGTGGTCAACCGGGTCAGGGATGGACTGCCACAGGAGATAGCCAAGGCCATCAGCGATGTCGGGCTCGAGCCTATCGCTACCGTAGCTGAAGACCCATATCTCGCCGACCTGGAGATAAAAGGCAAGCCGATAACTGAACTCCCTGAGGATTCGCCGCTACGTCTGGGAGTGCAAGCGATAGTCAGTGAACTGGGACTGTGAGGAGCCTTCTCGTGGGGGAGCATCTGGATGGGGCTTAAGGGCGGAGAACTGATTAGCCTGCGAGAAATCGAGGGCGCGGTGAGTCCACATCAGCGGCAAGTTGAGATGGCGCTTGAATCCAGAAAGGAGGCGCTGGAACATGTTGCCGACGTTTCCAGGTTGGCTGAGTTCATGGGAGGTAGGGTGGAATCGTTGGGGCTCGGTGAAGACTGGGCGGTAAGCAAGCAGATCTTCCCTGGGGTGGAGGTCTTCTTCGTCTTCAACCGTGCCGATGAGGAGTTCCCCAGCAGCCTCAGGTTCCTGTACTCCGGCGACAGATTAAAGCTGATGAGGGGGGAAGACCTGGCCGGCTTTACTATCCTCTTCGTCAGTCACATGCTCAGGTATGTCAGGGAGACTAACCCAGACAGCAATCTACCTGAGGTTTGTTACAGGGTGTGAAGGTTCTGCGCAGAAAACCCGCTGGAATAAGGGAATGAATGACGGGTAACGCTGGTCTGGACTGCGTCTTCAACCCCAAGTCGGTGGCTGTTGTCGGGGTTTCCACCAATCAGACCGTCGAGAACGTGGCCGGCACCTACCTGAGAGCCCTAATGCGGTGCCGTTTTGCAGGCCCAATCTATCCCATTAACCCGAAAGGCGGTGCGATCATGGGCTTGCGAATCTATCCCAGCGTCAAGGACGTTCCAGAGCCGGTCGACTACGTTATTTGCTGTGTTCCGGCGCCGGGCGTCCCGCAATTAATCAGGGATTGTGCCGCCAAGGGAGTCAAGGCAGTCCAGTTCTTCACTTCCGGCTTCAGCGAGACGGGCACTGAGGAAGGCAAGCGGCTGGAGGCGGAGGTCTGCAACTTGGCCCGCGAAGGCGGTATCAGGCTTATTGGGCCCAACTGCATGGGGGTGTATTGCCCCGAGTCGGGCTTGTCCTTCGCTATCGACCATCCTAGGCAGAGCGGGTCGGTAGCTTTCATCTGCCAGAGCGGTGGCAATGCGATTTATTTTGCCAACTATGCGGCCCGGCGCGGCGTTCGCTTTAGCAAGGTGGTGTCCTACGGGAACGCCGCTGATATTAATGAGGGTGACCTGCTGGAGTATCTCACCGCTGACCCCGCGACTGAGATCATAGCTGCCTATATCGAGGGGGTGAAGGACGGCAGGCGTTTCAGCCGAGCCTTGAGGCAGGCGGCGGCGGTCAAGCCGGTAGTGGTGATGAAAGGCGGCCGCACTGAGGCTGGGGCGAGGGCAGCGGCCTCTCACACTGGCGCACTGGCTGGGGGGGCTGATATATGGAGCGGGCTCTTGCAGCAGGCGGGGGTCATTTCTGTCACAACCCTGGAGGAGCTGGCGGATATTCTGGTCACCTTCTTGCATTTGGCCGTGCCTCGGGGGCGGAGGGTTGGATCCATTGATGTCGGTGGGGGAGCGGCAGTTGTGGCTACGGATAGCTATATCTCTGCCGGGCTAGTCTTGCCGTCTCTGCCCCGGGAAATGCAGGAGAAACTCAGGGGCTTGTTTGGCGCTGATGCTGGCATGAGCCTCAATAACCCCGTCGACCTTGCAGGTCAGTTCTATAGCCCCGCACTGTACCCCGCGGTGAAAGCCATGGCTGACTACAGCGAGATTGATATTGTCCTTTTTCATCTGCCTCTGGGCATCACGCCGGCATTTGCTTCTTTCCCCGAGAGGGGTGCGATTCCTTTGCTGGAGAGTGTAATTAGGGTTCACAGCGAGAGCGACAAGCCGTTGGCGGTGGTCATTGACCAGTTTGCTACTGCTGAAGCCTGGGGAACGGCTCTTAGCTGCCAGCAGAGATGTCACCAGGCAGGTATTCCGGTCTATTTCTCAATAGATGCCGCCGCTAAGGCCGTTAGCCGGTTCCTGTGTTATCATGAGAACCGCGCACCGGCGAAGACCAGGCTGTGAAGACAGCATAGACCCAGCACCAGGGGACCGGCATGGCGAACTGTACATGGATAATGCTGGGCCGGACTGCCCTGGCTTTCAGCTTCGAAGGAGGGTATCTGTATGGATGAAGACGTGAGAAGTCTGATAGAGGCGAAGTTTCAAATCCCTGTGGTTGAGGGGCAGGACAAGGTGTGCTCTCTGGAGGAAGCCGTGAGGAGGCATGTAAGGGAGGGGATGACCATCAATCTGTCTGCAACTGGAGCCCTGGTTTACCAACTGGTAAGGGAGTTCTGGGGTAAAAGGCCTGGCTTCACGCTCGTAACCACGGGCTTGGGCTCGAATCTGCTCTCCTTGATTCAAGGGAGGCTCATTACAAAACTGGTAACGAGTTTCGCTGGCAATGGATATCCCAGCCCCAGCCCCAATCCTCTTGTACAGAAAGCTTATCTCTCCGGTGAAGTGGAGTTCGAGAACTGGACGATGCGTACCATACCCCAGAGGCTCCTGGCAGGAGCGATGGGATGGGGTTTCATTCCTACCAAGTCGATTCTGGGGAGCTCCATGGAGGAGGAAAACAAGGAATCGTTCAAGGTCATGGATGATCCATTCTCTCCCGGCGAGAGGATTGGGTTTATGAAAGCTTTGAGGCCGGATGTTACGCTGCTTCACGGCACTGTTGCAGACCGTTCTGGGAACACCATAATGACGTATCCCCTGGGAGCTGATGCCTTTGGGGCATGGGCGGCAAAGGACGGGGTGATAGTCAGTGTGGAGAAGATAGTCTCCACGGAATACATCCGCAGGCATGCGCATCTCGTCCGGGTTCCGTCTTACCTGGTTCTGGCGGTTTGCGAGGCGCCTTATGGGGCCCATCCTGCCGGGATGACATGCCTGGGGTTGCCCGAGTTTGAGGCTTACTTCCCCGACTACGATTTCGTTATTGAGGTCAACGAAGCTTCGAGCGAGGAAGAGAAGTTCTCGAAGTGGATACAGAAGTGGATTCTGGACTGCAAGGACCACAGCGACTACCTGGCGAAGATCGGAAACGAGAGGCTGCTTTACCTCAAGGGGAAGGCTGATTCCAATGCCTGGATAGCTGAGACGATGTCTGAGATTCAGACGGTTGATTTCGATAAGAAGCCAAATCCCCTGGAGAGGGTGGTGGTAGCCGGTGGCAAGGTCATAGCGGAGAGATGTATCGCGGAAGGATACAGGACAATACTGGCCGGCATAGGGCTGTCGAACCTGGCAGCTTGGCTGGCCACTTATAGTCTCAAAGAGAGAGGGCACGATGTGGACTTGATGGCAGAGATAGGTATGTATGGCTACTTGCCGCGTGCATCAGACCCATCGGTGTTCAGCTTCCACAACATGCACACGTGCAAGCTTCTAACCAACATAGACACAACTCTCGGTTTCTTCGTCGGTGGCTCATCAGGACGGTGCATGGGGGTTTTGGGAGCGGCGCAGGCGGACAAGTTCGGCAACGTGAACTCGACCAAGATCCCGGGGAGGGCCTACCTCGTCGGTTCTGGAGGCTCCAACGATATAGCTACCACCAACAGGGAGACGGTGGTGGTGATGAACTCGGGCAAGACGAGGCTGGTGGAGGAAGTCCCCTACATTACGTATCCCGGGAAGAATGTAAGGACGCTGGTCACAGATATCGGCGTTTTCGAGAAAGTCGGCGGTAAGGAAACCTTCACCTTGACAGCCTACATCCCTTTGGAGGCGACGCAGACGGAAGAGGAAGCCGTAGTCGCGATAAAGGATAGGGTGGGGTGGGAGCTTGACATCGCCTCGGCCTTGAAGAGAGTCGAGTCGCCGACCAGGGAAGAGGTGACTCTCATAAGGCTCTTCGACCCCAGAGGATATTTCATACGCTCGTAAGCCAAACCTTTCGGCCTGGAAACCTGCAGGGAGAGACGTGCGAGACTACTTTGCTCCTGCCAGCGAGGGAGGACTGCAGGGAAGCCCCGCCCCCGCGCCCCCCTTTGTCATTGCGAAGCAAGGAGTGCTGAAGCAATCTAGGGGTATGTGGGGCCAACGATGAGATTGCCTCGCGGAGTTCACCCTGAGCTGCGTGAGATTCTTGACGGAGTTTGTCCTGAGTGAGATCCTTCGGTCACTGCGCTTCCTCAGCATGACAGAAGACGAAGGGCTCAGAATGACAGTAGGCGAAGGGCTCGCAATCACAGGAGAAAGAGCAGCGTGCACACTTGGCGGGCGGCCGCGCGTTACTTGTCCACTTAGAGGCAGTGTGGCTAGCCCGTTCTGCCGAACTCTTTTTCCAGTTGACGTGAGCTCAGGTGAATCATGGTTGGCCTGCCGTGGGGGCAGGTGCGAGGTTGGGTGGTCTGCTCCAGTTGTCTTATCAGCTCTCTCATTTCATCGTCGGTCAGCGAGTCGCCTGCTTTGACC
>Ga0209986_10001641_pt1 | contig 21274 bp, 22 predicted proteins | sample BlataG_FD_183168 | JGI IMG/M metagenome (GOLD analysis project Ga0209986, IMG submission 183168) | Deep subsurface microbial communities from Black Sea to uncover new lineages of life (NeLLi) - Black_00105 metaG (SPAdes) (version 2) | ecosystem: Environmental > Aquatic > Marine > Oceanic >... | reverse complement strand
AGAGCGTGAGCAAATAGCGCAGGTGGTGATGAATCGGCTGATTTTTATCAAGTTCCTGCAGTCGAAAGGCATAATAGGCGAGGACATACTCAGATATCTCGCAGAAACAAAAGGGGATATGCTCACGCCAAAATTAAGGCAATTGTTCTTTGGTACTCTGGATAGACCTGTGGACGACCGATTTGATATAGATGAGCGATTTAAGGATATTCCATACCTGAATGGTAGCTTGTTCGTTCATACGGAAGTAGAAAGGAAGAACATAGACTACAAGGTAAGAGCGGAGATTCTGAAGAAGGTAATAGAGTTTTTAGACAGTTTCAAGTTCGTGCATAAGGAGCAGTTTGAGAACGAGAATTCTATAGACCCTGAAATTCTGGGTTATATCTTTGAAAGGGCGATGACCGCCCGTGACAGAAAGGGAACAGGTGCGTATTATACGCCAAAACCAATCACGAAATACATTTCGGAAAATACGATCTATCCATGCATAATAGAAAAGACAAACGAAATTCTTAAGACTGAAAAGGGCTACAAGGATACTGAGCTTATTAAAGACATAGATGAGTTGTTTATACTTCCAGCAACGACATTGAAAGAGATTTGGGACAAGATAATTCTGAAATTACGAGTTTTGGACAATGCATGTGGTTCTGGTGCATTCTTGCTTGCAGCGGCAAATATCCTGTTTGAGTTGAACAAGAAGATAAATGACAAAATAGGAGCTGAGAATCTGGACACTACATTGAAGATATTAATCTTAGTCAATAATCTTTACGGAGTTGACATCAATCCAAACGGCATAGAGATAGCGAAATTGCGGCTTTGGCTGTGGCTTGCCGACTCTTATGAGCCTGGGTACATAAAACCATTGCCAAATATTGACTACAACCTCCGAGTAGGGAATAGTTTAATTGGATACGTGGACTTAGGCGAGTTCAAGGGTGCGAAACTCACCATCTCGGATTTTCTCCATGATGAAGAAAAACCCACTTTAGACATCCTTCTCAAAGAGAGGAATGACTTGATCGGAGAGTATAAGATAACCTGGGGTGAAGAAGCAAAGGAATTAAAAGGCAAAGTGCAGGAGCTCGATGGGACCATAAGTAATTTGCTGAATGCAGAACTTTACAGGAAGTTTCGCAAGAAGAGGATAAAAATAAGTAAGGAAGAGTTTTTGAAGTTGAGCCCGTTTCACTGGGGTTTTGAGTTCTACGAAGTTTTTGCGTTGGATAAACCAAAGGCGGAAAGAGGATTTGATGTTATAATTGGTAATCCTCCTTATGTCAGACAGGAGAAAATAAAAGAACAAAAACCAATATTTGAAAAGTTCTTTCCAGAAGTTTATAATGGTATTGCAGATCTCTGTGTCTATTTTGTTAAGAGGAGTTTAGACCTAACAAAATCGGGATGCTATCATTCCTTTATTATCACAAATAAATGGATAAGAGCAGGATACGGTGAAAGTCTGAGAAGGTATTTGACAGAAGGTATAACCATCAATGAAATTGTAGACTTTAATGGGATCAGAGTTTTTGTCGGTGCAACGGTCGATGTTTTAGTGTACAAATTTAAAAATAGTATTCCTAAAGATAATAAGGTGATATACTGTGCGTATATGGATACATCTCTATTGAATATTGATAAAAATATAAAAAAGAATGGATTTGCTATTGAGCAGGCAACACTAAAAAGAGGGTGGAGTTTTTATCCAAAAGATGTTTTAGAAATTAAGAGGAAGATTGAAGAAGTTGGAAAGCCATTAAAAGAGTTAAACGTTAAAATTAACTACGGAATAAAAACTGGTTTTAATGATGCTTTTATAATTACAGAAGAGAAAAAAGATGAGTTAATAGCAAAAGACCCAAAAAGTGCAGAAATAATAAAACCCATTTTAAGAGGCAGAGATATTAGAAGATATAATGCCAGCTGGAGGGATTTATATATTATATTTACACGCCGGGGGATCGATATTAATAAATACTCAGCAATCAAGCAACATTTATTTAAATATAGAGAAAGTTTAGAACCTAGACCAGAAGGTCTCACAGGGAAATGGTTAGGTAGAAAACAGGGACCATATAAATGGTATGAAATTCAAGACAACATCGCATATTATGAAGAATTTGAAAAAAATAAAATTGTTTGGCCTATGGTTTCATCAAATTCTTCAATGTTTTGTTTAGCTCAAGAGGGAGTTTATCTTAATAATAAATGTTATCTTATAACAGGAAATAGTATAAAATATATTTTAACAGTACTTAATTCAGAAGTTGCATGGTGGTTTTTTAATGCCCAAGAGGCAAAATTAGGTTCTAAAGGGTTAGAGATTAGGAAAGAGGGTTTATCCTCTTTTCCGTTACCAAAAATACCGCAAAATCAAACACTTATCATAACTCTTTGCGACTACATGCTCTTCCTGAACGAAACAGAAGAACGCCGAAATTCAGAAAAAGAACTTATTGAATTTATTGATAAACAGGCTATTGATTCTTTGGTTTACGAACTCTACTTCAAGGAAAAATTTGAAGAGGAAGGATTGAAAACGAATCTTATGGGGCTTGTTGAGGTTTATTTGAAGGATATTGGGGTTTTGGAAACCGATGAGGAGAAGTTGCGAGTGGTAAAAGAAGTTGTTGAGGGGATTGAAAACAATAGAGCAATTAAGGAGCAAATAGAGAGGATAAAAAGTCATGAGTGGGTGAAGGAGATAGAGAGTTGAGAAATGGAAACACAAAACACACGGAAAAGACATAAATTAGGAGGCATCAGTATATTTACCAAAGAATATGAATTATTAGATGGGCATAAAAAACGATTGATTCAACAAGTAGCTGATGGCTCAATTATAAAACGATTTGAAAAGACCCCTCTGCCAACTAAATCCTCTGATGTTGTATGCCCTCATTTTCTTGAGTTAAAGTGGGCTTATGGCTGTCCATTTAATTGTGCATGGTGCTACTTAAAGGGAACATTTAGATTTCTCAAAACAAAGACAAAACCAGTCTTTAAAGACAGAGAAAAGGTTAGATTGCACACAGAGGCGCTTTTCGATACAGTGCAATATCCAAAAGAGATTCTTAATACCGGTGAGCTTGCTGATTCTCTTATGGGCGAAAATGCGAAGAAACCTTTTTCTAAATTTATAATCCCGCTGTTTGAAAAACAGAACCAACACAAAGTTTTGTTTCTGACAAAATCGGACAATGTAAAACATCTCCTAAAGATAGAGAACCATAAGCAGGCTATAATAAGTTTCAGTTTGAACACACCGGAAAATGCTGAAAGGTGGGAGATAGGGGCACCACCCGTTGCAAAGCGAATAGAAGCGGCAAAGGCGGTTTACGAGGCAGGCTATGAAACGAGGATAAGAATAGACCCAATGCTTCCTTTTCCCAAGTCTAAATGGGAAGAGGGTTATAAGAAGCTTATTGGCCAAATATTTTCAAAATTCACGCCTGAACGGATAACTATTGGCTCGTTGAGAGGTTTACAGAGTACTATCAATGGCACTACGGACACATCGTGGGTAGAATATCTCTCCGAATGGTCGAATTGGGGGAGAAAAATCGAATCGAAGTTCAGATACGATATGTATTCAACATTAATAAATTATTTGAAGGACGAACATAATTACAAGAATGTTGCATTGTGTAAAGAGACAAAAGAAATGTGGGAAACATTAGGAATGGATTATAAAAAGATTAAATGTAATTGTGTATTGGTGAAGTGAGGATTATGTCAAATATAACCACGACAGTATGGCATATTGAGCCGCACACGCAGGCAAAGCATGAAATACTAAAGCGGTATCTTCAAGCGTGGCTTCCGATACTGAGCAACTCTAACGGGCGAATCCTTTACATTGACGGTTTTGCAGGACCCGGAGAATATTCAAAAGGCGAGCCCGGTTCCCCGGTTATCGCAATTAATACAGCAAAAGAGCATAAATTAAAACTAAATGCAGAAATTTTGTTTTGGTTTATTGAGGCACGGGTGGACAGATGCAAACACCTTAAAGAGATACTTAGACATATAGATCTTCCAGATAACATGAAATATAAAGTAGATTGTAGGAAATTTGATGAATCTCTTGCGTCTCTATTTGACGATCTTAATGAACAGAAGAAACATATTGCTCCTACTTTTGCGTTTATAGATCCATTCGGCTATTCTGACACCCCATTTTTAATTATTAAGCGAATTATGAAGAATAAAAAATGTGAAGTGCTCATTACATTTATGTCAGGATTTATCAACTGGCTTTTATCAGATCAACGTAAAGAAGACCATTTTGATTCGCTTTTTGGCACTACAAAATGGCGTGAGATTATTTTGAGTAACGAATCGGATGAACGAAGAGAAAAGAAACTTGTTACATTATATCAGAATCAGTTGGAGGCTGATGGGAACTTCGTACGTTCATTTGAAATGGAAAGTAAGCGTAATCAACCAATATATCACCTCATTTTCTGTACACATAGCATTGAGGGGCTTAAAAAGATGAAATATGCAATGTGGAAGGTTGATGAAACAGGGGGGTTCAGTTTTTCTGATAGGACAGATCCAAGCCAAACTGTGCTCTTTAAACATGAGCCGGATTATCGGCAGCTAAAAAAGTTGATTGTGGATAAATTTAAAGGAAAAGTGGTGTCAATCGAAGAGATTGAAAATTTTGTTGTAGTTGAAACTGCTTTTAGGGAGACTCATTTTAAAACACATATTTTAAAGCTGATGGAAGAAGTAAATCCACCAGAAATAAGGGTGGCGGAGAGTGAGAGGACGAGAAAAGGGGTATATCCTAAAGGGACAATTATTAAATTTTAGATGCCTCACGAATTACATTCCCTTAATAGCCATTCAAAGAAAGAACTCGAAATGAAGGTTATAGAAGGTAAATAAAAATGCCTGACAAAAACACCAGAATGGAAGAATCACAGGAGATAGAATTCAAGAAATCATTAGCAGAAAGGAAAGAACTGCTGGAAACGATTTCGGCATTTGCGAATTCCAAAGGAGGGCAGATTTTTGTTGGAATAGAAGAGAACAAAGACGGTTCCGTAAAGGAAATAGTTGGAATTAGAATCAAGGGAAAAGAAATCGAGAACCTGAGTAACGAGATCAAGCAGAATACTGATCCTGTGATATTTCCATCTATTGAGATTGAAAAGATCATGGATAAAGATGTGTTAATGCTAGAGATACAGGAGAATCCGATAAAACCTGTTTTTGTGAAGGGCGAGGTATACAAAAGGGTCGGAAGGACGAATCAGAAGCTTTCTACGTTGGAGATAAGAAAACTGACAAGAGAGAGCGTAGATTATAATTTCACAGAATTGGTATGTGCGGATGCTAAACTTGAGGATATTGCAATTGAAAAGATAGAGCGATTTATAGAGAAAGCAAAAGAAGAGCGAAACTATAATATTGAGGACATATCAAAAAGAGATTTTCTTAAGAGGATGCACATGCTCACAGATAAAGAGATAACACACGCTGCTTTATTATTGTTTGGTAAAGAGCCACAGAGATTTGTCTTGCAGTCAGAGATTAGATGTGCGAGATTCAAGGGTTTGGATGTATTGGAATTTGAGGATATGGAGGTTATCGGAGGGACGGTAATAGAGCAAGTAGAAAGGATTGTGGAATTTGTGAAACGGAATTTGAAGATGGAGGTCACCTTTGGTAATCAGATTGAGCGGATAGAGAGATGGGAATATCCGCTGCTGGCAATAAAGGAAGCAGTAACAAACGCTATATGCCATAGAGACTACAGTTTAAATTCAAATGTTCAAGTAAGGATTTTTGACGATAGAATTGAGATATGGTCGCCGGGGGGTTTACCAAAAGGGCTTTCTGTTGAGGACTTGAAAAGAGTGCATGAGTCTATTCCCCGAAATAAATTGATTGCTAATGCATTCTTCATGGTTAAATACATTGAGCAGTGGGGAACTGGGACCAATAGAATGATTCAATGGTGCTTGAATGAAGAATTACCGGAACCCGAGTTTGAAGATAAAAAGAGGGCATTCATTGTAAGGATTAGAAAGGACATATACTCAGAGGGATATCTCAGGAGTAAAGGTTTAAGTGAAAGACAGGTACGGGCTGTAATTTATGCTAAAGAGAAGGGCAAAATTACGAACATGGATTACCAACATCTGAATAATGTATCAAGACAGACCGCTCAAAGAGATTTATCAGAATTAGTAAATAAGGAAATATTTAAAAAATTTGGAAAGGGCCGAGAGGTGCATTATACGATTAAATGACTCATAAATGACTCATAAATGACTCATAGGACCAACACATAACCTCCAGAATAACACGAAATGAATATATGGCGATATTCCATATCCAACAAAACAGTATAATAAAGAGTTGAAAGACATGACAGGGAAAGGATTAGTTACATTAAGTGCGTGGACCGTTTCAGGTCTGGTGGAAAGGGAAGAGAGATGGGGAACTGGAACGAATGATATTATAAGATATTGTGTCAATTCCGGATTACCAGAACCAGTCTTCAAAGAAGAGGCGGGAGGGTTTGCGGTTGTACTTAGAAAATCTAAAATTCCTGAGTTATCTGAGTTGGAGCTAAACGAAAGAGAAAAGAAAGCCATCGAATACATTAAGGAACATGGTAGGATCACAAATAGAGAATATCAGATCCTATGTCCCATGATTACAAGAGAGACATTAAGGAAAGATTTAAATGATTTAATAACTAAGAAAATTATTGTTAAAAGAGGTTTTAGAAGAGGTGTTTTTTATGAGTTTATATGAATATGCCAACTTTATGCCAACTATCACAAGTGTTTAGATGTGTCGAACAGTGGGAGAACTGAAACCAATAAGATGATTCGATGGTGCCTGAATGGCGGATTAATATCAAGTGGATCAAATCTCACAAGAAGGAGATGGTTATAGATAGAAGGAGAATAAAAATGCTCAACCCGAATTTTAGATATACGAACAATATCGTGAGGCTGCTCACAAAAATATCTGCATCGAGAGAGATAATACTCAATTCGCCGTTGATTTATACTTCAAGGGAGAACTTGAAAGTAAGTGAAGAGATAAAGAAAAATGGACCTTGAGGGATTTGCGAAACGGAAATTAAGAGAAGGCGAAAAAGAAGAGGCGATAATCGCTGAGATGGGCAGTCGCATCATGGAGATAAAGCGCGGTCGAATACTAAAGGAAAAGGCTGAGGCGATTTCGAGTGCGATTCTGGAAGAAGCGAAGAGGACGATTGATTTAAAAGACGAACTTCTCACGGAAATAAAATCAGGTGTAAGAATGGGCGAGTTCGGAGTAGGGTCTAGAGGTTCGGGTGATTTTTACGCTCACGAGAAGATAGGAGAGTTAATAGGCGTAACGGGCGCAGTGGTTGACTCGTCAAGCTTAAGTGATTCCGGAGTAGTCCGTTTTTCAGGTGCAGGAAAAGATGCAGGAAAAGAAAAATTTGTGGTTGTAACGGTGGACGGAATGCATTCGAGGCTGAGCGATTTCCCTTTTCTCGCAGGTTTTCACGTTGCGCGTGCGGCTCTTCGTGACGCGTATGTAATGGGTGCCGTGCCTGTTGCGCTATTCTCGGACATTCACGTTGCGGATGACGGCGACGTTGCGAAGATATTCGACCACGTTGCGGGGATTTCTGCGGTATCCGATGCTGCTGGCGTTCCTCTCGTTACGGGTTCGACGTTGAGAATAGGCGGTGACGTGGTAATAGGCGAAAGAATGACGGGCTGCGTTGGCGCTGTGGGTGTGGCTGATGCCGTCGTATCAAGAGAAGGAGCAAAAGAAGGAGACGTAATATTGATGACCGAAGGTGCGGGTGGAGGCACGATATCCACTGCCGCTTTGTATTATGGCGAATACGAAGTAGTGAAAGAAACGATGAACGTAAAATTTTTGAAAGCTTGTAATGCGCTTATCGAGGAAGGTATGGTGAAAAGGGTTCATGTCATGACGGACGTTACGAACGGAGGAATTCGTGGAGACGCAAACGAGATTGCAAAAGTCGCAGCCGTGAAACTCGTTTTCTACGAAGACAGGATAAGGGGTTTGGTGAATGCGAAGGTGCTTGGAATGCTGGAGCGGCACGCGATAGACTATTTAGGCGTCTCTCTGGATGCTCTTCTGGTTATTTGTCCGGAAGAAGTTGCGGAAGACGTGAAGGGGACTGTAAGAAGTGAAAACGTAAGAATAGAAGAAGTTGGCAGTGTTGAAGAGGGAAAAGGTGCAGAAATTGTGGTAGATGGAGAAAAAAAGGAGTTCGTGCCTAAATTTCGAGAGGCGGCTTACACGCCTGTAAAGAAGGTTGTGGGAGAAAGCGTAAGTGCAGGTGATGATTTCGAGGATATGAAAAGGAAAGTGGATAAGGCGGTTGATGAGGCGATTCATAAGAGAAACAGGGTGAAGGAGATGCTGGGTTAATGATAAAGAAAGCTTTACCAAAGATAAAACTTTTTTCTAAAAAGTTTTAGTGTTAATCTTGTGAAATCTCGTGGTTTTTATATTCGCTATTTATACAAATACCTTTGTTCTTGCACTCCGGACAAAATTTTCGGCAAACCCGGTATAAGAAGCGGCATGAAGATGAACAAAAGAAGCGAGGCAGTTCTTCGTAATGATGCCGTCCATTCCGTCTTTTATACCTTCCCCTCTGAGTATTTTATAAGCAAAATCAACGTTTGCCATATCTTCGAGCAGTATTTTAGAATGATGGAATTCATGCCCCTTAAACCCGCTGCCTTTTTTTCCTAAGATACAATCCTTCCGGAACTCACCCTCCACATAGTTTATGACCCTCTTTTCGCCGCCCATCCTCGCCAATCCTTTTATCACACCGCACATCTCAAAACTACCGCCCTTATATTCGAGTTGTTCCATCAAATACATCAACCCGCCACATTCTGCATATATAACCTCGTATCCCTCGTAAAAGTCTCTGAGGTCGTCGAGCATTTGCGTGTTCGAGGAAAGTTCAGCGGCGTAAATCTCCGGAAAGCCACCACCAATGTAAACGGCATCCACTCCTCCCGGAAGCTTTTTATCCCTTATCGGGCTGAAATACACGACTTCCGCACCTTCTAAAGCGAGTAAATCCAACGTATCCTGATAGTAAAAATTGAACGCCTCGTCAAAAGCCACGGCAATCCTGACTTTTGCCTCTTCACCTCTATCCGCATGAAAAATCCGTGCTTCCGGCGTTTTCAGAGCACGTGCAGACTTTGCAACGTCAAAAAGCATTTTTACATCTACTTCTTCATTCACCGACTTTTTTATCTCGTTCAAAACGAAATCGAAATCTTGCCATCTGTTTTTACATTCCGTAGCGGTAATCAAGCCAAGGTGTCGCATGGAAATTCCCAGCTCGCGCTTACGAGGAATCTTACCGATGACTTTTACACCGCAATACTTCTCCACTGCCTTCTCCGCCTTCTCTCCATGTCTCTCGCTTCCAATATTGTTTAAAATAACGCCTGATAGCTGCACTTCCGGGTCAAAACTTTTATAGCCGTTAACCACCGCGGCAACACTCCTCGTTATGCTGCCCGCATCAATCACAAGTATAACCGGGCAGTGTAGAATCTTCGCTATCTGTGCCGTGCTCCCTGTATCATCGAAATAGTTCAAACCTTCGTAAAGCCCCCGCACTCCTTCTATTACCGCAATATCCGCACCCTCGCAGCTCCTTATGAATAGCTCCTTCACCGTATCAGGTGACATCAAAAAACCGTCCAGATTCCTCGACGGTCGGTCGGAAACCAACGTATGAAACCCGGGGTCTATATAGTCAAGTCCTACCTTGAACCCTTGAACTTCAAGTCCTCTCTCTCGTAAAGCGCCCAATAGTCCAATACACACGGTGGTCTTACCTGCCGAGCTTCTGTCTCCCGCAATCAACACCCTCGGGATGTTCATAATCATGATTATATATCTATTTACATGAGACATAAAATATGTATAAGCGATATAATCCAAGGCATAAATATGAAGAGCGTGGAGAGTATCAAATAATGGTTAAGGTGGTGGATGTGTTCGGGAATGATACGAATAAGGTGTTGGGGGTTAAGATATGATGAGCGGTTATAACCCCTTGAATATGCCGTTCGATAAAATTGACGAAAAAGAGGGAACTTTAGAATTTAGAATTACAAAGGGTAACTTAATGGATACCTCTTTAGAGAATGTTTTATTTTTTGATATTCAAGTTGGGGAATCAAGGTTTGCACTTCATCGAGATAAAAATCTCGAGCTCGTTTTTACCCACTGGAATATAAAAGCAGGAATACGAGTGGCAAAGGTGAATATTAGAGGATTAAATGCCGATAAGGGATTATTCATTGCTTTAACTTGGTCGGAAAAAGAAAGTTATCTCTATGTTGGTGAAGAAGGTGGCTTGAATTTAAAATCCAGTAAAGCAAAACAAAAAGGTGGAGAGATAAGGATGGGCAAAGATGGTGCGCTATATCAAATAGGCGATGAAGGTATAGAGGTAGGGTGGTATCGTGTAAGAGAGGCTGGTCACGATGTTCTTGAACCAACTGCAAAGGAAATATGGGATTTCACAGTTACCAAGGTTAATATTTTAATCGAAGGGTGTAAGTTGAAAGATTTTCTCTTTGAATCTACGCTCGTTCAGCAATGTTTGGTGATGCTAGTGACAGGGTTCGAGGTTTACGCCAGAACTAGATTTGTGGAAATGGAAAAAGAAGGGAGAAAACCAAATATTGAAGGTATAATAAAGGAATTTGCCAAAAAAGAATCTGTAAAAGAGGAAATAGAAGATTATGCAAAATCAATGGGAAAGAGCCTTTTGGAGAGCATGCTTGAGGTAAGAAAGGGAAAGGGGGTAATAAATTTTCAAAATTGGGAAGATTGTAAAACGGCATATAATAAAGCTTATGGAATAAAATTTGCTAAAATTCTTAATTTAAAGGGGGGGATTTTAGAGAACATTCAAAAATATATTGCTCTGCGGCATAAAATTATTCATTCAAAATATGATATGACGGTGCTAAACTTCGATAGAGTCCCACCGGAGGAGCCGATTTTTGCTAATATGGTATTTATTGAACAGACAAGAGATGATTTTATCGAATTTATGGAGAAACTACACAGAGAAACGGAGGCAGTAGGTTAAAATGAGCAGCGTATACCCGCCAATTGTTACAGGATTCCAACCATCTAGTGCTTATGTTTATTCTCTCACTATCCATAAGCAACCAATCAAAGATATAAAGACCCTTGGAAAAGAAGGGGAATTTGCTGCCCTATCTCAATTCTATGCCTTTTCTGACGGGCACAGTAAGGATGAGGTGATCCAGTTTATAAAAGACCATCCCTTTTTGCTTAACACACTACTTGAAGCTCCAAGACATATTCTCTCCATCTTTGGTAAGGATGTTCTTTTATATTTAGAATTAAACATAGATCACGAGGAAGACTTTGAAGGACTTTTTATTGTCATAAAAACTAACTTATCACCTGAAGAGTCTTTGAATCTTTTAGATAGACTTGATGAGGCGTGGTGGCTTGATGTAGATGATGATATTGGTAATATACTTGAAATAACGGTGAGACCAACATGAGTTTTAACTGGGAGTTGTATATCCAATTGGCTGACAGACTTATATATTATCAGGAAAATGCAGACCTACGAGAAGCCTATCTGCGTTCGGCAATAAATCGCTGTTATTATGGTATATTTTGTATTGCAAGGGATCACCTTATTGCTAAAAACATATCCATTCCAAGAGTTGATACTCACAAGTTTGTAAGGGAGAGATACCAAAGATTACCCCGTAATGTAGAGAAAAAGATAGCAAAGAACTTACGCCGCTTGTGGAAGGAAAGAAAAGATGCTGATTACGAAAATGAAGCGGATATTGATGTTCAGAGGGCAAAAACTGCACTTGACTTATCTAAAAGGACTTTAGAAAAATTACGACAAATAGGGGCGGTATAACTATGAAACCAACTGAACTTTTAAATCGGAATCAAAGACGCACAAGCAAAGCCTGCTTAGAATTTTGTAGACGTTGCAAGAGACTTTTGTTCTGGTCCAATTCAGAGTTATGCAGTGTCTACCGACCCAGAATCTTCTCTTTTAGCCGCTTTATGTGCTCAACCGCTACACCGCCTATATCTAACGGGGCTTTACTCTCCATATCTGCTTTTATCAATGCCTGCTCGTAAGGAATGATTCCTAACAGAGGAATGTCCATCTCCCTTAATTTGGTTTCTATCTTTTTTACCATCCCGGAATCTGTAACTTTGTTTATCACTGCCGCTATGTTGTTTATACCTATATCCTCACCGAGCTTCTTTATTCTGCCGACTGTCTCCACCGACCTCATCCCGGGCTCTACCACGGTAAGCATCAAGTCAACTCCTTTCGCGGTTCCTCGCCCTAAATGCTCTATCCCCGCTTCCATGTCCATTATAACCGTATTTTCCTTGAATAACACGTGCCGTAGCAAAGAGCGAAGAAAAGCATTCTCCGGACACGTGCATCCACCCCCTCCTTTCTCTATCGTCCCCATTACCAGCAACGTTACACCATCAGGTCCTTTTGCTCCGTATTCCTCGACTATGTCATCCACTTTGGGATTTAATTTATAGACGCCGGAACCGCTGTAAGCGTTGGTCCTTTCAAAAATCACGTCTTTTAATTCTGATACCGGTGCAGGGTTCTCTTCTATGCCCAATGCGAATTTCAAGTTCATTGCAGGGTCGGCGTCCACTGCGATTACCGTATGCCCATCTATCGCAAAGAGACGAGCAAGCGTGCCTGCAATGGTTGTTTTACCTACACCGCCTTTTCCCGAAACTGCTATTTTTATCTTTTCTCCCGCTATCACTTTTCCATCCTCCCTTTTTTCCAATCCTCAACCCATTCTTGTAGCATTACAATCAAAATAATATACTATCTATCCTCCAGGATAAAGCTTCTTCACTTCTTCCAACCCCCTCGTATTCACCACGTCCTTAGCTTCAAGCCATCCATGTCGAGCAGTTGCCACTCCATATTTTATCACGGCACCCATCTGCGTAGCGTCATGCGCATCCGTTGAGCTTTTTATCCTTTAATCATTTATCGTCCAATCCTTTTGGCAATCTCTTCTATTTTCCGTATAAACGATTCTGCTTCTTTGTGATACATTTGAAAATCCTTTGGGTCTATAACGTCATCGTAAAAATTTTTATGAAGGTCGTTCAAAAACAAAAATGACTTATGAAATTCTTCATCTCTTAATTCTTTAGAAATATCACGTGTAAAATTGAAAAATGCTGCATGTGAGGTTATATTTATATCTCGCATTGCTCCCAACGCCTTTAGTGATTGGGTCACAGCGCCCCAAAGGAACTCAGAAGCTTTTGAAAACTTTCCCTTTCCAGCATATTTTAAAGCATTATTATAATATTCATCTCTTCTTCTCAGGTATCTTTGAACCTTATTTAGGTCGTTCATATCCTATTATCCTTTCCGTTTTGTCATCAATCTTTACTTCTACTATCTTCTCTTCAAATGCGCCAACGTCAAATCTCACAACCCAAACGTTTTCCTCAAATTCAACACTTTCCAATTTGTGGGTAAAATAACCCGCTTTATCCTCTAAAAATTCTCTGCCCCTGTCAATAGCTTCTTCTGTGTTCATTCTTTACCACCTAACACTTGTTATGTATGTATTATATCTATATAGCTAAATTCGTAGAAATATATTAGCTTTGCTCTTTATCCTTTCACCATATCCATCACTTCTTCCAACCCCCTCGTATTCACCACGTCCTTAGCCTCAAGCCATCCCCTTCTTGCAGTTGCCACGCCATATTTTATCACGGCACCCATCTGCATCGCGTCATGCGCATCCGTTGAAATCGCCACCAAAACGCCATAATCCTTCGCCATCCTGCAGTGCATATCGTTAAGGTCGAGCCGGTCGGGAAAAGAATTCAATTCCATGACGGTGCCAGTATCCTTTGCCGCTTCCATGAGCTTCTCCATATCCACCTCATACGGGTCCCTTTTACCGAGAACACGCCCCGTAGGATGCGCGATTATATCCACGTTTGGATTATCCATCGCAGTTACGATTCGTTTCGTCATCGTTTCCCTATCCTGCGAGAATTTGGTATGAATCGCACACACGACCACGTCCAACTCCTTCAATATCGTATCAGGAAAATCCATAGAGAAATCAGACTTTATATCCACCTCCGCAGAAGATAAAACCCTGAAACTAACACCCTCATCTTTAAATCTCTTGTTCACTCTTTCTATCTCCACCTGCCGTTTCGCTATTTTATCCTCATTCATCCCTCCGGCAATGCCTACCGCGGGTGAATGGTCTGCCACTGCGATATACTCGTAACCCAATGAAACGGCAGTTTCCGCCATCTCCTCTATGCTGTTCTTTCCATCGCTCCATTTCGTATGCACGTGCAAATCGCCTTTTATGTCGTTTGCTTCCACCAATTTCGGTATTCGGCTCTCCTTAGCGGCTTCTACCTCACCACGGTCTTCTCTTAACTCCGGTGGGATATATGCAAGACCAATACTCTCGAACACGTCTTCCTCGTTCTCCCCGCTTATCCGCTCATCACCCCGGAAAACGCCATATTCATTTATCTTTAACCCTTTCTTCACGCCCAATTCCCGTATTCTTATGTTGTGGTGCTTGGAGCCCGTGAAATAATGAGCGGCAGCGCCAAATGACTCTGCATCCACCACCCTCAAGTCCACGTCCATTCCCTTCAATACAATGCTTGACTTCGTATCTCCTTTTGCCACTATATCATCCACACCGTCAAGACTCGTAAACGCATCCATTACCTCCTTCGGTCTCTTCGACACCACTAATATATCTATGTCCCCTATCGTCTCACGCATCCTGCGCAAACTGCCCGCAATGGTTATCTTATCCACCGCATCTAACTTCTTCAACTCGCTCACTATTGATTCGGCATACGGAAGAGCTTTGGAAAGCAATGCACGCCCTTTATACCGCCTGTATTGCTCTATCCCTTTCAATATGTTCTCTTCGACCTTAGCACCCAGTCCAGGAAGCCATTCCAGCTTATGCGACTTAGCAGCTTCCTCCAATTCTTCTATACTACTTATCCCAATCTCTTCATGCACCTTTGCTATTGTCTTCGGACCGACACGAGGAATGGCTAAGAGTTCAAGTAAACCAGCAGGCACTTCTCGCGTCAGCTCTATATGTTTCTTGCAATCTCCGGTTTTCGCTATCTCCAGTATCTTCTTTGCAATCCCTTCTCCCACCCCCGGTATTTTCTTTAATTCCTTCACGCCACCTCGTTCTGCTATCACCTTCAAGTCCTGCGTAAGCGTTTCTATCGTCCGTGCTGCTCGTCTATACGCTCTTATTTTAAACTGGTTCTCGCCCTTTACTTCCAATATGTCCGCCATCTCGTCAAAGATGCCTGCAATGTCGAGATTTATCATTTTTTATTCTTTTTGCATTCTTAACAAAGAACCGTTTTTGATTGACAGGGGTTTATGCGTGAATTCCTTCGCATCCGAGCCTGTATATGGAGCCACTACGTGCCCCTTGCCGACCAGTAGGTATTTATAGATAACCAATCCCTCCAAACCGACGGGACCTCTTGCATGCACCTTATACGTGCTTATACCCACTTCGGCACCCTTACCGTATCGGAATCCGTCACTGAACCGTGTTGAGGCATTATGCATTACCGAAGACGAATCAACAAACTGCATGAACTTTAACGCTGTTTTTTTATTCTCCGTGACGATTGCATCGGTATGCCCCGACCCGTAATGGTTGATATGTTCAATGGCTTCGCCAACGCCGTCAACCACTTTAGAGGAGATAATTAAATCGTTGTATTCGGTATGCCAGTCTTCTTCTGATGCCGGCGTTATCGCGGTTTTACCTTCCAGGAATTGCATTGTCTTTGCACAGCCCCGGAGTTCGACACCCGCTTTCAAATACCGCTCAGCCATCAGCGGTAGAAATTCACTTGCGATTGCGGAATCCACAAGCAAGGTCTCCGCAGCGTTACAAACCGCGGGGTATTGAACCTTCGCATCGTAGCATATATCCAGCGCCATGTCCAAATCCGCATCCCGGTCAACATAAACGTGGCATACGCCCTCAGAATGACCCAGGACCATGATACTGCTGTTATTCCGTATATATTTCACGAATTGTTCGCTACCTCGAGGCACTAAGAGGTCTATGTAGTCGTTCAATTTTAACATCCCGGTCACGTCCTCCCTCGTCTCAAGTAGTTGAACCCAACCTTCGGGGATTCCATCACCTTCGGACGATGCTTTCGACACTACGTCGAACAGAGCTTCATTTGAATTCCGTGCTTCCGACCCACCCTTTAGCATTACTGCATTGCCCGTTTTCAGACAAAGCGAGGAAATCTGAACCAGCACGTCCGGTCTTGATTCGAATATCGCACCGATTACGCCAATGGGACAGGAAACCTGAAAAAGCTCCAGGTCTTTATCTAACTCGATTGCAGATAGCGTTTTTCCAACCGGGTCTTCTAATTTTGCCACGTCCTTCACACTTTTTATTATCTCGTCTATCTTCGAATCGTCCAATTTTAACCGTTCGAGAAGTGCTTTGGACAATTCCCCTCCCTTTGTTAAGCTCGACACAGCTTCGACGTCCTTTTCATTAGCCGCAAGTATTTGCTTCCTACTCGTATCTAACAAATCTGCGATTCTTAGCAGGGCTTTGTTCTTCTCTTCGGCTGTTGCATTAGCCAATTCGAGCGCTGCACTTTTCGCTATCTTCGCCTTTTCTACTATGCTTATACCTATGCCTTTATCCATAGCGTGTGTCATTTTTATCGTTTAAATTTGGTACTCCGCACTTAAATAATTTCGTGGTAGATTTAAAGTGCAAAAGTCAAAATTTAACAGATGGCAATATTGAGAGGTTTGAAGTCGAAAATGCTCCACTTCACACATTTTACATTTTTCGATTTGTATTCTCTATTTCAAAAATACAACATCTTTCATTCCTTCAAAATGCGGGTCGCCCGTTAGAACCATACATCGTTTATCTTCCTGAACTGCTGATGTGCATTTTTACCATAGGTTATCGTGAGGCTCTTCCTCCTCTTTATACGGCGATGCACCTCTACAAATTCCGAATCCGCTCTTTCTTCCCTTTTTCACAATTTCCACATCTAGCACCTCATCCGCCGAAATGCCAAGCTCATCTACTGCCTGTTTGGGTATGATAATCCCAAAAGAGTCCTTCCATTTCTTAACCTTCACAGTTAAGTGCGTCATTTTATACACCAAATATAAAAATACTGTAAACATATATAAATCATACAGTTGTTGTGTAAAAGCTCCAAAAACCCCACATATTTCGGTCTTCCCGCTTGTAAAACGTATTTGGCAAGGAAAAAGAAATTGAATTTTTACTTGCAGACTGTTTATTCACACCAACACAAGATTACCCCTATAAACCACCTCATCGTATTCTTTACGACCCAAAATTTGTTCGACTGCTTTTGACTGCACGCCTTTTATCTTTTCTATATCACTGCTTGAGTAGTTCGAGATGCCCTTAGCGAATTCTATGCCTTCGGCGTCAACGATGCTTACAGGGTCGCCACTCACGAACTCATTTTCAACACCGATGATTCCGGAAGGAAGCAAACTACCGCCTCTTTTGACCAATGCCGTCTTTGCACCTTCGTCCACCGTAATCTTACCCTTTGGCGACGATGCGAATAGAATCCAGTGCTCTCTATCGTTCATCTTTTCCTTTTTCGGCATGAATAAAGTCCCAACAGGTTCCCCGTCTATAATCCGCACGAGGATGTTTTCTTCACCGCCGTTTACGATGACCATAGGAATGCCTGCTTTCATGGTGACCTTAGCGGCTTGAATCTTCGTCTTCATACCACCCACGCTGCTCGTTTTTCCGCCGGCAGAAGCAATACGCTCAATCTCCGGTGTTATCGTATCCACAACCGAAATGAATTCCGCTTTCTTACTCCGTTTGGGGTCGTAAGTGAACAAGCCATCAATGTCGGTAAGCATAATAAGTAAATCCGCGCCGAGATTGCTTGCTACGAGAGCCGATAAATTATCGTTATCGCCCAATTTTATTTCGTCCACTGCCACGGTGTCGTTTTCGTTGATTACCGGGATTACACCGGACTTAAGCAACGTAATCAAAGTATTTCTAAGGTTGAGATACCTCTGCCTGTCAAAGAAGTCCCCGTATGTTATTAAGACCTGGGCGATGGTCTGCTCGTACTTTGCGAAGTATCTATCATACGTGCTCATCAGGACGTTCTGACCAACGGCAGCCGTTGCTTGCAATACCTTAATGTCGCGGGGTCTTTGCTTCAGGTCGAGTTTACCAATACCGGCACCGATAGCGCCTGACGTCACCACAATGACTTCTTTACCCTGCTTTTTCAATTCAACTATCTCTTTTGCAAGCTTTTCAACCTTTCGTGGCTCAAGCCGGTAGCTCTTATCGGTGAGGTTGCTGGTTCCAACCTTTATTACGATTCTTTTCGCTTCTGAGAAATCCCTGACCCCTGCCATCTTCTCCGTGATTTTGACCACCTTTTAGATTTGTTAATGGATTTAAAAGAATATTTTTTATTTCGCTTTCTAAAGTATATGTTAAATGTAATTAACATAAAATCGATTATAGGTTATATACAGCACAATTCGCTTGCCCGCAGATATCACTTCTTAAGGCGAGTCAATGCGGGATGATTTTTTGGTAGCACAATATTATAGCCCGAAAAGTTTTCGCAATCGCTTCTCCACTTCCACTTTCATATCAAATGATAACTCCCCTAATTCACGCAGAATCAGGGAGGTGGTCACCGTCATCAAGCGATGTAAACGGAGTGTAGAGGAGACCGTTAACCCTGTCAGCGCAAAATCTGATTGACTTGCTTCCAGTACCAAGTCTGTTTCCTGCAGGTTCTGTGGAATATGGCTGGTAATAAATGCCAGAACGACATGATGATATGGTCCAATGGGCTCCGCCAAGCAGACTGCCGGTCGCACTTTCGCCGCAGATAGGTCGTCAAACGGAAAAGGAAGCAGGACAACCTTACCTTTTATCATGGTTGCTGGAACGGCTTTCCATCTGTTGGTTTGTAGATATCTTCAGCTTGGTTCTTCAGGAATTCAAAAGCAGAATTAGCCGCAGCTGCTTGAAGCCACTCCATTTCATCCATTTCCTTTTCTTCCGAAAATAGAACGATTATACGCACGCGACTAGGACCGGTAATCGGTAGTGGTTCATCAACGTGAAGCTGGCTTTTTTCGTCAATAGTTCCCATCACTTCGATAGCTTTCATTGCATCTTCCTTTTTTATCAGCTCATTATTCATCCCTTTATATTTCTATTTAGGTCATATCCCTATATATTTCTCTATTTTCTTTTAACTTTTATCAGAAAATTGGTCATCTTGCGCTTAAAACATCACAGCGCTGAAAATCCCCTCTTCTCGCATTTTATCCCTTCCAGTTTCTTTAGCTCCACACCGCCCTCTACGCCCAGAATCTCGGCACCGTCGAACTCCTCCATGCCACAGAGTAAATGCTGCTCTGGATGCGTCCCGGGGGTAATATCACAGCTCAAGACAATTCTCTTGCCTGCGGATACCACTATTTTAAGGCGAGCCGATGCGGGATGGTTTTTTGGCAGCACAATCAGTGGCGAGTTTACTTCTCTAATCATGTAGAGCACGCATCTTAACCCATTTACTATTCGTTCGTCAGTGCCGAAGCCGGAAGCTACAAGCAACTCCTCAGGTCCCATCGCCATCACAATCTCGCCTTCTGGAGTATCAACGAAAAACTGCCTTTGAGCGCCTACCTTGACAACTGCTAACGCACCGCTATTTCCATGCACCAGCAGCATCTCGTTACTGCGTAGGGGAATCATGTCCTGTCCTGTAAACCCGTTTTACGCTTTCACCACATTTTCCGACTGGCAAGAAGGACAGAGCACTTTCTCTCCCATTCCATCAAACTTGTTTCCACAGTTATTGCACCTGTATCTATCCACTTCTAACTTCTCAATATCAAATTCAAAGTCGCTACCTCCAACGCTACACATTGCTATTACCTCCTTTGTTTTTAGCATGGGTAACTCATCTCATCTCATCGAGCCTACCCACATTATTAGGTATAGCATGAAAGTATATAAAAGGTATTTGTCTTAGGTGCGATAAATAAAAAATTAAATGTTGTAAAAGTTCAGATACCAAAATTAATTAGACATTTAACGGGTGGGACGCGGAATGGCAAAAGAAGAAAACAATCATTTGGTCTTTGGTGGCGTGGACGTGGTAGAACTGGCGGAGAGATACGGCACGCCGCTTTACGTAACAGATGAGAATAAATTGAGAGAGAATTTCGAGAGTTATAAAAACGCTTTTGAACCGGCGGGAACTAACGTGGACATATATTATGCGGTAAAAGCGAACGGAAATCTTGCGATATTAAGGATATTAGCGAGTGAAGGTGCGGGTGCTGACGTGTTTTCAGCGGGGGAACTCCATCTTACGAAGTTCGCGGGCATACCTGCGGAAAAGATTTTGTTTAACGGGAACTCAAAGAGCGAGTCGGACCTGAGAGAGGCGGTAGAATCGGGTGTAAAAGTATCCGTGGATTCACTTGACGAATTGAGAACTTTATCTGCGGTAGCAAACGAGCTGGGAAAAGAGGTGGAAATTGCAATACGCGTGAATCCCGACGTGTCGCCGAAGGTGAATCCAAAGATAGCAACGGGTTTGAAGGAATCGAAATTCGGCATACCTTTTTACGAGGTGATTTCTGCGTGTGAAGAAGCGAAAAAGCTGTCGAACATCGCACTTACTGGCATACATTGTCATATAGGTTCGCAAATATTGGACGTAAGCGTATTTAGAGAAGCGACGGAAAAGATGATGGACCTCGTGGAGGGATTATGCGAGAAGGGAATAGCACTCGAATTTGTGGACCTCGGCGGAGGACTTGGAATAGGATACAGGCACGAAGAAAAAGAGATGGCACCCACGCCAAAAGACCTTGCCGGAGCATTATTACCGGTTTTTGAAACTAAGATGAAAGAACTGGGCATAAACTTGAAACTTATCCTTGAACCTGGTAGATCGCTCGTGGGCGCAACTACAATACTGCTGAGCAAGGTAAACGCAGTTAAGCGCGCTTATAAAAATTTCGTGGCGATAGATGCCGGATTCAATTTGTTTTTAAGACCTGTGA
>Ga0209986_10001640_pt1 | contig 21277 bp, 21 predicted proteins | sample BlataG_FD_183168 | JGI IMG/M metagenome (GOLD analysis project Ga0209986, IMG submission 183168) | Deep subsurface microbial communities from Black Sea to uncover new lineages of life (NeLLi) - Black_00105 metaG (SPAdes) (version 2) | ecosystem: Environmental > Aquatic > Marine > Oceanic >... | reverse complement strand
CCATATCTTTCCATTCTCTCTCCGAATATATCGATTCGGATATCACATTCCCATATCGAGGAAGTAAATATTTATTTAGCTTGCTAACCAACTCTGCGGCTAGTTCTTTATCTTTCTTAGTCGCGACTAAAACAAATACATCTATGTCACTTTCTGGTTTTTCCCTCTTTCTCGCGACAGATCCATACAGGACGACTTTTAGGATGCTCTTTTCCCTAATAAGAGTCTCATATATTCTTGACTTCAGCTCCATATATATCTTCCTTTCCACATTAATCAGACTTGATACTTCATCAACCACGATGCTTTCTTTATTGAGACCCCACTGTGATGCTCTTCCTACCGTCTCCCTGTGAACCACTGCATTTTTCCGAAATAACTCCAGCACCTCTAATACTCTTGAGGCTGATATGTTTAATAACCTTGCCATTTCTCTTCCGCTGTACTTCCTTTCCGGATTAAGACACATAAGTTTCATCACTGCTATTTTGACCTTGCTTGAAAACATTTCTTCTAACGTATTATGGAATTTCATTTACTTAATGTACGTTTTATCGTTCATGTGAATGATTTATTGATTATATGTTCGCTATTTCGTACAATATTATAAATATTTATTAAAAAAATTGCAAGTAAAGATTCTTTATAAATTGATCTCCTTTCTTTCCACTCGTCTATCCAGCATGGAAAAATTGCAAGCCAATATTTCATATTTTCTTTTAAAAAATGGATTTTCCAAAACAGAAGAAGATAAGAATTGACAACAGAGATGATAAGCAGAAGGCTAAAGGGGACAGGCTACTTTTTCCGGAAGAAAGAGGACTGTCCCTGGGGCCGGACCTTGTCATAGAGAGTAGAAATTCTACAGAAAAGGTAGCCTGTCCTTTTTTTTACCTTTTTAATATGTTAATAATAAAGACTTAAGCTCAATATTATGAATTAAAAAAGTTTCTTGACAATTATTCTATAAATATGATAGGATATATATTGTATATATAATCTAATAAAGGAGTGACAAATGATAAGATTTACAGTTCCAAGAACTGCACATTGTTCCGAAGGATGTGAACATTCATCCTGAGTAAGATGTAAAACTGCTCCTCTATCCTTCTTCAATATTTTTGTATAGGCTTGATTCATCAAATCCGCAATTTCTTTTTGCGTCTTGTCTTATCTTCTATTTTGTTCGAGAGTCTCTTTTCGTTCTATTTTTAAGACTTTGCTGAACTAACAATTCTTTTGACAATATCGGAACTGGAACGGCCTTCGAGATAGGGAATGATCTCGACTTCCCCACCCGCGTCTTCAACCTCTCTTTTTCCCACAACCTCCTCTGGCTTCCAGTCTCCTCCTTTGACTAAAACATCAGGTAGAAGCCGGGCTATGATTTTCTGGGGAGTCTCCTCGGAAAAAGAGGCGAGGTAATCTATATCCTCGATGGCCGCTAAGATCTCAATCCTCTCTTTTAAAGGAAATATGGGGCGTGATGCCCCCTTTATCTTTCTGAGCGAAGAATCGTCATTGACAGCCACGATAAAAACATCTCCCTTTTTCCTGGCTTCCCTGAAAAGATGAATGTGGCCGCTGTGGAGAAGGTCAAAGCAGCCGTTGGTAAAAACGACCTTCTTATCCTGCTGTTTGAGCTGGTTTCTGATCTTCACAAGGTCAGCAAGTATTTTAAATTTTTTATCCATCGCTGTCTAAGCTTACTATTTGCTCCTGATAAAAGCTAGATTAACCTGCCTCGGCAGACCAGTACGATTCGGCAGACCAGCATAACTCGACAAACAAATAAGACTAAAAATAATATTCAATTTCTGGAATTTGTAAAATTTCCTTATGTTCTTAAACTGCCTTCGCATGAATTCTCCCTCGAAATATTTCTTCTGCTTCGGCTGTGTAATTTCCTCCTTTGTCATAAAGAATGAAAGGAGGAAGAATGGCCTCTTTTTCAGAAGAGAAATCGCACTCCGCCAGAAACAGGTTCGGAGGACTGTCTTGACGGGGATAGACAAAACGAATGGATTTGATCTTCAATCTGTTCCTCTCTATCGCTTGAAATAAATCATCTTTCCTTTTCGCAAGATAAACAAAATAAGCCCTTCCTTCACTTTTGAGCAGTGTCGCTGTTTTTTTTAATATACCAAAAATATCACATTTCAACTCGTGCTTGGCGATAGATTTTTCCAGGGAAGAACTCAAATGACCTTCCCCCTTTTTAATATAAGGAGGATTCGAAAAGATAACATCAAACTTTTTCCCCGGATAATACTGGCGTAGATCTTCACGGATTATGGAGATTTTTCTTTCAAGCTTATTGAGTTTTACATTTCGCCTGGCTATATCCGCCAAAGCTTCCTGAATCTCTACGGCTGTGATGTGTTTAAAAGGCTTAATACTCAAAAGAAGAGAAATAATGCCATTCCCGGCTCCCAGCTCTAAGATTTCATCAGAGCGCTTTGTTTGAATAAAATCAGCTAAGAGGGGAGCATCTACTGAAAACCGGTATCCCTCTCTCTTCTGCAAGACAAGAATGCGGCCTCGATAAAAGGAATCAAGAGTCTCATCCTCGCCCTTCAGTTGGCTTCTCAGTTTCATCTTCACTCAATTCAGTAAAAACAAGCACTTTCTCAGGAAGGACTTCAGCATATCCCCCTTGCACAGATAAAATTTCTTCTTTTTCGGCAACCCGGTATGTGATCCTTCCTGTTCCTAGAGCCAAGAATAGTGGACGGTGGCCGGGGAGTATCCCCAAATAGCCATCCAGGCTCGGGAGGGAAAGCTCCTGGACCTCTTCATCTACTAATAACTTCCGAGGAGCAATGACTTTGAGTCGAAGAGATGATGGTAATTTCTGGGTCATGCTGATTTTAATTCCTCTGACCGCTGGATGACTTCCTCAACATTTCCTACCATATAGAAGGCCTGTTCAGGTTTATCATCGTGTTGACCTTCTACAATCTCTTTGAATCCCTTCACGGTCTCCTCAGTAGTCACATATTTTCCAGTCCTTCCGGTGAATTCCTCTGCAACATAAAATGGCTGGGAAAGGAACCTTTGAATCTTTCGAGCACGGGCAACGATTGCCTTATCCTCTTCGGAGAGTTCCTCTATGCCCAGAATGGTAATGATATCCTGAAGGTCTCTATACCTCTGAAGAATTTCTTTGACGCTCCTTGCCACCTGGTAGTGTTCCTCACCCACAACTCTTGGATCCAGTATTCGAGAATAAGAGGATAAGGGATCAACAGCAGGATAGATGCCAATTTCGGTGAGAGCCCGAGAAAGGTTTGTGGAGGCATCTAGGTGAGAAAAAGTTGTGGCCGGCGCTGGATCAGTGAAGTCATCTGCAGGCACATAAATTGCCTGGACAGAAGTGATTGATCCCCTTTTAGTTGAAGTAATCCTCTCTTCGAGTTCTCCGAGTTCAGTTGCCAGGTTAGGCTGATAACCAACTGCAGAAGGCATCCTTCCCAGGAGTGCTGAAACCTCTGAACCTGCCTGGACAAAACGAAAGATATTATCGATAAAGAGGAGGATATCCTGGTTCATCTCATCCCTGAAATATTCAGCGACAGAAAGAGCAGCCAATCCAACTCGGAGTCTTGCTCCGGGAGGCTCGGTCATCTGACCAAAGATGAGAGAAGTCTTATCGATGACTCCTGAGCCCTTCATCTCCAACCAGAGGTCATTTCCCTCTCTTGTTCTTTCTCCCACGCCCGCAAAAACAGAATAACCTCCGTGTTTTTTGGCTACGTTGTTGATCAGCTCCATGATGATGACGGTTTTTCCAACACCTGCTCCTCCAAAAAGACCGACCTTTCCCCCTTTCAAAAAGGGCTGGATAAGGTCAATCACCTTGATTCCGGTCTCAAACGTCTCGAGCTTGGTGCTCTGCTGCTCTAAGGATGGAGGAGGACGATGGATGGGATATTTTACTTTGGCCTCGATAGGTCCCAGATGGTCAACTGGCTCGCCTATGACATTCATCACTCGTCCCAAAGTTGCCTCCCCGACTGGAACTTGAATGGGACCCTGCAAATCAATGGCTTTCATTCCTCGAGCCAGGCCATCTGTGGGATGCATAGAAACGCACCTCACTTTATCCTCCCCAAGATGCTGCTGCACTTCAACCACAATATCTACTTGAGCAGTTGTATCGGATGCTTCTTTTTTGTGTTGATCAATCCTTATCCCAAAGTCCCTCTTGATTTCTTGAACAGATGCGGGAGTAGTATTATCGAATCTTTCACTTATGATTCGAATCGCGCTGTATATTACAGGGAGTTCAACATTCTTGAATTCGATGTCCACAACTGGACCGATAACCTGGACGACCTTCCCGATCTTTTCTTCTTTTTTTTCTTTTGCTTTAGATTTTGCTTTCGGCTTTTCTTTAGGTTTATCTTTTGTTTTTTCGGAAGTTTTCAGTTTTACTTTTGCCATGCTTCTCTCCAAATCCTCTATTTTCCTGCCAAGGCCTCGACGGCAGTCATAATTTCCAGAAGTTCCTCGGTGATTGAAGCCTGTCGAATCTTATTTAAGACCAATGTTAGGTCACTTATTAAATCTTCAGCATTTTTAGTGGCATTATCCATTGCCATCATTCGAGCAGCATGTTCAGAAACTTGCGACTCAAAATAGAAATGTCTAATTTGACTCTCTATGTAAAAAGGTAAAAGACTATTGAGGATAGAACCCGCTTCTGGCTCCCAGTCTGGAGGTAAAACTTCATGCGCTTCTCCCTCAGGAGGGCTAAGGGGAAGGAGCCTGGTAACAGTCACCCGGGGAGAAAGAATCGATTTGAATTCGTTGTAGGCCACATAGACAGCATCTGTTCTGTTGAAAACATAGTGTCGCATTAAAAACTGAGCTAATTCTTTCAGGTCTTCCAACGTGAGATCTTGAACTTGTTCTGAATAAGCACGATCAACGGGAAAAGGATGCTTCCTAAAAAAACTAAAGGCTTTTTTCCCGATCAAAACCAGATTCACCTGAGAACGTTGAGCTTTCTCTTCAAAAAAGGATAAAGCTTTCTCTAATAAGTTTGTATTAAAAGCTCCACATAAACCCTTATCAGAAGTGATCACCAATCCCTCTATCTTCTTCTCTTCTCTCTCTATGCATAAAGGATGGACTTCTCTCTCAGCCCAGGAGACGACTTCGGAGAGTAAATCAGAAGAATTGTGCCAGTGGGGTCGAGCCTCCAGAACAGCACGTTGCGATTTCTTGAACTTAGCCATGGATACTGTTTTCATGGCTTGTGTAATCTGTTGGGTATTCTTGACACTTTTTATTCTTCTTCTAAGGTCGATTAGAGCTGGCATTTTTAATTTTTTCCTTCTTTAAACCTGGAATTAAACTCCTTTAGGGCTGAACTTATAGCTTCATCCAGATCTGCACTAAGTTCACGTTTCTCAGCGATTTTCTTCAAAAGCTTCGCCTGTTCCTTTTCAAAAAATGCATAAAGTTTTTCTTCATATTCTTTGATCTGCTCAATTTCAAACTCATCCAAAAATCCTCTGTTCCCTGCATAAATTATTAATATTTGTTTTTCGACCGGTAACGGGACATACTGATCCTGCTTCAGGACTTCAGTCAATCTTTCGCCTCTATCGAGCTGGGATTGACTCGCCTTATCCAGTTCTGTGCCAAACTGAGCAAAAGTTACCAACTCCCGGTACTGAGCTAAATCGAGGCGTAATTTTCCCGCCACCTGCTTCATGGCTTTGACCTGGGCCTTCCCTCCAACTCTTGAGACAGATATGCCCACATTGATGGCTGGTCTTATCCCGGCGTTGAACAACTCAGGTTCTAAGTAAATTTGACCGTCTGTGATCGAGATAACATTTGTCGGAATATAACCTGAAACATCTCCTGCCTGTGTTTCGATAATCGGAAGCGCAGTCAAAGAGCCCCCTCCATGCTCGTCATTATACTTGGCTGCTCTCTCAAGCAATCTTGAATGGAGGTAGAAGACATCCCCAGGATAGGCTTCTCGTCCTGGAGGCCGCCTTAAGAGGAGTGATATTTCCCTGTAGGCAGCTGCATGCTTGGAAAGGTCATCATAGATGAGAAGAGCGTGCTGCCCGTTATCCCTGAAATACTCTCCCATAGCAACACCGCTGTAAGGAGCGAGGTATTGAATAGGCGAAGGATCGCTGGCGGAAGCAGCCACTACGATCGAATAGTCCATCGCACCATAATCCTCAAGCTCTTTTATAACATAAGCGATCGTGGAATTTTTCTGACCGATAGCTACATAAACACAGACGACGTCCTTACCTTTCTGATTGATGATGGTATCTATGGCAATGGCTGTCTTTCCTGTCTGACGATCTCCTATGATGAGCTCTCTCTGGCCTCTTCCTATAGGAATCATGGTATCGATGGCTTTTATACCAGTCTGCAGAGGCTCCTTCACTGGCAAGCGGTCAACAACACCCGGCGCCAAACGTTCGACTACCATGTTGATATCGGTCTTTATTGGGCCTTTTTCATCTAATGGTTTACCCAGAGGATTCACCACTCTCCCGATCAAGGCTGGTCCAGCCGGAACCTGCATTATCCTGTGCGTGCGTTTTACCAGATCCCCTTCCTTAACAAGATGACTCTCTCCCAATAGGACAGAACCAACACTATCTTCCTCTAAATTCAGGGCTAGACCATAGATTTCTTTAGGAAATTCCAGGAGTTCGTTGTACATAACCCTGTCCAGTCCATAAATCCTGGCAATTCCATCTCCAACATAAGTTACAGTCCCAACTTCTTTAATGTCGACTCCTGTCTTGTATCCCTCGATTTGGCGTTGGATAATTTTACTTATTTCATCTGCCTTAATTTCCATTTTTCCGCCTATCCTTCAGAAATTTCTTCCTTAAGTTTCATCAAATTTCCTTTTATCGAGACATCGTAAACAATGTTTTCTCTTCTTACCCAAAGTCCACCAACCAATTCAGGATCGATTCTGTACTTCAATACAACAGGTCTTTTCTCCAATAATTCTAATTTTTTTTCTAACCTTTTCCTCTGGCCATCCGTGAGGGGAACAACAGAAGCCACTTCAAAAGTATAAGCTCCCTTCTGTTCATTCCAAACCTCGGGTAAGGACTCTATGATATCGGGAAATAGTTCAAGTCGATTGTTTTCAACAAGCAGTAAAATAAACCTTGAAGCTTTTTTCCCAAAAGATTGCTTGGCCAGTACTTCTTCGGCTATCTGCGTTTTTTTTGTCGTCGGCAGGAAGGGGCTGCAAAGAGTGTCTTTCAGCTTTTGGTGCTTGCGGAGAAGCAGGGCAAAATTAGACAGCTCCTGGCTGAGGACCGAAAACTCTGTTTCATTCTTGATAGAGTTAACTAACCCTTGAGTGTATCTTTTTACGAGAATTTGACTTTTCATAGAGTTCGCCGAGCTTTTCTATGGATTTATCTATAAGAAAAGATTGGTCTTCAGGACTCATTTTTTTCTTAATCCTCTCTTCTGCCAATGCTGAAGCCAGTTCTGCTGTGTATTGTTTGAGATCTTGGATTCCCGCACGCATCAGCATTTCAATTTCTTGTTTGGCAAAATATTTGATCCTCTCCGTTTCTTGCTGAGCGAGTTGAATAACCCTCTCCCTTTCTTTTCGGCCTTCAATCTCTGCTTCCTTCTTTAGCTTTTCTATCTCGTCTTCCAGGGTTGCCAGGCGGGCGTTTGCTTCTCGAAGCTTCAGTTCGGCTTCTCTTTGGGCATCTCCTGCTTCTTTAAGGCCCTGTTCTATCTCCTGGGACCTCTTCTGGAGAAAATTCCGGATAGGTTTATAAAGAAAATAAGCCAAGCCCCCGAATAAAACGATGAAATTGACGGTTTTCCCTATAAAATCCCTAAAATTTGATGAATGTTCCTCATCTGCGGAAACCATGGAGATAAAGAAGGGCAATAAAAGCAAAACGAGGAAGATTTTTCTTCTTGAAGTTTTCATTCTAAAAGCTTCTGCTCAATTCTTTCGGCCATTAGCATGGCTTCAGCACCTAATTTTCTCCTCAAGCTCGTGGTCTGTTTCTCTAACTTCTCTTGAGCCTTTTCAACCTGACTCCTGTACTCTGTGCTTATTTCCCCCAGCATGCGTTCTCTCTTTTTTAAAGCCTCATGCTTAAGATTATCCTTTGTCTGCTCGGAGAGAATCCTTGCGGATTTTAGCCTTTCTTCAATTTCACAGACAGTTTTTTCATAGACTTCTGTAGATTCTTGGAAGGCTTCTTGTCTTCCTTTAACTTTAGCTTCCCGTTCTTCCATGATCTTCCGCAGAGGATTAAAAAATAATCGTGAGAGGACAAAGACCATAATCCAAACTATTATAAATATGGCGATGAAGCTCGCATCAATATCGATCATTTTATAAAAAGGAAGATGAAAGAATTAGGCAAAAATTTAACATCTTTAGCCTAAAAAAGCAAGCAAATATGAGGACGTTCCCCAAAGTACAAGGCTTACAAAACGGGGAGTTAAAATGAGGGAGCGTCCCTCTTTCAACTTTCAATTTTAGAGTGAGCCGTTAGAAAACATCACCCTTTTTTTGAATTCTCCTACTAAATAGAGAGAACCTGCAGCAAGCACACAGCCTTGGGAGCCAGCATTTCGAAGTGCCTTATCTATAGCCTGATTCATGTCTGGCTCTAAGACAATTCGATCCTGGAAGCTTTGGGCCTGTTTCTTTATCTCTTCTGGCAAGGCTGCCCTGAAGTAAGGGAATCGAGTTAGGATGATTTTTTTAGCCAGGGGGAACAGGATATCAGTTATTTTAGCAATTTCTTTATCTCGCATAATAGCAAAGACAAGGATGAGGGGAGAGGACGGAAAATCCTCGAAATATTTTTTTAATGCTCGAACCCCTTCTTCGTTGTGGGCCCCGTCCAGAATGACCAGCGGATTACGGGAGACGATTTCCAGGCGGCCTTCCCATTTTGTTTTCTCTACGCCGCTCACAATCTTTTTCTTCTCCAGTCTCTTCCAGGCTTTAGATAGCTGCTCTGAGGCAGCGATAGCCACAGCCGCGTTTTTTCCTTGGTGTTTTCCTTGAAGGGAGGGTGTGAATGAGTAATCCTCCTTGCCTTTTCTGTAGACAAAAGAATATCCTTTATCAGTCTTCTGGGTGATAAAACTTCTCTTCCCGGCGAAAACTGCATGAAAGGGCGCGCGAAGCTCTTCAGCTCTTTTTTTAATGGTTTCACGGGCTTCGCCTTCCTCCACTCCGCAAACAACAGGAATGCCGCGCTTCACGATTCCTGCTTTCTCAAAAGCTATCTGGCTCATAGTTTCTCCCAAAAATTCCTTATGTTCCCCAGAAATGGTGGTGATAACTGAAACAGAAGGCTCCACTACATTAGTAGCATCAAATCTACCCCCCATGCCCACCTCCAAAACAGCCATATCCACCTTTTGTTCTTCAAAATAAAGGAAAGCCAAACAGGTGAGCAGCTCAAAATAGGTGGGCGGTGAAAGTAATTTTTTCGAAGCGATTAACTGCTCAATTCTCTCCCTGAGGATTGTAAGCCACCTGCAAAAGCTCCGAGGCGGTATGAGCTTATTTCCGATTTGAATTCTTTCTTCGACTCTAACCAGATGAGGGGAAGTAAAGAGACCCACTCGAAAGTTATGGAGGATTAAAATTTGGGCAAGCATGGCACAGACAGAACCTTTCCCGTTTGTTCCTGCCACTAAAACCGAAGCGTATTTCTGGTGGGGATTGTCGAAGGAAGAAAGAACGGTGCTTACATTATCCAGACCGAACTTAATGCCTAAATTTTGGATTCCTTCGAGATACCTCAGGCATTGCTCGTAGTTCATTCAGATCTGTTGAGGAAGAGGTTTAAGGCTCTAATGATATAAGAGCTCATTTTTTTCCTGTTCACTACATCATCAAGCATTCCATGCTCGAGGAGAAATTCTGATCGCTGGAATCCTTTGGGCAGCTTTTCTTTTATGGTTTGTTCAATAACTCGGGGTCCCGCAAATCCAATGAGCGCATTTGGCTCTGCGATATTGATATCACCTAACATGGCAAAGCTAGCTGTCACACCGCCGGTAGTAGGGTCAGCCAGGACAGAAATGAATGGAATACAAGCCTCGTTCAGATTGGCTACCGCAGAGCTTGTCTTCATAAGCTGCATCAGAGAGAGAATACCTTCCTGCATTCTTGCACCCCCTGAACAAGACACAGTGATGAAGGGCAAGCGCTCCTTAAGGGCTAACTCAGCGGCCCTGGTTATTTTTTCTCCCACCACAGAACCCATACTGCCTCCCATAAAGGCAAATTCCATGGCTGAGATAATGACTTTAATCCCTCCCATTTTTCCTTCAGCGTTCAATACCGCATCTTGAAGCGACGTGCGTTTTTTGTATTCCTTCAGTCTATCAGAATATTTCATGCTATCTTCAAACTGGAGAGGGTCTTGAGGAAAAATATTCTCGTCCAGGAGACTATATTGGCCATCATCAAAGAGCATTGTCAGGCGCTCGGTTGCCGATAGCCTGAAGTGGAAGCTGCAGACAGGACATACTGATAGATTATCCAAGATGTCCTGCTTATACAAAATACGACGGCAGTTGTTACATCGAGTCCACAAATTAGACATGAATCTTCACTGAATATCCATCAGCCCTTTCTGGAAAATCATTTTTTCCCAAAATCCTATTTTTTCTTAAGCATCTCTGTAAGAGTCTCGATCACGGAATCTGGATCTGGAAGCCCCGGAATCTCTGAAATATCTTCCTCTACTTCTTCCCTCTCCCCGATTAGACTCAACACACGATTCACTAATTTGTCCTGATCATAAGGCTTCTCATAATAATCAGAAACACCAAAGGTACGTAAAGCCTCATTCCGATACTGATGACCCTTGTAGACTGCTGTAATAATGATAACAGGAACTCTTCCCCTAGTATCCTGGTAGATCTTCTGAGCTAGGTCAAAACCATGCATTCTGGGGAGCATAGCTTCAAGGAGGACTAAATCTGGCTCATCGGCTTTAAATTTCTCGTAGGCATCAACACCGTCCATGGCTGTCATGACCTCGATTTTATGGGATTCAAAAAGCTTGGATAAAGACTCTATGCTTTTTGTATCGTAGTCGACGATAAGGATTTTTTTTCCTGCCATGCTATATCTTCAAAAATAAAAATTTTAGAATAAACCACTTAGATTGTCAATGAATGGTGGGATCGCCTAAGCATTTCCAATTCTGTAATTAGAAAAGAATTTGGAAATGCCTCGAAGGCTATATAAAAAAGGAGGAGAACGAGGCTGTTCTCCTCCTCAATTCGAAGACAATGTCTGGGGATTACTTTTTTTTCAAATAGATATCGCCGCTAAAGGTGGAAAGTTTAACTAAAGGTCCACCTTTGTTGACAACGCCAGATATTCTTTTCTTACTGATTTTACCTGACATCTTAATGTCAAAATCGCTCTCGATACTTCCGCTGAAAGTCTCTGCCTCAAGGTCAAAACCAGAATCAGCAGGCAGGGTCATCTCAATTCTCCCGCTGTGTGTATTAAGAATGTATCTCCCATCGTGATTAATTTTTCCATCATAAATAACTGTACCAGTTACTGTATTACCATCCACAACGCTGGCCTCGGAAACTTCCCTCAGCTCTATCCTGCCTGTAACCACATTGGCTTTTATTGAACCTTTGATATGGCTCGCGGTTATCCTCCCGGTTACTGTCTCCATAAACGCATCTCCTGTAATATTCTGAAGTTCAATTTTTCCAGTCACAGTTTCACAGTCCACCCCTTTATCCGCTTTTTTTACTACAATTCCTCCGGTCACTATACTAACCTTAACAGCGCCGCCGATCTTTTCGAGGTCAACATTACCTGTCACTGACTCGAGCTTAACAGATGCCTTTGCTGGTATCACCAAGCTATATTTGACGGAAACGTTCAACGATCTTCTTCTCATGATTTTTCCTTCATCGGGGTATTCGGTCTTGATCCGAAGAGTATTGCCTTCTTTTTCAACCTCAATCTTGACCAAGCCTGCATTTTCTTTAGCCTTATCAAGAGTCGAGGCTCTAGAAATCTTAGTAGCATCAATCTTAACCTCTCCCTTATTCCAGCTTTTAACATCTATGTTTCCGGTTATGTTCTCTAAAGTAACCTTCCCATCCTTTGCCAAACTGACAGTTTTTTCGAATTTCTCTTCGTACGTCTCCTTGGCTGTTGCCTCGGCGGCATAAAATCCCATAAGGAAAAATAATCCGGCCAAAATGGCCACCCACTTTGCTGTTTTGTATGATCTCATAATAAACCTCCTATTTTAGTGCTTATATTATTGTCTTGAATTCCCTTCTCGGGGAAGACGCTTGTTTTGTTTCCATCATTTCATTAAGAAAATTCATTTTTCCCCTGTAAGCGGCCAGCAAATAATTCCTGGCGTCAATATTCTCAGGATTCTGGAGAACCATTTGTCTGCAGGCCATTATGGAAGAATCGATGACTTCAAGGTTGCTCTTAAAAACCTGAGCGATCTGAGGATCCATCTTCCCCTCCTGCGCAGAAATCGCCTCCCCCAGGGCCTTTATAGCCTTTTGATAATGGTGCTCAGCCTCATCCAATTTGGCAAGCGTGTATTTCTGCAGATCACCTCTGTCCAGAAAATCCCTTCCTGTCCAATGCCGCAATCCTATTATCACCGCACCAACTATAAAAACTAAAATCACTGCCGAACTTAATGCATACTTAAGCTTTGGCGGGGAAAAAATAAGGCTAAACCAGGCTCTTTTCCGCGGCTTGAAAGCCAGGACTTTCTGCTCCTCTGGTTTCAATCCTGCCTTTATTTTAAGCCATGTTTGGTCTGAGGGTGCGAGCTCTTCTAACTTCTTGGCATCCTCGACAATCGTCTTAAAGTCCTCTAAAAGATGCCTGCAATCCGGGCAGACATCGAGATGCTGCTCAACGGAGGCGCTCTTCCGGGCTTGAAGACTCCCGTCGATATATTCGCTTATTGATTTTCTCGCTTTAGAGCATCTCATTTTCCTCCCTCCTTAAACATGGTTTTATTTCCAAGGTACTCGCGGATCTTCATCCTCGCTTTGAAAAGCTGCGACTTGGATGTCCCCATCGAGCATCCCAACATCCGGGATATTTCCTTGTGCTTAAAGCCTTGAACGTCATGAAGGAGAAAAACACTTTTCATTTTGTCCGGCAGGCTCTGTATGGCATCATCCAACGACTTCTTCATTATCTCATCACCAGATTTATAAGTTCCCCCCTCAATTTTTCCTTCCACATCATCTAGAGGCATTGTTCTCTGAAGCTGGCTTTTCTTTTTCCGTAAATAGCTATAACAGGTATTAACTGCTATGCGATAAATCCAACCTACAAAAGTCTCCTCGTTCCGGATGTCATGGAGGTGAGAAAAAACTTTGAGAAAAATATCCTGCAACAAATCTTCAGCAATTTCGCTATTATAGGTGTAACGATAAACCAGATTGAATAGGGGACGGTTAAAATGCTTGTAAATAGCCTCCATAGCTTGGATGTCTCCCTCACGGCTGCGTCTAATCACGTCTTTAAGAAAAAAAGAGTCTGAAAGATTTATTCCGTTAGCCAAATCTTTTTCTTCCTCAGTCATGATTCGACTCTCTGCATTGAGTTCCATTTTAGCAGAATAAGCAACACTTATACTACCCTGCGCTTCATGGATTGCGGTTACTACTGGAAAAAACATCTATATTTTTCTCCTCATTTTATTATGATGAAACAGAGGTCCAGAAGGTTGCCTGCCTTTTTAAAAAAAATGGCATAAGAAAGTTTTTTTTGAATACGAATATGTTATGATGTTTCGGGAGGATGTCATTATTCGTAACAGAGGGAAAAATATATAATCTACGATTAGCAATTAAGGAAAAAATGAAAAGGTTTATTCAGTTTGGCTTTGTTCTAACTTTCTTCCTATCCCAAATTTTACAATTTGGCTGTAAAACAAAAACCGCTCAATCTGGAATGCTCGAAGTTTCAGGCCTGATTGAAGCCATAGAAACAGAAATAAGATCCCAAGTTCAAGGGGAAGTCAAAGAGATTTTAGTGCGAGAGGGTCAGCAGGTCAAAAAAGGAGATTTACTCTGTCTTCTGGATGAAGAGAAACTAACGATCCAATTAAAACAGGTTCGAGCAACCTTCGAAGGAGCTCGCTCGAAGTTAAAGCTTTTTCAAAAAGGAACAAAAAAGGAACTCATAGCTGTAGCCAAAAATCAACTTGAACCGGCAGAAAAAGAATTGGAATTAGCCCAAAAAAACAAGGAGCGCATGGACATACTATTCAATGAAGGAGCTGTCTCCACCACGCAAAAAGAACAGGCCGATTTGAAACTCAAAGCAGCCCAGGAACACTACGAGAGCACGGAAGAAAATTATCAACTCGCTTTGCGGGGAAAAGAAAAAGAAGAAATTGAAATGGTCAGGGCAGAGGTCAGGAGTCTTCAGGCACAAGAAGAATTTCTGCTGAGACAGATTCAAGATACAAGAATAGCATCTCCAATCACCGGGTTCCTCGAAACAAGACACATCGAAGTTGGTGAACTGGCTCTTCCAGGAACACTTCTTTTCAGCTTGATTGATTTAAGCCGAACCTATGTTAAAGCTTATGTCCCTGAAAAATACATCGGAAAAGTAATAATCGGAAGCAAAGTCGAAGTCCTCTGCGACTCATTTTCAGATAAAGTTTTTCAAGGAAAAGTCGATTTCATCTCTGATCAAGCTGAGTTTGCTCCTAAAAACATCCAAACTAAAGAGGAAAGGCTGAAACTTGTGTTCATGATAAAATCCTATCTCGAAAATCCACAGAGAGAGCTTAAGCCAGGAATGCCGGTGGATGTTAAAATTTCCGTCGGTCAGTAACTCCGAAACTCGGAGTATCATTGTTGGGGTTGAAAAAAGCAAAATGTAAATGGCTACTTTCGAAATTAAAAACCTGACGAAAAAGTTTAACCAGCTAGCCGCTATCGACAATATTGACCTTGAGATAGAAAAAGGGGAAATTATCGGACTTATCGGGCCTGATGGTGCCGGAAAAACAACGTTTCTTCGCCTCCTCGCCGGCCTGCTCAAACCCTCCTCAGGCTCCATCATTTTTAAAGGAATAGATGTTGCCAAAAATCCGCAGAAAATTAAAGAATGGATTGGCTATATGCCTCAACATTTCAGTCTTTATGGAGACTTAAATGTCTCAGAAAACCTTAAATTTTTTGCCGACCTCTATGGAGTCCCATCGAAAAAGTTTAAAGAACGGAAAAAAGAATTACTGCACTTTAGCGGCCTCTCTCCTTTTGAGGATCGATTAGCCAGGAATCTCTCAGGAGGCATGCAGAAAAAATTAGTCCTTGCCTGCAACCTCTTTCACACTCCAGAAATTCTCCTCCTTGATGAGCCGACAACAGGAGTGGATCCTATCTCAAGAAAAGAGCTCTGGGATCTTCTCTTTCAATTGAACGGCCAGGGAACAACGCTTCTCATCACTACACCTTACATGGATGAAGCCCAAAGATGCCATAAGGTTGGCTTCATGTATGAAGGACGGATGTTGAGCTACCAGTCACCTCAAAGCCTGCTAGAGGAGAGGAAAGAGGAAACAATAGAGCTTATAGCAGAGCATAAGCAAGCGAGAAAGCTTTTAGGAAAGCTGCCTGGCTTAAAAAGCATCTATCCCTTTGGGGAAACTCTTCATTTAATCTTCGAATCGGGGAAAGGAGGGGAAGAGATAACAAAAGAATTTTTAGAAAAACAGGGAATTCAAATCCGTAGCTTAAAAAGAATCACTCCTTCTTTCGAGGATGCGTTTCTCGCTCTCATCGAGGAGCAAGTTGCAGCACGCACATAAGAGGATTTCCCTTAAAAATTTATTTGAATGATCAAAAATGTGTGTTTGATAAATCAAACACCTATATAAGATGAATCGAGGTCCCTAATTAAGATGATTCAAGCTCCTATATAAGATATATCAAATGCCTTACGGAAAAAATAAGATGGGCTTGATAAATCAAGCCCCTACAGAATATAAAAAATGTATGGAATTGATGTCAATAACTTAACAAAAAAATTCGGCCGATTCACTGCGGTAAATCAGATCTCGTTCAGCGTTAAAAAGGGAGAAATTTTTGGCTTCCTGGGCCCGAATGGAGCCGGAAAATCAACCACGATCCGGATGTTGTGCGGAATCCTCAGGCCTACATCAGGAAAAGGCACTGTCGGAGGATTCAGCACTGACGCCCAACCTGAAGAAATAAAAAAGATCATCGGTTATATGTCACAGCGTTTTACACTTTACGGAGACCTCACCGTTGAAGAAAATATAGATTTCTACGGTGGAATCCACGGACTCTCTCCCTCCGTAAAAGAAGAAAGGAAAAAATGGGTAATAAAAATGGCAGGCTTAATAGGGAGGGAAAATTCCCTGACAAGGGAACTCGCAGGCGGCTGGAAACAACGCTTATCCCTCGGCTGTGCGGTTCTTCATAGACCAGAGATACTGTTCCTGGATGAGCCGACGGCAAGTGTGGATCCTGTCTCGCGGAGAGATTTCTGGGATTTGATTTACATATTATCAGAAGAAGGGACAACGGTTTTTGTGACCTCTCATTATATGGATGAAGTTGAGCGCTGCCACCGACTCGCCATACTTTATTCAGGAAAAATCATAGCTGATGGCTCGCCAAAGGAATTGAAGAAGAAATTCACCGGAGCCGAAGAGTCCACTCTGGAAGATGTATTCTTTTCGGCCATCAAAAGAGAAAAAAATGAGGAATAGAATCCTTCCTCTGACAAGGAAAGAAACTCTCCACATCCTCAGAGACCCTCGAAGCCTGTATCTGGCCATAGTATTGCCGGTAGTCTTACTTATCCTTTTTGGCTACGCCATAACTTTTGATGTCAGACATATCCCGGTAGGCATAGTCGATCAAGATAGTTCCTTCCTCAGTCGAGATTTCATCTCTCGGGTGAAGGGAAGTGAATATCTTGATCTTGTCTATCTTTCAAACTCCTCTTCTGGCTTAGAAAGCCTCTTAGACAAAGGAAAGGTCAAAATCATATTGATCATTCCGCATCGTTTTTCTCGAGACATGTCCAAAGGGAAGGACGCTCCCCTCCAGCTTTTGATTGATGGAAGCGACAACAACACAGCCCAAATCGCTTTAGGCTATGTTTCAGGAATAGTCCAGATTTTTTCATCAAACATCATTCTCGAAAAATTGAACAAACAGGGAGCTGCTCTCCAAGCAGGCATTCGGCCAATAGAGGTGAAGCCAAGAATCTGGTATAACCCAGACCTTCGTAGCACAAATTTTATCGTGCCAGGCTTGATTGCTGTTGTGATGATGATTCTTGCGGCAATGTCGACTTCTTTAACCATTGCCAGAGAATGGGAAATCGGGACTATGGAGCAGCTCATTGCCACTCCTGCTAAACCTCATGAAATTATCATCGGTAAGCTCATACCCTACTTCTTTTTAGGGATAATCCAAATCTCGCTGGTCGTCCTCGTAGGAACGCTCCTGTTTAATGTGCCTCTTAAAGGAAATATATTTTTTCTTTTTTGCGTCTCAGGAGTCTTTCTGATCTGTGGCTTAGGGATAGGGCTTTTCATTTCAACCATAACCCGTTCCCAACAGTTAGCCTTTATGTTCTCCGTGCTCCTCACTTTCCTCCCTTCTTTTCTCCTTTCCGGTTTCATTTTTCCTATCTCCAGTATGCCCAATATCATCCAATTTTTTACCTATCTTGTTCCGGCAAAATACTTTCTGATCGTCCTCAGAGGAATTTTTCTCAAGGGAACCGGTTTGGGAACTCTCTGGCCTGAAGTTGTCTCTCTTTTTATCTTTGCTTCACTCATCCTTCTTGCCTGTGCTAAAAGGCTTAGATTAAGTCTGGAGTAAAAATGTTAAGAACTGTTCGCCACATTATTCGAAAAGAATTTATCCAGACTTTCCGTGATCGAAGGATGCTCTTTCCTATCTTTGTTGCACCTGTCGTCCAGCTCATCCTCTTCGGGTATGCTGTAACAACAGATATAAAGCACATCTCTCTGGCAGTCCTGGATTATGACCGGACTCACGAAAGCAGGCACCTCGTTTCTTCGTTCAGCCAATCCAAGAGCTTCAATCTAGACTTTTATTTAAAATCTCCCCAGGAAATCGATGTGCTTCTCGAGAAAGAAAAGATTAAAGCTGCCGTCGTAATTCCTAGAAAATTTGAGAGGAATTTAAAAAAAGGAGCTCAAACTTCCCTTCAAGTCATTTTAGACGGGACAGATGCCAATTCAGCAACGATCATCATGAGCTATATTTCACAGCTCGTAGCCAAACATTCAGAAAATATATTAACTGAAATCAGAGACAACGGTGGCGGAGGCATTGTCGTTTCTCAACCGAGGGTCTGGTATAATCCAAATTTAAAAAGTTCTGTCTATATGGTTCCCGGAGTTATTTGTCTCATCCTTCTCATCACAACTCTTCTCCTCACATCAATGGCCGTGACTAAAGAAAGAGAAATGGGTACCTTAGAGCAATTAATCGTTTCTCCTATAAAACCCTGGGAGTTAATCCTCGGCAAAACAATTCCTTTTGTCTTTATAGGTTTTTGTGATGTTGTCTTAATCATCTCAGCCGGAAAATTAATCTTCGATGTCCCTATAAGAGGAAATCTGCTCTTCCTTTTTGGAGTCGCCCTCCTTTTCGTCCTCACAACTCTGAGCTTAGGCCTTTTTATCTCAACCATCTCCCGCACCCAGCAACAGGCAATGATGACCGCTTTTTTCTTCGCCATGCCGGCCATGCTGCTTTCAGGTATTTTTTCTCCGATTGAAAACATGCCCAGAATCATTCAGCAAATCACACTTCTAAATCCATTGAGATACTTCAGCACTGCCGTAAGAGGAATCCTTTTAAAAGGAAACGATATCTCCATCCTCTGGCCCCAGGTTCTTGCCCTCTTTATCTTTGGAATAACAGCTTCTGTCTTCAGTTCTCTTCGATTTAAAAAATATCTCGAGTGAAAGCGCAAATCAGATAGGACCCCAGCGCATCAAGACGGGCGGGATGAGGGATAGAAAGCCAAAAATCACCCAGATGACGAGAAGTGGAATAAGCCATTTCGCCCATTTTTCCCAGCTCAGTCTGGCTAGTCCTAATACCCCCATGGTCACACCAGAAGTAGGGAGAACTGGGTTTACGTATTCAGCCAACTGAAAAGCAAAGACCGTTGTCTGCCGTGTAATGCCCACCAAATCTCCGAGGGGAGCCATGATCGGCATGGTCAGAGCAGCCTGAGCTGTTCCTGAATGAACAAAGAAATTGATAATGCACTGGCAGACAAACATCATTTGGGAAGAAATGATAGGATGGAAACTCGATATGCTCTTGGCCATATAATAAAGTGTTGTATCAAGGATCTTTCCATCCATAGCAACAACAAGAATGGCTCGGGCGCAGCCTATGATCAACGCAGCATTGATCATATCCTTAGCTCCGCCGACAAAGGATTTGGCTAATTCTTCAGAACTAAGCCTCCCAAGAATTCCAGAAAGGATCCCTAAAGCAAGGAAAAGACCGGCTATCTCATTGATATACCATTTGTACCGGAGGATTCCAAACACCATAAGAACTATGCCCAAAAGGAAGAGAAAAAGAACCCGCTTATGGCATTTGAGAAGTACGACTTTCTCCTGATGAGCCATGTCCAGTTCAAGGCTTTTTCTTCGCTCTAAATCTTCTTTATATGTAGGGCTGATTTTTGGATTTTTTAATATCCTGGAAGCATAGCGCGTAACGAATATTATTGCGATTGTTGTTCCTACAACCCAGATGACAATTCGATAGCCGATTCCTGAATAAAGAGGTAACCCTGCAATTCCTTGAGCAATGCCCACTGTAAAAGGATTAAAGAAAGCTCCCGCAAAACCAGCAGCCGCCCCTATAAACGGTATAGAAACTCCCACAATCGTGTCATAGCCAAGAGAGAGGGATAAGGGGACAAAGATAAGCACAAAAGGCAAAGTCTCCTCGCACATACCAAAAATCGACCCTCCCAGGGAAAAAATAATCATCGTTATAGGAATAAGCAGCTCTCGCAAGGCTTTGCTCTCGCCAAATTTAAAAGCGAGATTATGGATAAAAACAGTAACAGCACCGGTTTTTTGGATAACAGCAAAGGCCCCACCTACGACAAAGATAAAAACAATTATGGATGATGCCTCGATAAATCCTTTAATGGGAGAAATAAAAAGCGCTCCAACCCCCTGCGGCTGACGCTCGCCAAATTTAAAAGAACCTGCCAAAGGAATAGTTCGCCCATCTTTTTCTGCTCTTTCATACTCCCCTCCTGGTACAATCCAGGTAGCGATAACAGTTAAAACCACCATAATATAAATGAGAACAAGAGTATGGGGCAGTTTTACTTTCTTTAAATTCATTATCTCATTACTTCTTTAGTCTTTAAACTAAATCTATCTCCGGAGCTTAAGATATGCATGATCATGTTAAACCCACTGATCAATCGAGATGGAGAGATTCGAATTTGCGCTTGAGTAGCATCGTAAACAATAACATTTCGCTCTCCAAAGACTTCAAAGATTTCATCAGGTGTAAAAATAATAGCCGTCGATTCATCAACCCCAATACCCAGAAGCTTCTGATTTTCAGCCACAAGGCTGATGAGGCGGTTGTGCCGTTTTCTCCTGACAAAATGCTGGTCAATGATTGCTGTTTTTATAAACCCAAAACCTCGTACGGTAACAATATTATTGGCCTGGATAGTTTCGAATTCATGACCTTCCTTAACTTCTCTTTTTTCATCGCCCGTAATCATGATCTCGCTCATCACTGCTGCTCCAGCACTTGTTCCTCCGATGACAGCTCCCTTCTCATAGATTTCCAGAAGCTTTTTGTGAATTGGGGTATCGATAAGGATATCCATAAGGCGGGATTGCACCCCACCTGAAAAGAAAACACCACCGACATCGTCGAGAATTCCAATATTTTCCACGTTCAGAGCTTGTTCTCGGGTCAGTATATGATACTCGACCTCTCGTGCTCCAAACCTTTTGAGCTGCTCCGCCTGTTCAAACCCAACTTCATCTGGTACGCTACTCGCCATGGGGAAGATAATGATTTTTCCGCTGTTAAATCTATCGGCAAGTTTTACAAATTCTTTCATCATGGTTTCGGGTCGAGAGCCACCTCCAATGATGAAAAGATAGCCTTTCACCTCCGAAAAGGCTGGAAGAGAGATGAATATATGCAA
>Ga0209986_10001637_pt1 | contig 21310 bp, 21 predicted proteins | sample BlataG_FD_183168 | JGI IMG/M metagenome (GOLD analysis project Ga0209986, IMG submission 183168) | Deep subsurface microbial communities from Black Sea to uncover new lineages of life (NeLLi) - Black_00105 metaG (SPAdes) (version 2) | ecosystem: Environmental > Aquatic > Marine > Oceanic >... | reverse complement strand
CAGCAGCCCGAAGTTTAGCATTGTGGCTAATGCTTCCAGAGGGGGATTGATAACTAGTGTAATAACGGAGAGACCATAGACTAGGGTTAACCCCCAGTGCGGTGTACCAAACCTCTGGCTGACACTGCTGAAAAACCTCGGGAAAAATCTATCCTCAGCACAAACCAGCGCATATCTACCGGCAGCGGTAAGGGTGAGGTTTATAGTTGTTGTGCAGGCTAAAATGCCGCCCCCGATAATAAAGAAACTCAGCAGGGGTCCCGAAAGAAATACCTCAGCCGATGTACCAAGTGTCCCCCCCTCGGCAAATGTTCTCCAGTCAATGACGCCCACCGCCACTATCTCTGTGAGTAGGTAGATAGCAGCAACAATAGCAGTGCTGATAATGAGCGCCATTGGTATCGTCACCTTGGCGTTTTTGACCTCATCACCAAGTTCAATACCAAACAGCGCCCCAGCCAGTAATGTATATAAAAGTGCCGAAGCCGCAATGAGCCCCATTGCTCCCCCGGTAAACAGCGGTGTCAGGTTCTTGGCTTCTATTGCCGGGATACCGGGAACAATAAAAGTAAAAAGCGCTATAAGCAGCAGGGCAACTGTGCCCAACTGTACATAGGCGGTGGCTTTAATACCAACCACATTCAGCACGAAAAACACGGTTAATACGATGATTGCCGTCCCGATTATAGGCAAATCAGGTATCAAAACCATGAGTAGCCTTGCCGTGGAGATGGCAAACAGTGGTAGCCCACCAAATGGAATTGCTGCGAAAAGTCCCCACCAACCGATAACAGCTAGAGGCACGGAACATAGTTTGGCATACTGATAATTGGCACAGGTTGTGGGCAGAGCTGAACTTAATGTTAGATAGGGGATTACAGCAAGCAAAATCGGTAGTGCCGATATTATCTGGGCAATGAACAGTGATGGCCCGGTGAATCCAGCGGCAATTGCGGTGAGCACAAACAGAGACCCGCCAATATTGAGCCCAATCATTACCGCAGTTAAGGTAACTAAATTGAGCTCTCTTCTTAGTTTCCCCCTGGTCACCTCAATTTCTAAATATACTAAATCTTTACCACTTTTTCTCAATATTATCACCACTAATGAGATAATATTACTGTTCTTTAACCCTGCTGGTGATTGCTTTAATCTCCCTCACCGCCCGGATAGTTGTTGTCTTGACCTCTTTCAATCGGTGTCGGCTTCTAAACAACACGAACAAAACGATGCCTAGGGCGTAGAATAAGAGTATTGGCGACTTCTCCACTTGCCAGATAGCCACCAGGAAGAAGGGAGCAGCAATAGCAATTGAGGTGAAAATATGGCGGGTGAACAGTAGCGCAATCCCAATTATCGGCAGGGTGATGCCCATTACCACCGGCGATAGCACCAGAAACACACCGATGAGGGTGGCCACCCCTTTACCACCCCTGAAGCCAATGTAAACAGGGAAGTTATGACCAAGTATTGCCGCTAGACCAGCTACCAGTAGCCACGGTTGCGAAACGCTCAGTATCTGGGCGATAAATATCGTGGCTGACCCCTTCCCAATATCAGCTACTACGACGACTGCCCCCTCCCACATCCCCACTTCCCGCATCACATTACCCGCCCCCATGTTCCGCACGCCAACCTCACGAATGTCAATGCCCTTTCTGTACTTGGCTATGAGGTAGGCTGCCGGGAAAGAGCCCAGTAGGTAACCGATAACTATGGATGCCAAGCCTAATAGCATAGCCTTACTCTACTGATTACTCACCATTTTGAAGTGCCAGCCCTTTTATTCCCTTGGCTCACTCTCTTTCCATTAAATAGTGCCCTATCCTAGCACGACTTATAACATTTGGCAAGCCTCTATAATTACCAGGTTCCTGCCTATGTCTGCCTTTCTATTGAGCCTCTCTGGAGCTTGTAGAACCCCTTTTCTTGTTCCACAAATGAAAACAGCCCCTGCTCGTTAGCCAGCTTCAATGCCTGAGTCACCCCCTTGTTCTTACGCTCTTCCCATATAGCCAGGATACCGCCCGGTTTCAGAACACGGTGTAACTCCTCTAAAGTGCGCTCCCTCGGGAACTCATGAAAAGCATCTGAGATATAGGCTACATCAACGCTCCCGTCGGCTAGTCTGGTAGACTCAGCTCCGGATAGAAAGACTTTCAAATTTTTTAGCCACCCTATCTTGGCTCTCAGCCAGAGAATTATAATATGCACTGGTTCATTATCAACGGCGTAAACTTTTCCCCTTGGTCCCACCATCCGGGCGGCTACAATAGATGAAGTCCCTATACCAAACCCTTCATCCAAAACAACATCCCCCTCCTTAACCCCAACCCGCCTCAGCATTTTTCTCCTCCACCCCGGGTTTCTGAATATCTCTATAAACGGCCAGAAAAGTAAAAGAATAGAGCTGTAGCCTATGAAGTCCCACGGTCGAGCTATCCGTTTTCGGTATATAAGCTTAAATATTATCCACAGAACTATAAGGGCTGAGAAATAGCAGCCTATCCCAAAGCCTACCCATTCCTTTGTGCTAAACTCCTGCCAGTTTAACATTGAGTAACTCCTAAACAGTTTTCTTTTTGCTTGCTATTTTATTATATTAGCACTACTTGTCAACCCCGTGTTCTCGTTCATATGATTAGTGACACATTGCTTCCTTGCCTTGTCATTGTCCCCTTTCCCTGTCATTGCGGTGAGCTGAAACTCCGAGCGGAGCGAGGAGCCAGCGTGGCAATCCCCGGGCATTCCTGAAGATTGCTTCGACACTTTGTGCCTCGCAATGACAATAGGAAGGGGCTCCTCATAATGAAATGAACAACCAGGGCTTGCTCCCAACCTAAAGTGGAGGATACTCTTATACTTTGAACTGTCACTCATCTATCCGAACGAGAGCACCCCCCTATTATATAAGGGAGGTTTCGTCTCTCTCTGACACCCCCCTCTCCATTGGTAATCAGGGAAGCCTGAAGGGGCTTAGCCCCTTCATAAAATACAATTCCCCTTCCCCTTATTAAGGGGAAGGGGATACAGGGGATAGGGTTACTAGGGTTACTAAAGATACAGTTCTATTATATCCCCGTCCTCAAGGACTCTGTTGTAAGAGGCTGATTAGGATTGAGATTGCTATACTGTATTCAGCCTTTTATCCGGTTGGCTATTTTGCCCCCAAACTCTTTGCATTTGGAGAATTCTCCCTCAGTAATGGGTCCTTTCATTCCCTCAACTCTTATGGATAAGCCCGGAGCCGCCAGTTTCAATCCGGGGGCTTTTTCACTTATTTGCTTTTCCATTTTCTTCACTGCTTTTTCGTAGTCCTTACCAAGGTAGGTATCAAAAACAGCCATCGCTTTTCCCGTTAGATTGAGTTTGCCAAGCTCATTGATAAATCCTTTGGTGCCACCAGTAGGCCTGCCCATATGATTGGGAGAGCCCACCAGAATGGCATCGAACTCAGCAAGTCGGTTCTTGTCGACCTCCTTCAGTTCATTAAGAACTGTTTCTGTGCCTGAGACCTCCCTCATGCCCTCAACAATTTTTTCCGCCACAAGTTTGGTATTACCGTACTTTGACTCGTAAACAACGATTACTTTTGTCAAGGAAGTACCTCCTTTACAGATGTAGTTCTATTATATCCCCATCCTCAAGGATGTGGTTTCTTTTGGCCATTATGCCATCATGCTTCCCTGAACCCCAGATGCGGGCATACCTCAGCTTAGCCGCAAAATCTTTGTGGACTGAGGCAGCAGCATCCTCCACGGTGTTCCCCCTGTCAAGGATTATTGGGTCATTAAGGTCTGGCTTTTGCCCTGGAGTCTTGGTATATACCCGAATAATATCAAGCACCTGGTAGATTTTAAGCTTCAGCCCCTCTAAACCGCTTCCTCCTTTAGCCGAGATAGCCATAATCGGCAATTGCCCCTCATATTTACCTCTTAAAAGTGTGTAGCTTTTATTGGCACTCTCTAAGTCTATCTTGTTGCCAATGATTAGCGCCTTCTGTTGGCTTAAAATGACCTCTTCAGTCTTGCTTATGCCAATTCCTATTCTCATCTCCTCCAGTTGTGCCGTAATGGTTTCAAATTGGGCTAGCGGAGCATTACTTAAATCTACCATTATCAATAGAGCATCAGCCCGCCTCAGCATCGGTGGCAGCCACCACAAAGTGGATTGGGGCACCAGAGGTGGGGTATCAATTAATTGTATCTTTATATTCTCAAATCCCATCATCCCCGGAGTGGCAGCTTGTGTGGTAAATGGGTATTCAGCTACAGTTGGAGAGGCATTAGTAATACTGGAAACAAGCTGAGACTTACCAGCATTGGGCAGACCAATTACCGCCACCTGACCTGCCCCCTCTTTTTCAATTGTCATTGACGCTCGGTGGATAGCCGCTTTCTTATCCAGTGCTTGGGTTAGCTTGGCAATCCTTCCTCTTAGCTCAGCACGGAGGTGGTCAGTCCCTTTGTGCTTGGGCATAATCGCCAGCATCTCTTCCAGGGCGGCTATCTTTTCTAACGGGCTCTTAGCCGACCTGAAGTTTTTCTCTGCTTCAAAGTATTGTGGTGGTAAATTAGCTGGCATCGCTTATCACAGAAGCTCCTTTATCCTTTTAGCCAGCCTCCGGCTCACCCCCTCGGTAGCGGCTAACTCCTCTATAGAAGCCCGGCGAATGGCACCGACTGAGCCAAACTGCTTGACTAGACTCCGTTTACGCTTTGCCCCGATGCCAGGGATGGTATCAAGGGCTGAGGCAAAGGTTTCCTTCTTATGTATTTTCTGATGATAACCTAGAGCAAAGCGGTGTGCCTCATCTCTGAGGCGCTGCAGTAATTGAAGACCGGGGGAACTGTGGGGTAGAATAATGGGCTTTGCCCTTTGTGGAATAAAAATCTCCTCATTCTCCTTGGCTAGACTGGCGGTAGCTATGGACTCAGCTCCAACTTCTTGCATTGCTGCCACTGCACAATTAAGCTGCCCCCTGCCGCCATCAATAAGGACGAGGTCGGGTAGGATTGCCCAGGCGTTAGCCGCATGGCTAATCCGCTTAAATCGCCGTTTGAGCACCTCCTGAAGCATGGCGTAGTCGTTGGCACCTGACACTGTTTTGATTCTGAAGCGCCTATAGTGAGCTGGCTTTGGCTTCCCCTTGTCAAAGACCACCATACTGCCTACCGCATTTTTCCCCTGTATGTTTGAAATATCATAACATTCCATGCGGAGGGGCGCACATTTCAACTGGAGTTCCCTTTGTATTTCGTCTAGGCTAGCCTCCAGCGCTGTAGACATAGCTAGCTGTTTAATTTTAAGCTGTTCTAAACCCTGCCTGGCGTTTTCAGCCACAGTTTCCACCAGTTGCTTTTTACTCCCCCGCCCCGGCACTTGAATGCGGGCTTTACCCCCTCTTTTGCTTTCAAGCCAGTTCTCAATAATAGCCCTGTCTTCCACCCCACACTGGAGCAGTAGTAATGGGGGTATATGAGGGCTGGAGTTGTAAAACTGCTTTATAAAGCTGGTCATAATTTGATGTGGCTCTTCAGAGCTGGTGCCCTGCAGTATAAAGCTCTCTCGCCCGATTAGTTTACCGCTACGAATAAAGAAAACTTGGACATAGGCTTGGTCTTTATCTTGAGCAAAGGCGATAACATCCTGTTCACCCCTTACCTTGGTGGCTATCCTTTGCCCTTCAATAACCCTGTCTACCGCCTGGATTTGGTCTCTAAGCAAAGCAGCTTGCTCAAAGTTCAAAGCCTCAGCCGCCTGCTTCATCTTGCTCTCAAGCTCTTGGACTACCATTTCCTGTTTCCCTTCAAGGAAAAGGATTACCTGCTTTATTACCTCGGCATACTCTTGCCTGCTCACTACACCGATGCACGGAGCCAGGCAGTGGTGGATATGATACTCAAGGCACGGTCTCAAGTCAGTGCCGGCAATAGCCTTGGAGCAGGAGCGAAACGGGAATATCCCCCTTATCATCTTTAATGTTTGGCGTATTGACTTAGCACTGGCAAACGGCCCAAAGTAACGCCCCCCATCCTCCTCCAGGCGCCGGGTAATATGCACCCTCGGCCAATCCTCATTAAGGTCTATCTTGAGGTAAGGAAAGGTCTTATCATCCTTAAGTCGGACATTATAGCGGGGGCGATGCCTCTTTATCAGGTTCAGCTCAAGGATAAGGGCTTCCTGCTCTGAAGCGGTAACATAGAACTCAAAGTCGCTAACCCGGGTTACCATCCGTTGCAGCTTGGTTGATAGCTTTTGCCCGGCACCAAAGTATGACCTTACCCGGTGATGGAGATTGGCTGCCTTACCCACATACAGTACATTCCCCTCACCATCACTCATAAGGTAAACGCCGGGCTTAGCTGGCAGTCGCCTTAATTGTTCTATTATCAGACTGTTTGTCAACCCTATCCCCTTTAAGTTTTTATTAGGTAGCTTACCCCCTCAGCTTTCCCTGGATAGCAGGAATAGCAAACCTCAAATTTATTGTAGCACAGCCAGCAAATAGGGGGCAAAGCCTTGTACTCGTTCATATGATTAGTGACATATTGTTTCCTTGCCTTGTCATTGGCCACCTTCCCTGTCATTGCGGTGAGCTGAAACTCCGAGCGGAGCGAGGAGCCAGCATGGCAATCCCCGGGCATTCATGGAGATTGCTTCGGCACTTTGTGCCTCGCAACGACAATAGGAAGGGGCTCCTCACAATGAAACGAACAACCACGGCTTGTTCCTAACCTAAAGTGGAGGATACTCTTATACTTTGAACTGTCACTCATCTATCCGAATGAGAGCAAGCCTTTTTATTCTTACCATGAGCTGGTGATTAGCCCGATTTTAGTGGAGCTGCACCCCTTTAGCCTTCCTCCGATAGCAGAAACAACAGTTCTCAAATCTATTGTAGTATAGCCTGCAAATAGGGGGCAAAGCCTTTTCATTCTTACCCTGAGGCGGTGATTAGGCGAGTTTTAATTGTCTCCTAGCCTATAACATGGAGGAATTGTTTATCAGGGTAGTTTGAAGGGGCGTCAGCCCCTTCAAAAAACAAACTTCCCCCTCTCCTTTGAAGGAGATTAAACTAACGGGGCGTCTAAGAGGGGCGAAGCCCCTCTCTAAAATCTTTCCCCCGCTCCTTTGAAGGAGAGGGGGATAAAGGGGGTGAGGTCAATAAATAATCCCTGTTTGCCGGGTGTTGAAGAAGAAGTATGAAATTGGTATAATATAAGTGGATATGCGCATATAAGCAAACAGTGGTAACAATGCAATATTTAGTGAAAGCATTCAAAGTTCTATCCGATGAGACCAGGCTCAGGATTTTAAACCTGCTCTTAGAGAGAGAGTGCTGTGTCTGTGAGGTTATGCAAGCACTGGATATTTCCCAATCTCGTGCCTCACGCAATCTGGGTATCCTTAAAGATGCCGGCTTCATCAAATCCAGGAGAGGCGGACTCTGGGTTGTTTACTCCATAGATGAGGAAAGGGTAAACAAGCACCTCATTGAAATTATTAAGGATGCTCTTGAAGGTAATGAGGTCGTGGCTCTTGACCGGGAGCGGCTGAAGACAGCGGCTCGGGTGGGGCTGGACAGTATGCAGCGAGCGCGGAGATACCAGGGGCAAGATGAACAACACTCAACCAAAAATCGTAGCTGGTAAACTTTCAATAATAGACAGGTTTATTCCAATATTGATTTTCGCTACCATGGCGCTTGGGGTAAGCCTGGGCCACACATTTCCAAATATTGCGTCTGTCTTTGACATTTTGAGGATAGGCACTGTCTCACTGCCTATCGCTGTGGGTCTGCTCTGGATGATGTATCCTGTGCTGGTCAAGGTTAAATATGAGGAATTGTCCAAGGTTGCTAAAGCTTGGAAGATGTTTGGTGTATCAGCTATTCTTAACTGGGTTATCGGACCGGCTATAATGTTTGGTGTGGCGTGGCTTTTCCTCTATGACCTTCCTGAATATAGGGAAGGACTTATCATTGTGGGGCTGGCACGCTGTATTGCCATGGTGCTTATCTGGAACCTGTTGGCCGGTGGTGACAATGAATACTGTGCTGTACTGGTAGCCCTCAACTCTGTCTTTCAAATGCTGTTCTACCCTGTATTGGCATACTTCTACATTACTATTGCTTCCTCTTGGATTACCGGGGGCGAAGCCCATATCATTCGCATCTCAATGTGGGACATTGCCAAGAGCGTTCTTATCTTCTTGGGTATTCCGCTAGTTGCTGGGGTTATAACCCGCTTTACCCTCATTCAGCACAAAGGCAGGGAATGGTTTGAGAAGAAATTCGCTCCTAAGTTGAGCCCGATGGCAATGATAGGGTTACTATTCACTATATTCGTTATGTTCTCGATGAAGGGCGAGTATATTGTAGACCTGCCTATGGACGTACTGCGTATAGCCATCCCCCTCCTGGTCTACTTCGTCTTAATGTTCGGGGCTTCATACATCCTTTGTTGGCTCTTGGGGTTCAGGTATCAATATACGGCGACACAATCCTTCACTGCAGCTAGCAACAACTTCGAACTAGCTATAGCCGTAGCTGTAAGTACTTTCGGCATAGCTTCAGGGCAGGCACTAGCCACTGTAGTCGGTCCTCTTGTCGAGGTGCCAGTTTTGATTGGATTGGTATATGTATCCTTGTGGGCAAAAAGGTTCTTCTTTAGCAGTGATGGCTCAGTTAAGCGCTTTACCATTAGGGAGACAGTGTCCTAGGGAGAATACCGGTTCACTTAATCTGAGTTTACCTTGGCAATGGGGCTGAATTTTCTCTTTAGTTATGTTAAAATATACTTAATGATTCAGTAACAAGGAGATGCAGTGAGGCAAGCAATTAATAGCTTCTTAAATTATCTGACTGTGGAAAAGGGCTTTTCGGAAAACACGATAGCTGCTTACCACAATGACCTGAATCAATTAGCCAGCTTTGTTGACCAGGAGACTACCAAACAAGGCTACCCTCCGTCATGGGCTAGTTTTAGTCGGCAAGGAATGCTGAGCTATCTACTCAATCTCAAGGAGAGGAACTATGCTCCTACCACCGTAGCCCGTAAAGTAGCTGCTGCCAAGTCCTTCTTTGGCTTTATGGTGACCGAGGGTAATATAAAAGACAACCCGATGCAGAATGTGGGTTCACCTAGTGTCGGCAAATCATTACCTAAACCTATCTCAATTAGCCAGGTTCGCCTTTTGTTAGAGCAGCCGGCAAAACTGCCTACTCTAGAAGCCAAAAGGGATAGGGCAATGCTGGAGTTACTATATGCCAGCGGTATGAGGGTAAGTGAGCTGGTATCTTTGAACTTGGGTGATGTAGATACTAAGGATGGCTCTGTGCGCTGCTTTGGTAAGGGACATAAGGAAAGGCTCATCCCTATTTATAACCAGGCTGCTTTGGCGGTAGAAGAATATATAACCCAGACTCGCCCTCACCTGTCCCATAACGATACTGAACGGGCTCTATTTCTTAACGTTCGCGGTGACAGGCTGACCAGGCAGGGCTTTTGGCAAATACTAAAAGGCTATGCCAAATCAGCCGGGCTGGATAAAGAGGTTACCCCTCATACTCTGAGGCATAGTTTTGCTACTCATATGCTTAGTGGTGGGGCTGACCTGAGGTCGGTTCAGGAACTGCTGGGTCACGCCAACATCTCCACTACCCAGATTTACACCCATCTTACTACTGAGCATATCCGCCGCACCTATGAGAAATCTCACCCCAGGGCTAAATAATATGGAGGCGTTAGATGCCTGGTAAATCACAGCATGGCAAAGCAAAGCACTCGTTGCAAAGTAAAAAAAGGAGAAGCCGGCGAACCCCTCCCACTGTAGTTGCCCAGCAGCAACCCGTTCCCCAAGCTTATAAGCCTGCTATCCCCCAGGTAACTGCGCCAGCCCCGATGCCTAAGCTAACAATCACGCAGCATCCCTACATATTTACTGAGTTGCGAGGAATCGGTATTCTAGCCGGAATAATGCTGGTTATTCTGGTGGTGCTTGCCCTGGTTTTACCCTAGTTTGCCCTGGCAGTGAGTGCTTACTATGGACTTTGAAGCAGCAAGAGCCAGGTTAATTGAGCACCTCAGTACTGAGATTAAAGATAAGCGGGTATTAGCCGCTATGTCTCGTATACCCCGGGAGCGATTTGTGCCACCAGAGGAGCAGCACTTAGCCTATGAGGATATTCCCCTTCCCATTGGTTTAGACCAGACAATTTCACAACCGTTTATCGTTGCCCTTATGACTGAGGCGTTGGAGCTTACCGGCAGTGAAAAGGTTCTGGAACTAGGGACGGGCAGTGGTTACCAGGTAGCTATTCTGGCTGAGCTGGCTCGGCTGGTGGTTACAGTAGAGCGCCTGTCCCCTCTGGCTGAGGCAGCTAAGCGGGTATTGGATAGCCTGGGCTATGCCAATATTGAGGTGCACCTGACTGAGAAAGCCTTAGGTTGGCAGGCTGGAGCACCCTATAATGCCATAATTGTTACTGCTGGTGCCCCCAGGGTGCCAGCCACTCTCCTGGCTCAGCTGGCAGTTGGCGGACGGCTGGTAATCCCTGTCGGCTCCCGCTATGTCCAGGAGTTATATAAAATCACTAAGCATAGAAAAAAGAATACAGTTCAGAATTTGGGCGGATGCCGTTTCGTCTCCCTTATCGGTGAGGATGTCTGGGAAGAAGAATAAAAGACAGCTGCCTGAGGTGCAGCCTCTCTTAAAACCTCTTCCCCTTCCCCTTATTAAGGCAAAGGGTCAGGAGCATAGGTTACTAATAATAAAGGAGAAAAGATGGAACTTCTGGAGGCAATTAGAACTAGACGAAGCATCCGGAGATACAAATCTACCCCGGTAGACGACAAAACTATAGAGCTTGTTTTGGAAGCCGCTCGTTGGGCACCATCTTGGAAAAATACCCAGTGCTGGAGATTCATTGTGGTGCGGGATAACAATATAAAGTCCCAGCTAGCCAATATAACTACCTTTAATAATCCAAGCACTGACGCCATAAGAAACGCACCGGTGGTAATTGTAGCCTGTGCTGAGTTGGGCAAGTCAGGCTATTCTGATGGACAGCAAGCCTCGGATAAGGGCGATTGGTATATGTTTGATGTGGCATTGGCTATGCAAAACCTGGTATTAGCTGCCCATTCGCTGGGTTTAGGCACAGTATACAATGGCCTCATTGATGCTAAAAAGGCAGCCACTATTCTTAATGTGCCAGCCGGTTTTTGTGTGGTTTCCCTGACCCCCCTGGGTTATCCCGACCAGGAACCTGCGCCCAGACCAAGAAAGGAACTCGCCCAGATTGCTTTCTACGATAAATTCGGTAGTAAATAGTATATGAGCTATAAAAAGTGGATTTTCATTGCTATTTTCTTATTCGGTATCGCTGTGGTAATCGGTGTGTTTACCCCGGCCAGCATCACCAGCCTTCTTTCTGAGGATATTGCTGCCCTTAAACAGCTTAGTAGTCTCTTAGCCCCGTTTAATATCCTTACTGCCATCATCATCTTTGCCAAGAATACTTCAGTCCTGCTGCTGAGCTTTGCCCTCAGCCCGCTTCTTTTACTGGTGCCTATTCTGACATTAACTATCAATGGCTGGCTTATAGCTTTCATATCAGCCGCAGTAATTGAGGAGAAGTCCCTCGGCTTTGTCTTAGCTGGGTTACTTCCCCACGGTGTCTTTGAACTCCCAGCTCTAATCTTGGGTCAGGCAGCCGCCCTTAGCTTCGGCGCAGTGGTAATGCTAGCCCTGCTCAAAAAGAAAAAGAGAAATCTGTTACTGCCCAGCCTTAAACAGAATTTAAAGTATCTTATACTCGCCCTGGTCTTACTCATACCAGCCGCTATCATTGAAACCTATCTTACCCCATTGCTGTTAACCTAATATTGACAATAAGGAGGAAGTTCTATGTACACACTAGGTCTGGTAGTCCCCTTCTGGGTGATTGTTTTGATATGGCTAGCCAAAGTTATACTGCTGGCTCTCATCTCCACCCTTCTCGCCTGGCTTGGGATTAGGGTGCTGGATGCCCTTACCCCCCATATTCATCAGCGCCAGCGAATAGGAGAAGACCCTGTTGCCACCGGATTATTCATTGCCGGTTTCTTCATCTTGGTTGGTCTTGTCATCCACGGAGCTATTACCGCCCTGACTGCGGTCGTCCCCCCCATACTGAGCTACATCTTTGATTTTAGAACCTGGGGCTTATTAGCTATAAGCTTCGTAGTAAGCCTGCTTATTGGGATAGCCTTATTCTACATTGTTGATAAATTAACGCCTAAAATACCGTTTGTCAGCATCAACCAGAGCCCGGTAGCCGTAGGCATCTATGTCTTTGGCTATCTCGTCTTCTTCGGTTTGATACTCCATGCAGCCCTGACAGGACCACTATGAACAGGATTTTGGTCTTACTAAGCATAATATTGGTACTGGTAGCCGGGTTAGCCACCACTGGTTACGTCTCGGCAGCCCCGTCAGCCGATTTCCATCAGATAAATGATGATGTGTTTGATAGCTGGGAAATATGCCGAACCAGGGCTTTTGGCGAAGACGGCTTTTATCAGCTATCTGAGACAACTTTTCGTCCCGTTATCGTCTTCGAGAGTCTGGGGGAAAATGCCGCTCTAGCCTACAGTTTAGGTCAGCAGATTGCCTCAAAATACCCCGACCGACTTCAGAGGGCAGAAGCCGTGTTTCGCTTTGTCCAGGATAGGGTAAACTATACCCCTGATATAGACCAGTTTGAATATGAAGAGTTCGCCCTCAATGCCGATGAGTTGGCGACTGTTATTGACCAGAACGGGGTCGGTTATGGTGACTGTGAGGATAGTGCCATATTGCTGGCTGTTATGTATAAGGGCGCCGGATACCGTTCGGCTATAGTAATTGGCTCCAGTCACACCGCAGCCTTGGTCTACCTGCCCGACTATAAGAAGGCAACTGCTATTTTTGAGCTGGAGGGTGAGTCGGGCTGGGTCTGGGCTGAGGCAACAGGTAAAAAAAATCCCCTGGGCTGGGTGTCTAATAAGTTTATCAATGTTGAGCTGGCTGCCTACGAAATAGGCGAGGAGGCAATAACTTTGGTAAAACCATCTGCCACCCCTTCAGTTGCTGTTGCCCAGGCTGGCGGGGGTACCTCCTCCCGGCCATTCTCATTCATCAGCATAATCGGTTTTCTATGGCTTATGTCCCTATTTAGAAGGAGAAGGCGCCGCGTTCGCTGACACAGGTAAAACACTTCGTCACGTTGTTCAACTCAGTCATTTTCTAGAAGTATGCTTCTCTAAGGGTAGATCTAACGAGTGTAATTGTGTGGCGAAGTCGCAGAGAAGTTACGCTTTTCTTATCATCAGGCTTGACGTCTAAATGTCGTGTCTATATGATTACTAGAGGTAAGGACGGATAGGAATTGCTTTTTGGCGAATTGAAGTAAGAAATCAGCGGGTTGCGAAGGAGTTAATATAGAAGGCTATGATAGTCGAGATGAGAAGAGGGGTAACTACAGATGAAGTAGATGGCGTAGTGCAGAGGGCTGAGTCACTGGGACTAAATGTCCAGCTAAACCTGGGCACTGACAAAACGGTGGTAGCCATACTCGGAAGCAATACGGGACAATTGTCTACAGATATCTTTGCTGTGCTCCCTGGAGTAGAAAGCATAACCCGTATTATGAAACCCTATAAGCTCGCCTCCCGAGAATTTAAGGCAGAGGACAGCCTGGTTTCCGTGAGTGGGATTGAAATTGGGAGTGATCGTATCGTAGTCATGGCAGGACCATGTGCTGTGGAGAGTGAAGAGCAGCTTGCAAAGGCGGCCAAAGTGGTAAAAGAGGCCGGGGCCTGTATCTTGCGTGGTGGTGCCTTTAAACCACGTACTTCCCCTTTCAGCTTTCAGGGTATGAAGAAAGCCGGGTTAGAATTGTTAGGACGAATTAAGGAGCAGTTTGGTATACCTGTAATCACCGAAGTTGTAGACCCTCACGATGTCAGTCTTGTTTCTAAGTATGCTGACATACTCCAGATTGGTTCCCGAAATATGCAAAACTATCCCCTGCTAACTGATGTTGGTAGGAACAAGCGTCCTGTTGTCCTGAAGCGTGGATTCTCCTGTACTGTCACCGAGTGGCTTACAGCAGCTGACTATTTACTCTTGGAAGGGAATACTCAGGTTATTCTGTGTGAGAGGGGAATCAGAACGTTTGAGGACAGTACCCGCTTTTCTCTAGACATCTCTTCTATTCCAGTGATTAAGAGATTCAGTCATCTGCCGAATTTTAATTAAACATTTAGCCAGTATGTTACTTACAACACGTTATGGACTTTTGTTCAATGGTGAAGTGAAAGGTATGGGAAAAGCGGGATGCCACTTGCCCGATTACAGCTGAGGCTACCACACGGGAGGGGGAGGTTATTGGGGAGAAAACCAAACCCCAGCCTCAGTTTCCCCTAGCAGAGCCCGCTTCTAATCTCCTTTATACTCCCATCCTTCTTAAGCAGGAAAACGGTATCTCTAAGCCATTGCCAAGTATGGCCAGCGCAGGATTAGAGGGATGTGACGCTTTAGCCTTTACAATAGTCCCCAGTGGTAAATAATTGCCGCGGCTAACCACATAGTCAGTCCTCTCAAAATACTTCGCCCTAGCCTTGCGCCGCATCTCCTTCATTCTGGATTTGCCTTTCGCCGAGCCTTGATGTAAAGGGCGCCATGTTTTCTCTTATACAGGCTACACTCTCTACAGAATCTCTGAGAGCCGAGCGGGCGTGGCCTGCCGCATTGCTCACACTTTCTCACCTCAGCAATAAGTGATGGTATTTGTTTAACCTGCTTCTCAGAGTAAAGCCAGAACCCACCGGGCCTTATCGGGTTGATAATACCCTCTTTTCTTAGCTGTGTGAGCCATGTCACCGGGTATCCCAACTTAGCTGCAGCCCTTTCCTCAGGTAGTAGGGTAACCTGTGGCGAGCCATATTTAGCTAGAATCTGCCTTATCTCCTCATGGCTCCTACCAAACATCTGCCCCAGCTGCCTGAGGGTCTTACCCTTGTTTCTCTCACGGGTAAGTAGCTCTACAGTGGCTGGTGAAACTCTCTTGTTCACTCCATATTCAATCTTTTGCATCTCATTAGGCCTTTCAGCGGCAGGCGGGATGCCCTTTTAGTGAGGCTCAATAGGGTAGGCAGGGTTCTCCCCCATCAATACCCAGGAGACCTATCCCCCACTTCGACAGGTCATCGATGAGATGGAATGCTTCCTTAGTTGACAGCTCATCAGGAGTTGCCTGGTCAACCGAGTCTAAGTTTGAAGTTCCTTAAGGTCTTTATAGAGATTCAAGCTTTCCGGGTTACGCAAGTTATCTATATTTGGAACCGGTCTATTGGAGATAACATTTTTGACTGCCAATTCAACCTTTTTCCCAATGTTGCTATAAGGGATATCGTCAACGGCTATGATTTTGGCTGGGACGTGACGCGGACTGCTACTCTGCCTAATGGTGGTTTTAATCTTTTGAATCAGGTCTTCGGTTAGTTTTACGCCCCCTTTCAGTTTCACAAAGAGGATGACCCGCACATCGTTCTGCCAATCTTGCCCCACCGAGACACTATCCTCGACCTCATCAATGGTCTCCACAGTGCTATAAATCTCGGCGGTGCCTATCCTTGCCCCTCCTGGATTGAGGGTCGCATCAGAGCGTCCGTAAATAATAGCCCCCCCAGTTTCAGTAATTTCCATCCAATCCCCGTGTTGCCACACATTAGGATAAACATTGAAATAGGAGGCATGATACTTCTGACCATCTTTATCATTCCAAAAATAGATAGGCATAGAGGGGAAGGGGGCAGTAACAACTAACTCACCTGGTTGGTTGATAACGGAATTCCCCCGCTCGTCAAAAACTTCTACCTTCAAGCCCAAGCCGCGGCACTGGAGCTCAGGCACATATACTGGCCCAAGGGGATTGGGCTCTAAGAACCCACCCAGCATGTCTGTGCCACCTGAAACAGAAGCCAGCCATATATCCTTCTTAATATCCCGATATACATACTCAAAGCCCTCCGCGGAAAGAGGAGCAGCCGAGTTAACAACCATCCGTAAATTGCTCAAGTCATGTTCTTTCATCGGTTTCAGACCACGTTTCTCAATAGCAGAAAGATATGCGGGACTGGTGCCAAAAACAGTAACTTTCTCGTCCTGAGCTAACTTCCAAAACGTACCTATGTCAGGATAGAAAGGCGCACCATCGTAGAGAATAATGGTTGGACCCACAGCCAAGAGTCCAACCGTCCAGTGCCAGAGCATCCAGGCACTGGTAGTAAACCAAAAGAACTTATCTTCTCGACTAAAGTTATACTGAAGTATGTGTTCCTTAAAAAGGTGAATCAAGGTATTTCCAGCCCCTTGAACGATGCATTTGGGAGCTCCGGTAGTGCCAGCGGTATACAGGATGTAAAGAGGGTGGTCAAAGGGGAGCTGCTCAAACTGGATTTCAAGCCCACTATCCTTGAACAGAAAATCCTCATAGTGAATTGAGTTGGGAACGTGGCTAATATCTGCTCTTTTTTCAGTATAAGGAACAACTATCACCTTTTCAATAGAAGGAAGTTCCTTTACAATATCGGCAGCTTTCTCTAAGGAGTCAAAGGCTCTGCCATTATAAGAATATCCATTGGCGGTGAAAAAAAACTTGGGTTCAATCTGTCGGATGCGGTCCAAAGCTCCCTTAACACCAAAATCCGGAGAAGTGGTAGCGAATATGGCACCAATGCTGGCAGTAGCCAGCCCGGCAACGACAGTTTCAATCATATTAGGCATGAAGCTGGCTACTCGGTCACCTACCTTGAGTCCTGATTGGCGCAAAGACTTTGCTAGACGAGCAACCTGGTCATAAAGCTCAGCATAGGTCATCCTGACTGCCTCTTGAGCTTCACCTTTGAAAATAAGAGCTGTTTCATCATCGCGATATCGAAGGATATTCTCTGCGTAATTGAGCCAAGCACCCTGAAACCACTTGCAGCCCTCCATTTGATCCAGATTAGTCGCAACAGTATCGTAGGGCTTTGAAGCCTTAATATCAGCAAACTCCCATACAGAGGCCCAGAAATCTGGTATATTATTTATGGACCAGTCATATAGTTCATCATAAGAACCAACACTCAATCCATGCTGCTTATTAACGAAATTCATAAATCTCGTTATATTTGCCTTTGTTTTGAATTCCTCCGAGTGTTCCCAAATAGGTGCTTTCACCGTACTCTCCTCCTAAAGTTTTTTATCTAATCCTTTAAGACCTAGGGTTTCTCGAGGAAGGTCAAGCCGCTGAAAATTTTTAGCTATTGTGGAGGTATTTTTCCCGGAACTCCTCTATAAAATCTTCGATCATTCCATCAAGGGTGTATCGTGTTTCCCAGCCCCAGTCCTCACGAGCACAGCTACCGTCTATCTCCTGCGCCCAGTTATGTACGATATCTACCATTTCAGGTATCGGGTGGAATTCTATCCTAGCGTCCGGTATGTATTTCTTAACAGCATTAGCCAGTTCTATGGCCGTAGGAGCAAATCCCTCAATATTGTAAACTCGTCTTTTTAGACTGTTCTCGTCAGCCTGTTCAAGTTGAATTAGAGCTTGCACAGCATCTTTTATGTACAAGATAGGGGTTTTAGCTTCCTCGTCAACAAAGACTTTATACAGCCTACCGGCGGCGGGCTCTTGGATAATGAGGCTAGTGTAAGCACTGGCGCCACCCCCGCCTCTCCCTGGTCCAATTATTGACGGAAGTCTAGCCCCCCTAAAATTCAGACCGAACTTCCTATGGTAATATTCTCCAAGACGCTCACAGAAAACCTTAGTCACGCCGTACATAGTTGTTGGCTTTTGAACCTCGTCGTCACTAATGCGCTCAGGGAGTCCCGGACCGTACGTAGCTGCTGTGCTTAGATATATCACCTTCTTTACATCAAATAACCTAGCCGCCTCAAGGACGTGGAAGGTGCCATTAGCGTTGACCATGTAAGCAGCCAAGGGGTTTTCCTCTGCCGTAGCTGAAAGCAAAGCACCAGCGTGATATATGCAATCGACATCGTACTCCTTAACCCCATGGAGTACTTGTGCCCAGTTACTTAGGTCACCTCGAACTATTTTTACCTTATCCTTAATGTCTTCTATAAGCTTAGATTGTGAGACAAGGTCAAATAAGACTACGTCTTCATTCAGCTCAACCAATTTTCTGGCCAAATGGCTACCTACAAACCCCAAACCACCTGTTATCAACTTTGACATAATAAGACTCCTTTCGCAGCTTTAGCGGTAGGAAAGTGACTATCTTCCCTTTCATGTCTCCTAATAAACTAGGATGGAAAAGGTCTTTTATCTCCGCTTCTATATAGGCTTCAAGCCCCCTACCGCTGTCCTCATATCAAAGCCGTTTACCCTAGTTTCCAAAATTCCACCTCCTATAACCGGTTCCACGAATCATAAGATTACCCTCTACCTCATCTCTCACCCCTTAGTGCTTTCAGGGATATCCTCATCAATACCCGCCAGCCGTTTAGCATACCCTATATATTCTTCTAAGTTTGTGTAGGCTCTTACCATCCGCCTAGCTATATCCGGTGAACCACCCCCATGTATGAAACCTGGAACTCCAACACCGATAGTGAGCCATTCTGCCATTCGTGCAGCCTTGGCTCGAGTCTCAGCAGAGCTTCCTGCCTTGAGATACTTTTGAACTAGATGGCCATGCTTCGGGCTGTAGAAGTCCTTTGACGAAGGCAGACAGCCCAGTTCAGCAATGCCCCCGCTAATATCCTGGACTATATAGGTATTCGCATGGGGGACGGTGCTAGAATAGGCCTTGGTTAAGTTCGCCAGCAACATATCATTTATCCAAGCCCCCGATGGGTGCTTCTTTCCGAGGGTAGTGGCAGCTATTGCGGCTGAAAAAACTGTTTCATTGTTAATATAAAGATTGGTCAATTTGTCGTTGAAAACCCTAGTTGAAAGCCCGTTAGTGCGTGCCATGAGTGCAGCAGCACCAGCCATTACATCACCCAAGCCGGCAACGCAGCCTCCTTGAGTAGTAAGGTAGCTTGTGAGAAAGTTGGTCAGCGCCATGGCTGCGAATTCTATTTCGCCACACATGAAAACCCTCTCGTAGGGAACAAAGACATCTTGGAACAATAACCAGGCTTGTGATATACCCCCGATGGTTACTGGTGCATCAAAACCTTCTTCCGACTCTCTCGTGTCACTGGGATGTCTGGCCTCCACTATAGTAAGCCCGTCGATATCTCTAGGTACTACAAAACTAATGGCGTAATCATTTTCGCCTTCACGGAAAACAGCCCCGGGAAGAACGAAGATTTCGTTGGCAGCGGCAACCCCGCATATTATGGCCTTGGCACCGCGCACGACAATGCCATCACCTCTTTTTTCCACCAAGTGAAGGTACATGTCAGGGTCTTCTTGTCCAGAGGCAGGTTTGCTGCGGTTGCCCTTCGCGTCATTGAGAGCCCCAGCAAGGGCTATGTCACTCGCCTGCGCATTTCTAAGCCACTTAGTCAGATGCTGATGATACTTGGTGCCTAGTTTCTGGTCCATTTCATAGGTAGTGGGCCACATGCCGTTAATCGCATTGCCACCAACACACCTGCCGCCGGTGCAGGTACCGGTGAGGTGAAACATCAACCTCTTCATTTTGGCGACTTTAATTGTGTCTTCGGCAGTTTCAGGAACAGCCAGGTAACGAGAAACTCTTTCCCGTGTCAAGGAAGATATGGTGGTAGCTAGGTCTTCATATTGGGGGTTGAGCCCCGCTGCAAATATCTGTGCATGTCCCTCAATGCTTCTCTTAGTAGCGGGATGTGCAGTAACATCCTCGATTGACTCCCCGAACTTATAGATATTAGGGGCTAGCTTCCTTAGACTTTCTTTATATTCTTCCGGTGTCTTTAGTGCCATTTCTCTCCTTTCTCTCCGCTGGTCACACGTTGCACATACAAGTTACCTTACCAGCGAACTTCCTACTATTGACTTGTTTACCTCAAGGCTTACCGAGATCACTATGTTTCCTGGTTGAGCTCGATATAGCCTTTCTATCTTGAAGTCCTTGGTATAGCCATATCCTCCGTGCAGCCGTAATGCGGTCGCTATTACCTCGGTTAAGGTAGGTTGCACAAATATCTTAGTCACTGCTGCCTCTGTTTGGAAGTCTGGTGAGCCTTCTTCCAGCAGGTGTACGGTTCGGTAGGTCAGCCACCGGCATGCCTCTATTTTGGCATACATATCGGCTAGCTCCCATCGGATACCTTGCATAGCCGACATTGGCTTCCCTCTTACCATCCTGTTCTTGGTGTAGTTTATTGCTTCATCTAATGCAGCCTGAGCTAATCCTACGGCTACAATACACCCCTCCAGTTTTTCAATGGCTATCCAATACAGTAATGCGTCGAAGCCTTTGCCTTTCTCGCCAAGCATGTTCTCTTTAGGTATTCTGTAATCTTCGTAGTATACATCCGCTGCTTCGACTCCCCCTCCTCCCATTAAGTTCCAGATTTTTGTAGTGCTATACCCCTTTACATTCTTCTCTACAATAAAGCAGGTACAACCGCCTGTCTCGTCTTTAGTCCAGACAATGGCGTTACCATTCCTGGCACCAAAGGTGCTAAAACGCTTCATGCCGTTTATCACATAACTATCTCCGTCTGGTCTAGCAGTGGTAATTAGCGCACCTGGGTCTGAGCCTGTTTCCTCCTCAGTAAACTGGATGCTGAACAATTTTGTACCGTCAAAATTCCCTTTCACATATTTCCCCTTTTGCTCCTCTGTACCGAAATGACAGATCGTTTGGGGCAAGCTATTATTGAAGGCAACTGGCCACCAGGCGGGTGATCCGGCATAAGCTAGCTGCTCAAGAGCTAAAATATGGGCAAAATCACCAGCTTCAGTCCCGCCGTATTTTTTAGGGACGGTCATCCCCAATAGCCCGATATTGGCATATTTCTTAATTAAGTCATCCGGTACTCTTCCCTCTCTATCTAGTTGAGCTGCTATCGGTTCGATTTCGTGCTCGGTGAATTCTCTTACCAATTTTTGCAGCATCAGCTGTTCTTCAGTCAGATTGAAGTCCACCATTCCTTCCTTTCTTGAGAGTCTAAAATTAGTTATTGCTCCCTTTAACTCTATATACTAACTTTTAATCTCCCTGTCAAATACCCATTAATTTCTTGACGGCTTCCACGGCAGCAGGGGCATTCCACCCATAGCCATCTGCCCCTATCTGGTCTGCCCAATCCTGAGATACAGGAGCAC
>Ga0209986_10001636_pt1 | contig 21317 bp, 12 predicted proteins | sample BlataG_FD_183168 | JGI IMG/M metagenome (GOLD analysis project Ga0209986, IMG submission 183168) | Deep subsurface microbial communities from Black Sea to uncover new lineages of life (NeLLi) - Black_00105 metaG (SPAdes) (version 2) | ecosystem: Environmental > Aquatic > Marine > Oceanic >... | reverse complement strand
AACTCTACAGACTCATCAATAGAAAGCGTGTCAGTATCTATCTCTATATGCTCTGGGAAATCATTATTTTCCATGGTAATCCAAAACTCTTTGAGCGCCTCAATGCCTTTGGGTACAGGGAACTTTTCAATCATCCCCAGTGCAATTTTAGGTTTTAGACTCTCTTTATCTTTGCCTGTTTTCATCTCAAATATAGTATCATAATGAATCAAGGCAATCTTATACTTATCTTCCAATTTGTGATGTAGTATCTTGAATAGTGTTGTCTTTCCTGCTCTTGTTATACCTCTAAGAATTATCACCCACAAATTTCTTGAATCCACGATGCAGTATATCTATCCTATAAAAAATGTCAAGTATCAATTTAGGTAAAGGTAAGGATATAAGTATTTATTCAATTTTTATAAAGTGCCAGATGCATTTTTGCTACAGATGCCCACGAGGTTTTGTTTCGGTACTCTTCAGTTTGTGTAAGGATGTAATTCCTGAAATCCGTGTCCTGGAAGAATCTTATTCCTATTTTCGCAATACCTGAAGAATTATTTGGCAGGATTAATAGTTCATCAGAGATATTCTCCAACTCTTCAAATTTTGGAATTCTTGAGGCGATAATCGGTTTTTTTGCACCAATTGAAAGATGGAATGAGCCGGATGCTGAGCGATCCTCTTCATAATACGGAAAAAGCACCAAGTCCGATGCACCTAAAATGTACGGGATATCTTCATTCGGAAAGAATTTATTGGGAAAGATTATTCGTGATTGAAGGGTGAGTTCCTCTATTTTTTTCTTCATAAACTCCAGATATTCTTTTTGTTTTTTATCTGCTGTAGGTGCAAGGCCACCTGCTATAAAAAGGTAGGCATTAATATTGTTTTCAATTATTTCTTTAAGTGCCTCGAGCATTATATGGAGACATTTATGGGGTTTAACAAATCCAAAACTTAAAACGATCTTTCCATCCTGAGGTAATCCAAGTTTCTTTCTCGATCTTTGCCTATTTTTATTACTGAGCTCTGAACCATGGGGGACGACATTAATCTTTTTGCTTGATATACCAAGTCTTTGAAGAATTGCCTTTTGAGACTCAAGATGAACAATTACTGCATCAGCAAGTTGGGCAATTTTTTGTGCATACTTTTCATCTATCGTACCGCGCTCAGAAAATTGGGCTGGTCGTATACAGTGTATTGTTATTACAAGGTTTACTTTTGTCTTCAGTCTTTTAAGTAATCTCGGCAAGCGATTGTCAAATTTATAAATACTATATTCATGTTGAATATGGACCGTATCAAAATTTCTGGTTTGATTAAAGATTGCCTCTGGATAATCTTCATTCCGGCTCCAGCAGGGAATTACCTTAAAATTTTCTTCGTCTACGGGCGATGCTTCATTTTCTGCAATTATTGAAATTTTTAATTTTGGCTCTACCGTCTTTATTCCGTGAACAAGATAGTCAGTATATGTAGCAATACCACAGTGTTGTGGTAAATATGTTGAAACATAGGCTAAGCTCATGCCCTTGCCAGAACGACTACCCTCCGCATATTCTCTATATTCATTATTATCGCAATAGCAAGTAGTGCAAGGATAGGTAGATTTAATACGCCGCCAAGAAAGATAATAAAGATTCTCAAATCTCTGCCTATCCTGAAATGCCGATGGACTCTGTTTTTCATAAAACTGTCATATTTATCTGCCGTGTAGCTGTTGATTAATGAGCCAATTAATGCTAAAAATCCAATGAAGATAATAGATAAACTACCAGTGATTTGAAATATATGGTAGGTTAGACCAAATAGTAGAAAAGCATCAGCATATCTATCTAAAACCGCATCAAACCAACCACCAAATTCGGTTTCTAAAAATTTCAGTCGTGCAATCTCGCCATCACAGCCGTCGAGAATAGAAGTAAATTGAGCAAGAGTCGCACCGATTAGGAGATTAATGTATCCCTTGTGAAAAAAGAATAGTACACTAACGATTGAAAGAAAGAAACAGAGTAGTGTAATTGTATTGGGTTGAATTTTGGTTCTCAAAAGAAGTTTTGTAATCGGGATAGATATTGGCCTATTTATATATCTTGAAATAAAACCGTCAGATTGTTTCTTTGTCGAGATATCCAACAGATAATCTTCAGCCAATTTTAATCGCACCGCATCATCCACATCAATCCAGTAATTCCCATCAATATCACAGGTTTTAACCTTACCCCTTTTTGCCAAAAGTTTTATTCCACCGGATAGGGATGTGTCTCCTCTTTTTGAACTCTGCTCAATTGCCTTGAAGATTGCAGGTGTACAGAGAAATATACCTGTATCATAGGCATTATACTCTTTAAGATTTTTCCCGATGTCTAAAATCTTTTTATCTTTAACAAATACTTTTGTAGCATCCTTTTTATCAACAAACTTATTTCTTTTAATATTAGAATCAATTGCTAAAACGACTTCATCATTATGAATCTTTCTATTTTTTAATTTCTCAATAATATTTTTATTGAAAATATGGTCGCTCATTAATAGAATAAAATTGTCATTTATAGTACCCGCTGCCCTTAATACTGATATACCATTTTCTTTTTTCCATTCATCATTATGCAGGCAGGTAATTTTTATATTTCTTTTTTTGCTAAAGGTTTCTAAATAATCTCTAAGCCTTTTGCCATTATAACCAGTTACCACATAGAAATCATCTAAACCAGCTTTTCTGGCAAGCAGGATAACTCTTGCAATAAGCGGTATTCCCATTAAAAATGCCAATGGTTTTAAGCTTGACTTTGATGCGAGCCTTGTGCCTTCTCCACTTGCAATTATAAGACATTTCATGTTCAATCACCTCCTTTTCTATGGATTGATTGCTGTAATTTATATTTTCTTATCTACTATTAAAATATTAATCCTAAATAAGTGCTTATTTCGTTCGCTCTACTAATTAAAACCACTGGAGAAGAGTTAGCCGTTCCCAGTATAGTTAATTTAACAAAGTTCCGTACTTTTTTCCTTTTCGCCCTGCCTCTTATTTAAAGGTGTAGAAGCCGATACAAACAATGTACTTGATTCAATAGTATTCTAATATTATTATATCCAAATTTTCCTTTACGTCAAGTGTTTAATGGGCAAACGTTAAGACACATCGTCACCACTTTTCAAGGGATGTAATGCGGCGAGTTGGCCGCATCCTGCAAGGATTTCCTGGCCTCGGGATTTTCTTAAGGTTATTGTGTGATAAGAGGTTAAAAGATATTGGTGAAATTTTTTGATCTTTTTGTCAGAAGGTCGTTTAAAGGGTAATGAAGGATAGGTATTATAAGGAATCAGGTTTATTTTCGATGGTATTCCTTTTAGTAATTGTAATAATCTTTGGGCATCTTTTATACGATCGTTTAATTTATCTATTATCACATATTCAAAAGTCACCATATTCTTTTTGAGGGAGTATTCTTTTGCTATTTTTAATATTTCTTTTAAAGGATTTTTCTGGGTTATTGGCATCATTTCTTTTCTCATTTCTTCGTCGGGAAAGTTTATTGAGATTGCCAGCTTGACCTTAAGGGGCGATAATAAAAGTGTATGAATCCCCTGGGTTAGACCAACCGTGGAGATTATGGTGTGTCTCTGGCTGATGCTAAGGCCGATTGGCGAACATGTAATCTTAATTGCATCCATGACTTCTTTTATATTTAACAGCGGTTCGCCCATACCCATAAAGACAATATTGGTAATTTTACTATCGATATTTTCTTGAATAATCCGAATTTCATCAGCAATTTCATAAGCCTTGAGATTTCTTTTAAAATCCATTAACCCTGTTGCACAAAATTTACAATGTAATGGACAGCCAATCTGGGTTGAAACGCAAACTGTTTTTCTTTTTCCTTCAGGAATAAAGACTGCCTCAATTCTTTTGTTATCTTCTGTATCCAGTAGAAATTTTTTTGAGCCATCTTTGGCTTGTACTATTTTATCTATATTTAGAGCGGAAATTGTAAATTTACTCGATAGAGATTTTCTCAATTCCTTGGAGATATCGGTCATAACAGAGAAATCTTTGGCATTTTTCTGCCATATCCATTTGAATATCTGGTCACCGCGGTAGGGCTCTATACCAATGTTGCTCATAGTATCTCGCATAGATATTATCGAGTGACTTTTCAGATTGTTCTTCATTATTCAATTATATCTAAAATTCATTCAATAATCAATACATGACAGACAATATACCTCGCTGAGAATATTGACAATTTGTTTAATATGCTTATAATAATTTATGTTGTTATTGTTGAAATATATATAAATGGGGGAAATTAATGATAAACGTTCAACGCGGGTGGGAATATGTTAAAATGTCCTTTTTGTGATTATCAAGTGGCTAATGAGAAAGTAGTTTTTTGTACTAATTGCGGTGCCCGCATTGCAGATGATACCAAACAATCTTCAGCATCAGAGCGTTTGAAGTTCTGGGGTGGGGAATTGAGGATGCTTTCCGTCTTTTTTGTCAATTTTTTGGGTTTTGAGAAGCTGATAGGTAAACAGGTTAATAATGATATTTTGATTAACTTACGCGAATGCATGAATGAGGTCGAAGATATAATTAAACAATTTGATGGAACATCGAACCAGATTATTCCTGATCAACGGGTATTGGGAATCTTCGGAGCACCCAAGGCACATAAAGATGATCCATTAAGAACTGTTCGTTGTGCCTGGAAGATCAGGAATTGGTGGAAGAAGAAAAAAAATGATGTGAAATTTCTGACTCAGGTTGATCTTACCCTTGGTATAAACACAGGTCGTGCATTTTTTGGTTACATTTTGGAAGAGTCTTCTTTCCTTACAGTAATCGGTGATACAATCAATACTGCTGCTCGCCTTACAGAAATATCCTTACCTGATGAGATATTAATTAGTGAGAATACTCGTGATAGAGTTATTGAATATGTTGATATTGAACATATTGGTGAGCGTAGTATAAAAGGTAGGAGTTCCAAGGTCAATGTCTATCGACTTAAAAACATAAAAGAAGAATCAGAGATTCTTCCATCACAAAAAATACCTTTATTCGGACGAGACACAGAGTTAAACAAATTAATAAAGATTGTACAAGATTTGGAAAAGAATCAAGCACGGATATGTGTAATTACCGGCCAGATGGGTATTGGCAAGACCAGGCTTAAAGAAGAATTCGAGAATTTTCTAACCGAGGATAAGTCTGTTGATTTTGTTGAAATGCACTGCTCTGTTGAGATCTCGTCACCTTATTCTCCCTTTGAATATTTACTACGGCATTATTTAAAGTTGGAGAAGTTTGTTAATAAAAAAATACTGGCGAATAAGATAAATGAAATAATTGCAAAAAAAGGATTATTACCGATTAATGCTCGAGGTTTAAAGCATCTTTTCTTGACTGATTTACACAGGCTCAATAGCGGCGAGATTTTTTCAATTAATGAAGAGATCTATATATCGGTTAAGAATCTAATCAAGCATGAATGCCGGAAAGCCCATTTAATTTTAATCTTTGAGGAATTCAACAAGGCTGATGAAATGACCAAGCATTTAGTTGATTATTTATTTCATGAACTCAAAGATGAACCTGTCTTGTTTCTTCTTGTTAATGGTTCAAAGGATTTTATTACAACTAATGATGTCGTAATCGATGAGATTAATCTAACCCCCCTTTCATTGAAAGATATAAAAAATCTGGTGGATTTTATTCTTAACGATGTTGATGATAGACTGGTTGAGTTTTTATACAAGTCAGCGGGCGGTAATCCTCTATTCACAATTACAGCTATTAGAAATACTCGACGCTCCCGATTAATTAAAAAAGTTTCTGGGTGCTGGCATCTGGAAAAAGAACAGCGTCTGCCTTTTCTCGATGATTTGTACGGTGTTGTTATGTCAACAATCGACTCACTTTCCCCAGATTATCGGTTAATAATTGATTATGCATCTGTAATAGGGTACAGATTTAGTTATCGTATTCTTGCGGGGTTATTTAAAAGAGCAAATTTAAAAGAACAGTTACATCATTTAATCGAAGAAGGTTACATTATTTTATCTCATAATGATAAGGATCCAATATATGTTTTCCGCCATAATCTGTTGAAAGATGCAGCCTATACTGTTCTGCCTCTGAGGAAAAGAAAAGAGATTCATCAGGTAGTTGCTAATTTGTTTGAAAGACTTTATGCTGATCACCTGTCAGATTTTTATGAAGATATAGGACATCACTATCTATCTTGTGAGGATTTTAAAAGAACAGCAAAATACTTTAAGCTGGCAGGTGATAAGGCTAAGAATCTTTATGCCATAGATCAGGCGTTATATTTTTATAACACTGTTCTTAAAATAAGTAAAGGTAGTGAAGACCAGACTAGTACAGATTTAGTGCGCGATGTTTTGTTGAATTTATCCGACCTTTACGAAATTACCGGCGATATTAAAAAGATGAACAAGACTGCTGAACAGGGATTACAAAATGCACGTAGGGCTAAGAATATCGTAAGCGAAGTGGATTTTGTAGAGCGCTATGCATATGGCTTATTTTTACTTAACAAATTTGACAAAGCTGAAGATTTATTCCTTACGGGTGTGGAGCAGTGTAATGATAATATGACTGAAGTGTTATCCGTTTTGTATTCGGATCTAGGCCTTCTTTACCAAAACAAATATGAATATGAAAAGAGTGTTCTAAATTACAATCTAAGTTGGAATACAGCCCGTGCAAATCAAATAAAAAAGGGTGAAGTACTCTGTTTGCTTAATCTTTCACAACTTCATAAAAGTTTGGGTAATTATGAACAGGCTTTAGATTACTTGAACCATGGTTTGAATGATCTTATCCCGGCAGATAATATGCGTTGGTACGTTCAATTTAAATATATGATTGCTGACATTAACTACCAGATGTGGAATTTGGAAAAAGCCCGGGAAATTCTGCTGGAGTGCTTTGAGATTTCTGATAATGTTGGCAATATTGAGGTATATTTAAAATCAGCGTTAGATCTTGCAATTATCAATACAATCAAAGCTAATTCAGAAGAAGCAAGGAGCTATTTACAGCTTGCAGACAAAAAGGTTTCCCTTTTTATCAGAGAAAATTTGTTATCCGAAATTAATCTAAAAAAGGCAATAGTTTATAATAATGAATCTGAGCAACAAAAGGTAAAAGATTATATTACGAATGCCCTGAAGATTGCACAAAAATTCCATCAAAAGGAGATTGAATTCTCCTGCTATAAATTATTATCATTAACAGATACTGAGTCCTCTTTGGAATATGCCCAGCAGGTACTCGATATTGCAGAAACGATAAAGTTACCCCCACTGATTGCCGATGCATTATTTGGAATGGCTGAAATCTATACCCGGTTAGATGATTCAGAAAAGGCACGTTATTATGGACAAAAGGCATTGCGTATTTACGATGATTTGAAATTCAAATTGAGTGATGAAAATCGCCAATTTTATGTTCGCAGGCCTGAATATAAGAAATTGATGGAGATGTAAATATGAAATGTTCAAATTGTAATAAAGAAATCATGGCACTCGTACATTTTTGTCCCTGGTGTGGTATTTTTCTCGCGGATGATACCTTGCCGCTTGAGGAATTAAAATTAACATTCATGCGGGCAGATCTTTCAGGTTTCACAAAAATGAGTGAGGCAATGATTGCTGAAGATGTTATGGCTTATCTTAATGAAGTTTTTGGTATTTTCTCAAAGATTATAGTATCATATAAAGGTATTATATACCAAATTATAGGTGACGAAGTTGTTAGTGTTTTCGGATTTCCCAAAGAATCAGGATTTGCCGCACACATGGCAATTTTTGCAGCAGAAGATATGTTAAAGAAATTAACAGAGCTTAATAAAAAAGAATATTTGAAAGCCCCTGTAGGTTTAAAAATTGGTCTCACAATAGAATCGGCTTCAATATTCAATATTCACGGTGACTTGCGGAATGCATTAATTATCACAAAGGGGTTTAAGAAATCTCAGATTCTACAAAAAAATGCTGAGACCAATACTGTATTTGTCTGTGAGAACTTGTATCAAGCGACCAAGGCTTTTTTCAGTTATAATGAAATAGGTGAATTTGTTAAAGATGATTTAAGTGTGAAAACCTATGAATATAGAATGAAAATAAAATGACCACGACTGGTGCTTCTACAGTATTTCATCATGATTTACTTAAACAGATAGGCTTAGGCATTAATCTTTCGAGGACCTATCCCAAAGGTCATCCTGCATTACTTCCGATTGTCAAACGCTTCAGGATTTTGCTCAAAGAAGTACCCATAGAGCAGGATTCTTTTTCATTGGTTGTAATTGAAGATGTAATAATGATCGAACAGGAGCGATTTGATTCAAAGATATTGCCAATTGTAAAGACTCTTGTGGATAGATTAACTCGTTTAGGAGTAAAGAGTATAACATTTAATATTGATTTGTCAGAAGAAGATATAAGGGAGTTCTTTACGGCAATGGCAGCAACGCCCTCAGACATTGCTGATTATGGTGATATAGTCGCTTTGATCAAGGCAAGAGGGGTTAGTGGTATTAAGGTCAATAAATATCGCGTCGGTGTTATCTCTACAGATGAAGAATCACAGGCAATGAATTGGGAACAGTTTTTAGAATCGCTGGCAATTACTCAACCGGCAATGAACGAAGAAGAACGAATTAAGGAACTGGGTAATTTCCTGGCAGGTATTGGTGTTGCTGGTAGTGAATCAGCTAATATCCAAACCGGGAAAATCGTTGCCGGGCTTGAAAAACTTGCACTCTTGGTTGCTGACCAATATGGCGAGGATAGGTGGAATGAATATTCCCTTGTTTTCTCACGCATGCTTTCGGTTCTATCGCCGGTTATAAAAAAGAATATTATTAAATATCGTACAGAAAATAAGAAACTCGCTGTTTTATTTAGAAATTTAATACCAACTATGGTTGACGAGGATATTATAGACATTATTTCGATGAAAGCCAAAGAGCGATCACCAACAGCAGAGCAGGAAATTGTTGATATTCTGAAAAATGTTACAGGTGCAAGACTCCCTGACCTTTTGTCGACATTAAGGATAAGTGTTCCAGATTTGAATTTTGAAAAAATCGTTGCCCGGTTGATGGGCGAATTGAAAAGTTCAAAAGGGGAGAAGGCAGTAGATAAATTATTGAGTAAAGATTTAGAAATACAGATGAGAACTGTTTTCCCGCGTTTGCGTGATAAATCACATGAGAAAAGGATCAAGGCGGTCGATGAGTTAATGAGTTTCAGCGATAAAATTTTTGAGGCTGAAAACTATGATTTGATTAAATTATTAGCCGACCGTTTGGATACGATGGCGGATGCGGAGACAGCGATAAGGACTTTTAAAAGAGTGATTGCTGCGTTGAAAACTCTACACTTGAAAGCAAGGGGATTGAAAAAGCATGATCTTGTTCAGTTTATTTCCAAGAAGTTTGGCAAACATTTATTACGAAAAGATGCAGCATTGTTGGAAAGAAAGAGAATTCTAATTGAAGCTATAAGTGAAGTAAAAGATGAGAATTATGTTCCTGAATTAATTTCCTTGCTTTGGGACCCAGGAACTTTTGTAGAGGCGAGAGCGGCATTAACTTCACTATCTGAATTTTCAGTACCTTTGTTAATAGATACGCTCAAGGATACAGAGGATCGTTCAGTGAGAATGAAGATCATTGACGTTCTTATTAAAATTGGTGATAAGGCAATACCTAAGATTGAAAAAATACTATCTTCATCAGAATGGTATATTCGTAGAAATGGTATTTTTATTTTAGGCGAGATGAAGGCTGTTTCTGCTGTTAATGCGATCGGCAAATTGATTGATGATGAGGAGGAACAGGTTCAGCTGGCAGTAATTGCAAGTCTTAGAAAAATTGGTGGCGATAAAGTGAGGGATTACATTAAAACGGCAATGGACAGCAAATATAGACAAGTGGCTATAAGAGCAATGCAAAGTTTAGAAAAAGATGATGTAAGAGAGAAACTTAGTGATGTAGTACTGTGGTTAAAATCCCACAAAGGAATCCCTGACAAAGAAGAAGAGAAATTCAGGCGCGGTGTTATTGGCATAATAGGAAAATTCGGTGATGATTCTGTAATCGGCCAATTAGTAGAGGTGTTGAATGAGAAGACGCTATTTAAGGGGAGTCTGCTTCAGCCAACCAAGGTTTCAGCACTCAATGCCCTGGTAAAGATTGGCAGTGAAGAGGCAATAAAGGCTTTACATGATGCGACCAATCATAAAGATCAATTTGTTGCCACCACTGCCCAGGATATTCTGCGAGGGTATGAGGCTAAGTAACTGGGGCAGGTCTTGAAATTTAAGATTCATTCGAAATTTCTTACCTGATGATTAATTGACTCCGTTTTTATTTATTTTCCTGACTGTGAGTAATTTTTTCAGGGCATAGGTATTTACTACATCCTTAGGTTCAAGCCAGCCCCTTCGCGCTGTAGCAACACCGAACTTCATCCAGAGGAGTCCTTCTGTACTGTGGGCATCAGTACCGATCGAAATTTTTATGTCCATCTCCTTTGCAACCTTCAAGTTAACATCATTCAGGTCTAATCTATCCGGGTAGGCATTTAACTCAAGCCAGGTGCCTGTCTGTGCTGCCTTTTCCATTACTTTATGGATATCGATTACATAACCTTCTCGTTGAGAGATTAGTCTGCCAGTTGGATGGGCAATTATATCAACATAGGGATTATCCATTGCCGCACAGATTCTTTCTGTAACATTTTTTGTAAAGCCCTGGTGAATTGCAGCGACGACAAGGTCACATTGTTTCAGTATCTTGTCAGGGTAATCCAGTTTACCGCTTTTGAGAATATCGACTTCAACGCCTTTTAATACATAAATTTTTTTTGCCTGTTTATTAATTTTATCAATTTCTTTCCATTGTTTGTATAATCTTTTTGGTTCCAGACCATGGGCATATTTTACAGATTGCGAGTGGTCGGTTATCAATATATATTCATAGCCGAGTTTTCGGGCAAAATCTGTAAGTTGCTTGATTGTAGCTGTAGAATCTGAATATGTCGAGTGCATGTGCAAATCACCTTTAATGTTTTTCATTTCAATAAGTTTGGGCAATTTCTTTTTTAATGCAGCTTCAATTTCACCGCGGTCTTCCCGTAATTCTGGCGGAATATATGTTAAACCAAGAATTCTATAAACTTCTTCTTCAGTTTTACCTGCGATCATTTTGTTTCTTTTTACGCCTGTATCTCGTAGAGAGAATACACCATATTCACTCAATTTCAATCCCTTTGATTTGGCGATATTACGTAATTTGATATTATGCGCCTTTGAACCGGTAAAGTACTGGAGTGCGGCACCATAAGATTTTGGTTCAACAATCCTCAAATCGATCTGGATACCGCCTTTGACAATAATTGAACCCTTTGTTTCACCGGCAGCTAATATTTGTTCGGTCTTGGGAAATTTTGTAAATATCTTGATAATTTCTGATCCATTTTTTCCAGTAGTAAGAATATCGATGTCTCCAATTGTCTCTTTCCAGCGGCGTAAAGACCCGGCTGAAGAGATATCCTTTATTCTGGCATTCTTTTTTATATAATCAATAATCTCTTTTGCGACTTTTTGCGCGACTGCAATAGAAAGTCTTTCATGAGCTCGTTCATACAGTTCTAATCCTTTTTTAATATTTTCAACCTTTTTTTCGCCCATTTGTGGCAATTTTGCAAGGCTGCCATTTTTAATAACCTTTTTCAGGTCTTTTTGATTTTTTACTGCAAGCATCTTATTTGCTAAGGCAAGTGTTTTTGGACCGAGGTTTTGTATATCGAGCATGTCGAGCAGAGTATTTGGAATGCCTTTGGTTACCTCTTGATATTTTTTCATCTTGCCAGTAGAGAGATATTCATTAATCTTTTCAGCAATTGCCTTGCCAATGCCGGGTAGCTCAGCAAGTCTGCCTTGTTTATTCAACACCTCAATGTCCTCGACAAGATCATCGAGAACACGTCCCGCCCTGCGATATGCTACAATACGAAAAACATTAGCGTCTTTGAATTCTAAGGCATCGGCAATGCGGCTAAAAATCTTTGCCAGCTCCTTATTCTTCATTAATAAAATTATCCACATATTATTTTAAAAATCAAGTAGGAAAATGTTGGTCAAAACTGATTGAGTGTTTGATAAGAAGTATGAATTTTATATACTTCTACAATAAAATATGGGGCAAATAACTCTTGATTTTTAATTGGTTTTTTGTATAATCTTGGGTTATATGTGGGAAAATGTTATTCATAAAATTGTTCAATGGTTAAAGGATGAATTGAATAAAACAAAGACAAAGGGTTTTGTCCTGGGGATAAGCGGTGGTTTGGATTCATCGGTCTGCGCGGCATTGATAAAAAAGGCAACAGAGGAGTGTCTTGGATTGATATTGCCGATTGAATCTAATGTCCAGGATCTTGATGATGCCGCAGAGGTTGCTTCACAAATTAACTTAAAAACCCAATATATAGATTTAACACCGATTTATAGAAATTTAATTAAATTCCTGCCCGATAATAATCAGGTTGCACTCGGTAATATAAAGGCACGTTTAAGAATGGTCCTTATATACTATTATGCAAATCTTAATAATTATCTTGTTTGCGGCACCGGTAATAAAACTGAAATATCCCTTGGTTATTTTACAAAATATGGTGATGGTGCCTGTGATATTCTACCGCTTGGTGATTTGTATAAGTTTGAGGTAAGAGAAATCGCAAGGGTGCTGGGTATTCCTGAGCAGATTATAAAAAAAGTGCCGAGTGCCGGACTGTGGCAGGGACAGACTGATGAGGGAGAAATCGGATTTTCTTATGATGTAATCGACAAAACACTACAGGAGATTGAAAAAAATCAAATAAAAGGCGATGTCGCAAAGAAATTGAAATTTAGGATAGAACAAAGCGAGCATAAAAGAAGATTACCGAAGATATGCTACTTAAAAAAATAATGTCAAATTTCAACAGGGTGACCGAGAATGACGAAATTTGTAGGAGTAGAGCCTTCAGGCTCGTTAAATGTGATTAAATTTCGATATATTTGTACGGGCGTAAACGCCCTACTCCTTATTCTCGGTCAGCCTGTCAAATATCAAATTACAAATGAATCCCGCTCATCTGTGATGGGCGTGGATGAATGTCCAATTCCAAAGCACAAATTAACGAATACGAAATACGAACCACGAATACGAAACCATTATCTGCGTCCACCCTATTTTTTCCTTTGTCATTGCGAGGGACTGAGTCCCGAAGCAATCTCGTTATTTATCGTAAACACCGGAGATTGCCACGCCTCGATAAATCGAGGCTCGCAATGACGATTTGTGTGAATAATGCAATTTAAATACGAGATTCTTGATATTGATAAAATTTATAGTTTAGCAATGAATACAATCTATGGAGTAATTGCTTTGAGATTAGTATTATTTAACGGGGTCCATCCGCGTTTCAAGGAGATGAGATGCTTTTATTGTTCTGGATAGCACCGGCTGGTTCATTCCTATCTCTAATATTTGCTTTTTATTTATCGAGAAAAACCAAAAAGTTTGACGAGGGCACAGATTTGATGCGCGAGATTGCCCAGGCAATTAGAGAAGGCGCAAGGGCATATCTAAAAAGTCAGTACCGACTGGTCGCATTAATCTTTGCCATTGTGTTTGTAATTCTTCTGGTTCTTACATTTACTAAAATGCTGCCAATTTTTGTTCCTTTTACTTTTCTAACAGGTGGATTCTTTTCTGCACTTTCCGGTTTTATTGGGATGACCCAGGCAACGAATTCTTCTGCCCGAACTGCTAATGCAGCAAGAACCAGTCTTAATAGTGCCCTACGTGTAGCATTTAGTTCCGGCGGGGTAATGGGTTTTGTTGTTGTAGGTTTGAGTCTTTTGGATTTGAGTTTCTGGTTTCTTATCCTGAATTGGTTTTATGCTTTCCTGCCTGTAAACGAAAGAATTCTTATGGTTACCCAAACCATGATCTGCTATGGTATGGGCGCATCTTTTCAGGCACTCTTTGCCCGGGTTGGTGGTGGTATCTTTACCAAGGCGGCTGATGTTGGTGCTGATTTAGTAGGTAAAGTAGAGGCAGATATTCCTGAAGATGACCCTCGTAATCCCGCAACGATTGCAGACAATGTTGGAGACAATGTTGGAGATGTTGCTGGTATGGGTGCTGATTTATACGAATCCTATGTTGGTTCAATAGTTGCTGCCATGGCTCTGGCTTTTGCTGCTGGGTTTGGTATGGCAGGAGTGGTATTACCATTACTTTTGGCTGCTGCAGGTGTGTTGTCATCTATAATAGGGACATTTTTAGTCCAGACAAAAGAGGAGGCAAGTCAGAAGGCATTACTTTTTGCTATTAGAAAAGGAGTGTGGTCAGCAAGTATTATTATGGCAATATTATCCGCACTTTTAATAAAATTTATTTTCCCTGGTAATTTTAATTTCTACTGGCCTATTCTTGTTGGACTTGCCTGTGGTATTTTTATTGGTTTCTCAACTGAGTTTTTTACATCTGATACATATAGCCCAACCAGGGGTATTGCATTGGCTTCAAAGACTGGACCAGCAACCGTTATCCTGGAGGGATTGAGTGTTGGGATGTTATCTACGATTCCTCCGGTCGTTATTGTTGCCTTAGCAATTATTGCCGGATATTATCTGTCGGGTGGTGCGCAACGACCTGAATATGGATTATTTGGTGTAGCAATATCGGCAGTTGGGATGTTATCTACCCTGGGGATTACCCTTGCTACAGATGCATACGGTCCGGTTGCTGATAATGCTGGTGGTAATGCTGAGATGGCGCATTTACCAGAAGAGGTGCGCAAACGGACTGATGCGCTCGATGCAATTGGCAATACTACAGCTGCGACTGGTAAAGGTTTTGCTATTGGTTCAGCAGCATTGACAGTTCTTGCATTGATTGCGGCATATCGTACTCAAATACTTATATTCTTGAAGGACATTGATTTGAGGATTATCAATCCCCAGATTATTATCGGGCTATTTATTGGTGCAATGATGCCTTTTGCATTCTGTTCCCAGACCATTAAGGCAGTGGGAAGAACAGCAGGACTCATTGTTCTTGAAGTTCGCAGGCAGTTTAAAGAAATAAAAGGATTATTGCAAGGCGAGGCAAAACCAGATTATGCAGAAGCAGTTCGCATCTGCACCAAGGCTGCACAAAGGGAAATGATCATACCTTCTTTAATGGCGATCATCGCTCCTCTTTTAATCGGAATCTTTTTAGGTCCAAGCGGTGTCATTGGTTTACTTGTGGGTGCATTGGTTTCAGGTTTTGTTGTTGCATTAATGATGGCGAATTCTGGTGGTGCCTGGGATAATGCCAAGAAATATATTGAGAAAGGCGAACTTGGTGGCAAGGGTTCTTTAGAACATAAGGCAGTAGTGACTGGTGATACAGTCGGTGATCCATTCAAGGATACAGCCGGACCTTCGTTGAATATATTGATTAAACTCATGTCTACAGTCTCTATTGTTTTTGCCGGTTTTATTCTGCGATTTATGTTGTTTAAATAAATGAAGATTAAAGAATGGCCAGAAGGAGACAGACCACGGGAAAAATTCCTTCAAAAAGGTAGTTATGGTGTAACTGATGCCGAACTTCTGGCAATTATTATTAGCAAAGGTGTAAAGAACAAAACAGCTCTTGATCTCGCAAAAGAAATTCTAAATAAAGTTGGTAATTTAAGAAGATTGAACCAAAAATCAGTTAGTGAAATAGAAAGATTAGATATTAAGGGACTTGGCAAGGTAAAGATTATATCTATGCTTGCGGCACTTGACCTGGGCAGGCGTTCACTCTCAAAGAAAAATGATGAAAAGATTATATTCAAAAACCCAAAGGAAATTTATGATTATTACTACCCATTGATCTCTGGATTAAAATATGAATTATTTAAGGTGATAGCAGTTGATGGCAGGAATGTTTTGATTAAGGATACAACAATTTCTAAAGGCATTTTAGATGCGAGCTTAGTGCACCCACGTGAGGTCTTTAAGTTTGCCCTTAATGAAAATGCCAGTGCAATATTCTTGCTCCATAATCATCCGAGCGGAATCCTGAAACCATCAGAAGATGATTTAAAAATTACCGAAAGATTGCGCAGTGCTGGCGAGTTGATGGGCATTCGGGTTATCGATCATGTAATAATTACTGAGAAAAACTATTACTCGTTTTCCCAACATAATCTTTTGTAAAATAAAATTCCAAATAACAAAAGACAAATTACAAACAATATTAAAATCCTAATTTCAAAACCAAAGACAGAAATAAAATTTCATCTAATCAAGAAAGCTCAAAAAATAATTTATCAAAGTTCACCCGATTATCTATTGACAAATAATAGTTTTCAATTATAATATTTTATATAAATAGGAGGCAAAAATGAAGAAAGTATTAGTATTATGTGTATGCCTGATTGGCATATTAAGTGCCGATTGGAAAAGAGTCATGGGTACATCTGATTCACCTTTACCACCAGAAAAAGAGGTAATGAAATCAGACACCCTGGGTGTTTTCATTAGAACCGCAGTCTTCGGTTTTAATGAACAGGATACTACAGTTGACAATAAAGACTTTAAACGTATTACAATTCCTGAAGAACTCATTGATTGGGATACCACAAATGCAGGCAAGCCGCAGATTCCTTATGCCAGGTTATTGATTGCAGTACCTGATTCCTGTGAATTTAATATTACTGTTTATGAATCTGATTGTACATTATTTGAAGACTATTTAATATATCCTATACCGCGCATTGTTTTTGAAGAGACCAGTGGTTGTTTCTGTTCAAAAGAGGTGTATACTTATGATGCCACATTTTATCAAAAGGATACCCTGTATCCAGATAAATTCTATGAAATAATTAGTGATGGTCATTGGCGTGACCAGCGGGTGCTTGAGGTATTTTTGTATCCGGTTCAATTTAATCCCCAGCAAAAACTGATGTATTTTTATACTGGATTGGATTTGAGGATAGAGTATTCAGGTGAGGTTGTTGAAAATGAAAATGGTTTAGGTCCGTTTGAGGAGATTGGCAGAGAGATACTCTTAAATTATCCCGGCATTGATAAGGAACCTGAATCAGTTCCAGCACCTGCAGTCCATTACTACACAGTTTTACAAAACCCTGATAATGTAGCAGATTATATTATTGTCACCCATGAAGATTTCCTTATTAGTGGAGCTGGATCATACTGGATTGATGAATTTGCCCGGTGGCGGGTTAATCATAATCAATTTGATGTTGGTGTTGTCACGATGGAGGATGTATATGAAGAGTTTTTGTTACCGCCGTACCAGGATTCTGCCGAGGCACTGCGGAATTTTCTTGTTTACGCCTATCATTGTTGGGATGCACCTTCAATATCTGATGATCATTTTGCCTATTGTTTATTCATTGGTGACTGGGATTATGTGCCAACCAGATTGTATTGGCATCATTATGATGGAAATATTTGGTACGCTGCTGATGAGGACTATTTCAGGGATTTAAGCTCAGGTTCTAATGACGATATAATGCTTGGACGCTGGCCAGCAAAGGCAACGGATGTCGAAGATTTAGTTACCATAGCCCAAAAGACTATCAACTATGAAAGCGAACCTGATGTTGGACCTAATGTTCTTAATTGGCGTCGTAGAGGATTACTCATTGCAGGTAGTTCACAATTTGACAGTTGGATTACAGAGTCTAAGCCATATTTTTCAGATATTGAGTATGATACTCTGACTGTTCGTAGATCGCAGTTTGGTAATAACGTGCAAGAATATAGGGACAGTATAACCCATTATTTGAATCACGGTGAAATTCTTTCGGCTTATTATGGTCACGGAAGCCATTCAGGATGGTCTGCGTATTATTCTGAAAATTTAATGGGGCTTGAAAATGAAGATAGGTTGCCTGTAGTTTTAAGTGCGGCTTGTTTTACCGGGTCATTTCAATGTGACCATCCTAACAATATTCCTGGTGCAACATGTTTTGGCGAGAATTTCATATTTAAAAGCGGCGGTGGATGTGTTGCATTCTATGGAGCAACACGTGCAGCACTTATTCAATCTGGTTTAAGCATCTTGAATAATATACTGTGTCGCCAGAGATGGATTTTTGGCAGATCTTTGGTTAATTTTATTCTTAAAAGAGACTACTGTCTTCTTGGTGACCCGGCATTGGATCTTGGCGATTATACCGCATTACCAGACTACCCTGATTTAGTAGTAAGACCGCAGGGTATTGATATTTCACTCCTATCACCTTATCCATATCCTTCCACAAATGATGTGATTCCCATTGAGGCCAAAATATGGAATGTTGGTGGTGCTGCGGCGCATAATGTAGATGTTAAATTTGAGGTCGGTTGTGAAGAGGTTCGTATTTATAACACCACGGTTACGATTGAAGAAATTCAACCCCGAGATACGGCAGTTGTAACAGTTTATTGGAATACAGCACTTACCCATCATGATTATCTTGGTGAAATTGGTGATTGTGATTTTTGGGTTAAGGCAGACCCTAACGGTGAAATTGAGGAATCCTGGGAGTATAATAATGCATCTTCAACTACAAAATCAGTATTTCTCTATCCATCAGGTTGGTCAAAAAAGGTTTCTCAGGTTTCACAGCCGGCTATTGCTAATCTTGATGGTATCGCTTCAGTCGAGATTGTTTATGCCAGTTTGGATTCAATCTATGTTTTTAACTATGATGGTAGTGTTGTGCAGGATTGGCCTCAATATTTTCCAGGAGTATATGGCATTGTGCTCGGTGATATTGATAATAATGGTACTGTTGATATTGTTGCGGTTTCGCCTGAGTCAATCAAGGTTTATGATTATCAGGGTAATATTCTGCCCGATTGGCCACAACTCATTCCATATCCATTCGATTACAGATTTACTGGTCTTCCTGCACTTGGAAGAATTGAGAGCGGGGTATCAGATGTGTTTAATGTAGTTATTGCTGCCAAAACAACACTAGAGGAGACAAGGCCGATTAAGATTTTTGTCTATAATCGTCAAGGATTGTGTGTCCACGAGTTTAATACTACCTACCAAGTAACTCGTAAATCTGAATGTTCTGGCGTTTCGATTGCGGATATTGTCAGTGGCGGCAATAATGAAATAGTAATATCCTACGTGGGCAGGTTAGTGGAACCTTCAACCGAAATCTTTAATTATAATGGGTTAATTGATTCACTTAATTATGGTGGCCCCATGATTTCAGCATTAGTGGATTTGGATAATGATGGCTATGCTGAGGTCATTACCGGCGGCAGTGATAAGAAAATCAGGGCATATAAGGCAACGACCGGTCAGACATTATGGGAGCGAGAAACCGAAGGTAAAATCAATTCTTCGCCTGCAGTCGGAGATATTCATCCTGGGTTACTATATCCTGGTGTTGAAGTCACCTTTGGCAATGATGCAAGCAGGGTCCATCTGCGATGGGGAATTAATGGCGATCCTATCTATCCCTGGCCAGATACAGTGGGCAGACGAGTGAGAACTTCACCGGCAATTGCACATATTAGTGGCGACAAGTATCTGGATATTATAGTTGGCGCTAATAACGGGTATATTTATGCATTTAAACACACAACGGAAAGAATTGCACCTTATCCTCTGCCTCTGTTTGGTAGGCCATCATCTCCTGTAATTGGCGATATTGATGGTGATAGAAAGAATGAGGTTATTCTGTCTTCATCTGATGGCTATCTGCATGTCTGGGAAAATATGGACAGTAAGGTCTTGCCTTATCTGCTGGAATGGCCTCAGTATCATCATGATTATCAGAGAACCGGTTTATACGGTTGGGTTGGTGGATTACGCGATGGTGATGCCAATCCCAAGACATTTTCTACAGGCACAACCCTTTCATTTTTCCTTAAGAAGACTCACCATACCAAAATAAAGATTTACGATGCTGAAGCAAATTTGGTTAAGACCATGGTAAATCAAACTTTGCCTCAAGGCACTCATAATCTAGCCTGGTTTGGCAAAGATGATAACTATACTTTCTTGCCCAATGGCATATACTTCATTGAAATCAAAGTAAAAAACGAATCCAAAATAATCCCAGTCGAGATAAATCGGTGATATTATGAAAAAATTACTACAATATTTATTTATTTACTGCTTACTCCCTACTGCTTACTCCCTACTGCTTTACTCTTATCCTCCTGGCTGGTCCGATGATATACTATTAACGCCTGAGACCTCTGGATATAGAAATGAGCCAGATGTTAGTGTTGATAGTTATAATAATGTCTGGGTAATCTGGGACAGTGTTTTCTGGGGTGATGGCTATATCTACTATACAAAAAGAGATAGTTTGGGTAATTGCATTATTTCTGAAACAGCATTATCTGATCCGATGCATAGTTGTGGTGGACATGCAAAAGTGGTGCTTGATAATAGTGACAATATCCATATTCAATGGACTGAGCCATCGCCTACTGGTAATGGAATCGGTTATGCAAAATTAGATAATGATGGGTCAATAATTGTTAATCCAAATTTAGCCATGCCTGGTTATGGAGGTGGAGAATCTTGTAACCGCCATGAAATTGCATTAGACAAATACAAAAATATCAATGTCGTTTGGGATGAACAGCCATTAGAAACCAATCAAATCAGTTACACGAAACTCGATAGCCTGGGTGATACGCTTATTGCCAGGATTCGTATTTCGCCGACAGGTATTTATTCAATCTGGCCTGGTATTGGGGTTGATAGTTTTGCTAACAATCATATGGCATATCGTACAGGTGGTGGTGCGTCGGATAGCTTAACCTATTCCAAATTAGATAAGGATGGAAATATTTTAATTTCTAACAAAATTCTTGGCACCGGTGGTATTCCAGTAATGATTAGCGATCAAAGTCAGAATATTCATATGATTTATGCTGATCCAGCTGGTCCAGGCATCAGCATTGAATATCTTAAACTCGACCAGGAAGCTAATATTCTTGTTGGACCCATAACACTTAGCATTAATGAATACAACAATTATCCTCATATGGCAATGGATTCTTTGCAATATCTACATGTTGTGTGGGATACAGAGTCAGGCGGAGCATTTCCAATAATGTATGCAAAACTGGATACTCTGGGTAACTTTGTAATTCCACCGATGCAAGTAGTTTACCCACCTTATACCCCTGGCGGAGGCATGGCCAGAATTGCTGTTGATCGCAGTAATAAACTTCATCTTGTCTGGGTGGACGGACGATTGAA
>Ga0209986_10001635_pt1 | contig 21318 bp, 17 predicted proteins | sample BlataG_FD_183168 | JGI IMG/M metagenome (GOLD analysis project Ga0209986, IMG submission 183168) | Deep subsurface microbial communities from Black Sea to uncover new lineages of life (NeLLi) - Black_00105 metaG (SPAdes) (version 2) | ecosystem: Environmental > Aquatic > Marine > Oceanic >... | reverse complement strand
GTCGAAACCACTGCTCGGGCCCACGGTATTCCGGTACGACCGGCCGACGACGACGCACTTGAGGTCGCCGCACGGCGCGCGGCGATGATCAGGGCGGTGCTGGCAACAGCCGTGACGATGGTGGGCGATCTGGCCGGTCCGACCGGGACCCGTCAGACCGGGACCAAATCGTCGGCGTGAACCGCCGGTCGGCGCAGTTCGGACGGCAGGTCCGCCGTCGAACGGCCGGTCATGGTCGCTAGTTCCGCGGCGTCGTAAGCCACCACCCCGCGGCCCACCATCGCACCGTCAGGACCGTGCAGTTCGACCACGTCCCCGCCGAAGAACCGCCCGGATACCCCGGCGATGCCGGCAGGCAGCAGCGAGCGGCGCTGTTCGACCACCGCCCGCACCGCGCCGGCGTCCAGTGTCAGAGTCCCGGCCGATTCCGCCGCGTAGCGCACCCAGAATCGCCGCGCTGACATCCGGACCGGGCGGGCGGCGAAGACGGTGCCGACCGAGGCATCGGTGAGTGCCGCCGCGGCATCGGTGGCGGCGGCCAGTAGCACCGGCACACCGGCATCGGCGGCCAGCATCGCCGAGGACAGCTTGGAGGCCATTCCGCCGGTGCCCAGTCGGCTGCCCTGCCCGGCGACCACTCCGTCGAGATCACCCGCGACCGCCACCTCAGGAATGAACCGGGCGTTCCCTTTGCGTGGGTCTGAGTCGTAGAGACCGTCGATATCGGAGAGCAGCACCAGCGCGTCGGCACCGACGAGGTGGGCGACCAGCGCCGAGAGCCGGTCGTTGTCGCCGAACCGGATCTCGTTTGTCGCCACGGTGTCGTTCTCGTTGACAATCGCCACCGCGTGCAACGCCCGCAACCGGTCCAGGGTGCGCTGGGCGTTGGTGTGCTGGACACGCTGGGAGATGTCGTGGGCGGTCAGCAGCACCTGCCCCACGGTGCGGTGATAGCGCGCGAAGGCCGCACTCCAGGAATTCACCAGGGCCACCTGGCCGACGCTGGCGGCGGCCTGCTTGGTGGCCAGGTCGGTGGGGCGGCGGCTCAGGCCCAACGGCTCGATACCGGCCGCGATCGCTCCGGAGGAGACGATCACCACGTCGGTGCCGGCCGTCATCCTGGCCTCGATGGCATCGGCCAGAGCCGCCAACCGGGTGACGTCGAACAGCCCGGAGGCATCGGTCAGCGCGGTGGTACCGACCTTGACCACCACACTGCGGGCGGCGCGCACCGCCTCCCGGTGCGGGCTCACTCGTCGTCTCGGTGCTCGTCCGGATGCTCGCGGCGCTGCCGGCGGGCCTGCTTGCGCTCGGCGGCGCCGATCCGGTCGTTGCGTTCCAGTCGGGCGTCGGTGCCGCGGCCGGTCGGGACGACGTCGACACCGGCCGGTGTCTGCGGTTCCCAGTCGAAGGTCATATCTCCGATGGTCACCGCGCAGCCGGGGGTGGCCCCGCGCTTGAGCAGTTCGTCCTCGACACCGAGCCGGGCCAGCCGGTCACCCAGATATCCGACCGCTTCGTCGTTAACGAAGTCGGTCTGGGCCACCCACCGTTCCGGCCGGGTACCGCGAACGATGAAACCGCCGCGGTGGGCCGGATCGGCCTCCACCGTGAAGCCTGCCGAGTCCACCGGAACGGGCCGGATCACCGGGCGGCGTGCCACCACCGGGGGCTGGGCGGCCCGATAGTTCTCGACCAGGTCCCACAGCGCAAACGTCAACTCCCGCAACCCTTCCCGGGTCACCGTGGATACCTCAAAGACCGGCCAGCCGCGCGCCTCGACATCCGCTCGGACGAAGTCGGCGAGTTCCCGCGCCTCGGGGACGTCGATCTTGTTGAGCACCACCGCACGCGGCCTCTCGGCCAGATCCCCCAGTGCGGAGTCGCCCTGCAGGGTGGGCCGGTAGGCGGCCAATTCGGCCTCCAGGGTGTCGATGTCGGAGACCGGGTCCCGGCCCGGTTCAAGGGTGGCGCAGTCGACGACGTGAACCAGCACGGCGCAGCGTTCGATATGGCGCAGGAAGTCCAGTCCCAGCCCGCGGCCCTGCGAGGCTCCCGGGATCAGGCCCGGCACGTCGGCAACGGTGAAGGTATGGTCGCCGGCCGACACCACCCCAAGGTTGGGCACCAGAGTGGTGAACGGATAGTCGGCGATCTTCGGCTTGGCCGCTGAGATCGTCGACACCAGCGAGGACTTGCCGGCCGACGGGAATCCGATCAGCCCGACGTCGGCGACGGTTTTGAGTTCCAGGGTGAGGTCGCGGGACTGGCCCTTCTCCCCCAGCAGGGCGAACCCGGGGGCCTTGCGGGCCCTGGATGCCAGTGCGGCGTTGCCCAAGCCACCGCGGCCGCCCTCGGCGGCGACGAACCGGGTGCCGGCCCCGACCAGATCAACCAACAGCCGGCCCTGTTCGTCGAGCACCACGGTGCCGTCGGGCACTCGGACCTCCAGGTCGCCGCCGGCCGCGCCGTCACGGCCACCGCCCTGACCCTGCTTGCCCGAGGCGGCCACCACGTTGGGATGGAAATGGAAGTCCAGCAGCGTGTGCACCTGGGGATCCACCACCAGCACGACGCTCCCGCCCCGGCCACCGTTGCCGCCATCGGGACCGCCGAGCGGTTTGAACTTCTCGCGGTGCACCGACGCGCAGCCGTTACCCCCGTTACCTGCGCGGGTATGAATCACCACGCGGTCGACGAAGCGAGGCATCGGAGCGTCCTTTCAGTCGCCGAGTGTGCACCTACTGCGTGAAAACGTCCTCAGCGTCGCAGTGGGTTCACGCTCGCGAAATCCAGACCTACTCCGGCCGGGCGACGCGAACGATGTTGACGGTCCTGCGGCCGCGCTTGACGCCGAACTCCACCGCACCGGGGGCGGTGGCGAACAGGGTGTCGTCACCGCCGCGGCCGACATTGACGCCGGGGTGGAAATGCGTACCCCGCTGCCGGACCAGAATCTCGCCGGCCTTGACGACCTGACCGCCGAACCGCTTGACGCCGAGGCGCTGAGCGTTGGACTCGCGCCCGTTGCGCGAGCTGGAAGCGCCCTTCTTATGTGCCATGTCTGTCGCCTCCTGAGCTACTTGATTCCGGTGACCTTGAGCACCGTCAGCGGCTGACGGTGCCCCTGGCGCTTGTGGTAGCCGGTCTTGTTCTTGAACTTGTGGATGCGGATCTTCGGCCCCTTGGTGTGCTCGAGGATCTCGCCGGTCACAGCCACCTTGGCCAGTTCGGTGGCATCGGTGGTGACCTTCGCGCCGTTGACGACCAACGCGACGGGCAGGGACACCGAGGCGCCGGGTTCGGACTCGATCTTCTCGACCTTCACGATATCGCCGACGGCAACCTTGTATTGCTTGCCGCCCGTCTTGACGATCGCGTAGGTGGCCGTGTCGGCTGCCATGGTTCCTCTTCCAAATTCCGCGACAGGCGTCGCTGTTTCGTGGGCACGCGCTACCGGAGTTCGCGCGAGCAGGTCTGGGCTTGCGGGCCGCACCCGGGTGACCGGGCGGTCCCGCTGCCGCCGGCGGGGCCTGGCGACAACTGCTTAAGGTTACTCAGACCAGCACCGGAGGGTCAAACCGCCTACTGATCGAGGGCGGGCGGCCCGGCCGGACGGGCGGCAGCCCGGCGGCGGGCGCGACGCGGCGGTGCACTGACCTTCGCGACCGGGACCACGCGGACCTCGTCGTCGTCCTGGTCGTCGTCTTGCTCGTGATCGTCCTGGTCGACGATCTCGAGGGCCTCGTCTTCTTCGATCGCGTCGTCGTCGATGGCGTCCTCGTCGACTTCGTCGAGTTCGATGTCGTCGTCCTCGTCGTCCTCGTCGTCGTCTTCGTCATCATCGTCGTCTTCGTCATCATCGTCGTCGTCTTCGTCATCATCGTCTTCGTCATCATCGTCGTCGTCTTCGTCATCATCGTCGTCGTCTTCGTCATCATCGTCGTCATCGTCGTCTTCGTCATCGTCGTCGTCGTCGTGATCGTCATCGTCAGCGAGGACGCCGGCCCGCACCAGATCAGTCGACACCTCCTGCACTGCATCGTCGGAGAGTTCCTCGGCGTCGGAAAGTTCCTCGGCGCCCTCCTCGGCGTCCTCATCGTTCTTCGCGGCCATCGCCCGGAACATCGGATGCTCGCCGGCCGCGTGCTGAGGCACCCGGGCCACCGAAGGCTCCTCGACGCGGGCCTTCTTTCCCCGCCGGTTGCGACGTCCACCCGCCTCGGACTTGGTCCGGCCGCCCGCCGCGGGAGCGTGCTCCACCGGGTCTGCGTGCATCACGATGCCGCGGCCGCTGCAGTGCTGGCAGGTCGTGGAGAAAGCCTCGATGAGACCCGTTCCCAGCCGCTTGCGGGTCAGCTGCACCAGGCCGAGGGAGGTCACCTCGGAGACCTGGTGGCGGGTGCGGTCGCGGGCCAGTGCCTCGGTCAGCCGGCGCAGCACCAGATCACGGTTGGACTCCAGCACCATGTCGATGAAGTCGATGACGATGATGCCACCGATATCGCGCAACCGCAGTTGGCGGACGATCTCCTCGGCCGCTTCAAGATTGTTCTTGGTGACGGTCTGCTCGAGGTTGCCGCCGGCACCGGTGAACTTGCCGGTGTTGACGTCCACGACGGTCATCGCCTCGGTCCGGTCGATTACCAGCGTGCCGCCCGAGGGCAACCACACCTTGCGGTCCAGCGCCTTGGTCAACTGCTCGTCGATACGGTGCACCGCGAACACGTCCGGTCCGTTTCCGCCCGGCGGATCGTACTTCGTCAGTTTCGAAACCAATTCTGGAGCAACGGAATTGACATACCCGTTGATGGTCTCCCAGGCATTGTCACCGGAAACGATCAGACCGGCGAAATCCTCGTTGAACAGGTCGCGGATCACCTTGACCAGAACGTCGGGCTCCTCGTACAGAGCGACGGCGGCACCGGCCTTCTTCGCCTTGATCTCGTCGGCCTGCCCGAGGATGGCGGCCCAGCGTTCCTGGAGCCGGTCCACGTCGGTGCGGATGTCGGATTCCTTGACGCCCTCCGAGGCGGTTCGGATGATCACCCCGGCGTCGGCCGGAACCACCTCGCGCAGAATGTCCTTGAGACGTTGGCGTTCGGTGTCGGGAAGCTTGCGGCTGATACCGGTCGAGGAGGCTCCCGGGACGTACACGAGATAGCGTCCGGCCAGCGATACCTGAGTCGTGAGCCGGGCGCCCTTGTGGCCGACCGGGTCCTTGCTGACCTGGACCACGACGTAGTCACCGGGTTTGAGCGCCTGCTCGATCTTGCGGTTGGACCCGCCGAGCCCGGCTGCTTCCCAGTTCACCTCGCCGGCGTAGAGCACACCGTTGCGGCCACGGCCGATGTCGACGAAGGCCGCCTCCATCGACGGCAGCACGTTCTGCACGATGCCGAGATAGATATTGCCGACAAGGGAGGCCGAACCGGCCGAGGTCACGAAATGCTCGACGACGATTCCGTCCTCGAGGACCGCGATCTGGGTGTAGAGCGCGCCCTCATGCGGCGGTTCGGTGCGGACCTTCTCGCGCACGACCATGACACGGTCGACGGCCTCGCGGCGCGCCAGGAATTCGGCTTCGGTCAGGATCGGCGGCCGGCGGCGGCCGGCGTCCCGGCCATCGCGGCGGCGCTGCCGCTTGGCTTCCAGTCGGGTGGAACCGCTGATGCCCTGGATCTCGTTGGACACCGATCGGGCAGCCTTCTCCCGCGGGGCCCGTTCGTGCACGACGGTGTTAGGGGGATCGTCGGGCGAGGGCGACTCCCCGTCGTCGGCACCGGATCCGGGCTTGCGGCGCCTGCGGCGGCGACGCCGGCGGGTTCCGCCTTCAGCGGCAGCCGACTCGTCGTCGCCGGTTCCGGCTTCTTCGCCGTCCTCGGTCTCGCCGGTCTCGTCGGTCGCCTCGTCGTCCTCGCTGACCTTCGGGGCATCGGCCTCGTCGTCCGGGCCGCCCTGCTCGCCCCGCCCCCGGCCGCGGCCGCGGCGGCCGCGGCGGCGCCGCCGATTGGCCGGCCGGTCGTCGGCATCGGTGTCCTCGACATCCCCGGTGTCCCCGGCGCCGTCATCGTCGGAGTCCTCGACATCGTCTTCCCCGGACGCCGACCCCGCCGCCTTGGGCGGCAGGACGACGGGTTGCGGTGCGACGAAGAGCGGCATGTAGGCCGGCACCTCGGTGACCAGCAGCGTCTCGGGGGTCTCCAGGATGAGCCGTGACTCCGGTTCGGTCTCGGTCTCGGTCTCAGTCTCAGCGGCCAGCACCTCACGGACCCGGATCGCGTCAGCCTGGTCGACGCTGGATTGCGCGCTCCGGGAGCGGCCGTCGAGTTCGGTCAGCGCGTCCAGAACGCGTTTGCTGGTGGTACCCAGAACCCGGGCCAGGGTGTGCACCCTCAGCCGCTCGGGCAGTGTCTCCTCGACTGCCGGTGGCTCTTGCCGGGGCAACGGGGTTTCGGGCAGTTCCTGGTTGACGTCATCGTCGGCCACGTAATCTCCTCGAGCCCCCGGGCGCGTCCTTCGGACGCGGCCACGCGAGGGCTTGCGCTGTACGCCCGGGTGGGTACCCGAGCGTGTCTATGGTCTCGCTCCGACAGGTTCGGAAGAACCCGGTCAGTGCCTGGGCTGAATGACGGCCGTTGACGGTCCGCGCCGCACCGAGGCCCGTTATGGCGGATTCGGTGGTCGCGCACGTCGTGTAAGTCTCATTCCCGGACGCCCGTTACCGGGCGCCAGGCTTCAGTATCCCACACCCGCCGAGCGGTACCGACCCGCCATCCGTAACGGGGTCAGTGAGTCGGGAACCACAGCGCGATCTCACGCGCGGCCGACTCCGGCGAATCAGACCCATGCACCAGGTTGAACTGGGTCTCGAGGCCGAAATCGCCCCGGATTGTGCCCGGGGTGGCCTTCTCGACCGGATCGGTGCCGCCGGCCAGCTGGCGCCACGCGGCGATGGCGCGCGGACCCTCGATGACCGCGGCGATCACCGGGCCGGAGGTGATGAACTCCACCAACGAGCCGAAGAACGGTTTGTCCTGGTGCTCCGCGTAGTGCGCGCGGGCCACCGCGTCCTCGACATGCTTGAGTTCCAGCGCGGCGATGGTCAAACCTTTGCGCTCGATCCTGCTGATGATCTCACCAATCACCCGCCGCTCGACACCGTCGGGCTTGATCAGTACAAGAGTCTGCTCAGTCACGCCGCAGAGCGTACCGGTCAGTCGGTCGGCGGGTGCTGGCCGGGTAACAGGCCCAACCGCTGGCGGCGAAGCATCTCGTTGCGCAGGTAGGCGATCACACCCCAGACCACGACGAACAACACCCCGATGAAACCGATGGCCGGGTAGATCAGGAAGCCGATCACCAATAGTCCCTGCACGCCGAGATTCGCCCAGATCGCCCACGGCCGGCCCTGCATACCGGCCAGCAGGCCGAGCACCACCGCAAAACCGATCAGGTAGGCCGTCGACCACGGCGTGAGACCGCCGCCCACCGTCGCGACCACCGGCAGGGCCAGCAACACCGTGATGATCTCCAGGATCAGGGTGCCGGCCATCACGCCGCGGAAACTCTTCCAGGGGTCCGGGGCCGACGGTGCAGGGGATGTCATTGCGGATCCTTGCCGAAGAGGGTTCGGGCCGCGCCCGCCGTCACCACCGACCCGGTGATGATGATGCCCGCTCCGGAGAACCCGTCTGCGTCGGCGGCGGCATCCTCGACGAGCGCCGTCGCGGTCTCGATGGCGTCCGGCAGGGTGTCGGCGCGCAGCACCCGCTCCGGACCGAACACCTCCTCGGCCCGCCACCCCAGCGCCTCGACATCCAGGGCCCGGGCCGACCCATTGTGGGTGACCACGATCTGGTCGAGCACCGGTTCGAGCGCGGCCAGGATGCCCGTCACGTCCTTGTCCGCCATGACGCTCAGCACGCCCACCAGGTATCGGAAGTCGAACTCCTCGGCCAATGCGGCTGCCAGCACTTCGGCGCCGGCCGGGTTGTGGGCGGCGTCGATGAACACGGTGGGTGCGCTGCGCATCCGCTCCAGCCGGCCCGGACTGCTGACGGCGGCGAACCCGGCCCGCACCGTGTCGAGGTCGAGTTGACGCTGCGCGCCGGCCCCGAAGAAGGCTTCGACGGCGGCCAGCGCCATCGCCGCGTTGTGAGCCTGGTGCTCGCCGTGTAGCGGCAGGAACACATTCGAGTACACACCGCCCAGCCCCTGCAGTTCGATCACCTGTCCCCCGATCGCGACCTGCCGGCTGCGCACCGCGAACTCGGATCCCTCACGGGCGACCATCGCGGCGACCCGCACCGAATGCGCCAACAGCACGTCCATCGCCTCCTGCGGCTGACGGCCGATGATCGCGACGGTCTCCACCGGAACCGGTTCTCCGCGCGGGCCGCGGATCACCCCCGCCTTCTCCGCGGCGATCTCGCCGACGGTGGCGCCCAGATACTCGGCGTGGTCCATACCGATCGGGGTGATCACCGCGATGGTGGCGTCCACCACGTTGGTGGCGTCCCAGCTTCCCCCCATCCCGGCTTCGACCACCGCGACATCGACCGGCGCATCGGCGAAAGCCGCGAACGCCATCGCGGTGACGACCTCGAACTTGCTCATCACCGGGCCGACCACGCCCAACTCGCCGGACAGCGACTGGGCGTCGACCATCTGGACGAAGGGCTCGATCTCCCGGTAAGTCTCCACGTACCGGGCCGGGCTGATCGGCTGATTGTCGATGGCGATCCGCTCGGTCGCCGACTGCAGGTGCGGGCTGGTGGTACGTCCGGTGCGTTGGTTGAAAGCGGTCAACAACGCGTCGATCATCCGGGCCACCGACGTCTTGCCGTTGGTTCCGACAATATGGATGCTCGGGTAGCTGTTCTGCGGTGAACCGAGCAGGTCCATCAGCGCGTCGATACGAATTGTGCTGGGCTGCAGCTTGGTTTCCGGCCAGCGCTGGTCCAGGAGGTGCTCGACCTGGAGCAGCGCCGCAATCTCGTCGGGAGTCGGCTCGCTCATGTGAGCACGGCCAGCCGTGCGCCGATCCGGTCGACTTCCTCGCGGGCCAGCTTCTGCCGGCTGCGGATCTTGTCGACGACATCGGCGGGCGCCTTGGCCAGGAAGGCCTCGTTGCCGAGTTTGGCCGTGGTCTGGGCCAGATCCTTCTGGGCGGCGGCGAGGTCCTTCTCGAGCCGGCGCCGTTCGGCCGCGACATCCACGGTGCCGGAGGTGTCCAGGGCGACCTGAACGGTGCCGGCCGCCAGCCGTACCTCGACCTCGGCGGTAGGACGGAAGTCGGCACCGGGATCGGTCAGCCAGGCCAGCGCGGCCACCGCCGGGGCGTGCGCCGCCAACCCGGCCGGCCCGATACCCCCGAGGCGGGCCGGCACCTTCTGCCGGTCCGCCAGTCCCTGGTCGCTGCGGAAGCGGCGGACCTCGGTGACCAGCTTCTGCAGATCGGCGATCCGCTGCGCCGCAGCAGGATCCACCGTGACCCCGGAGGCGGTCGGCCAGTCAGCGACCACCAGCGACTCGGCCCCGGTCAGCGACTTCCACAGCACCTCGGTGACGAACGGCATCACCGGGTGCAGCAGCTTGAGCAGGGTGTCGAGCACGGCGGCGAGCACCGCGGTGGTGTGGGTATGACCCGCCGCGATCTGGACTTTGGCCAGCTCCAGGTACCAGTCGCAGAACTCGTCCCACGCGAAGTGGTAGAGCGCTTCGCAGGCCCGGCTGAACTCGTAACCGTCAAGAGCCGAATCGACGTCCGCGCGGACCTCCTCGGTCCGGCCCAGGATCCAGGTGTCGGCGTCGGTCAGCTCGCCAGCCGGCGGCAACGGGGCCGGGGCGGCGCCGTTGAGCATGGCGAACCGTGTCGCGTTGAAGAGCTTCGTCGCGAAATTACGCGATGCGCGGGCGTGGTCCTCACCGATGGACAGGTCGCCGCCGGGACTCGCCCCGCGGGCCAGGGTGAAACGCAACGCGTCCGCGCCGTACAACTCCACCCAGTCCAGCGGGTCGATGCCGTTGCCCCGCGACTTACTCATCTTGCGGCCGTGTTCGTCGCGGATCAGACCATGTAGGAAGACGTTACGGAAAGGAACCTGCGGACCCGCCTTTTTTTGGGTGTCACCGCAGGTGACCGCGTCGTCATCGGCGACGAAGGTTCCGAACATCACCATCCTTGCCACCCAGAAGAACAGGATGTCGTAGCCGGTGACGAGAACGCTTGTCGGATAGAACTTCTCCAGATCCGGGGTGCGGTCCGGCCAGCCCATGGTGGAGAACGGCCACAACGCCGAGGAGAACCAGGTGTCCAGGACGTCGGGATCCTGTTCCCAGCCCTCGGGCGGAGCCTCGTCCGGGCCGAGGCATACCTGCTGACCGTCGGGGCCGTGCCAGATCGGGATACGGTGCCCCCACCACAGCTGGCGTGAGATGCACCAGTCGTGCATATCGTCGACCCAGTCGAACCAGCGCGGCTCCTGACTCTTGGGGTGAATGACGATGTCCCCGTTGCGAACCGCGTCACCGGCAGCCTTGGCCATCGAGGAGACCTTGACCCACCACTGCAGGCTCAACCGCGGCTCGATCGGCTCTCCGCTGCGCTCGGAATGCCCCACGCTGTGCAGGTAGGGGCGTTTCTCGGCGACGATGCGGCCCTGTTCGGCCAGTGCCTCGCGCACCTTGACCCTGGCCTCGAACCGGTCCATACCGTCGAATTGCGTTGCGGTTGCGGCGATCCGGCCACGGGTGTCCATGATCGAAAGCATCGGCAGGCTGTGCCGCATCCCGATCTCGAAGTCGTTCGGATCATGGGCCGGGGTGACCTTGACAGCGCCGGTGCCGAATTCCGGATCGACGTGGGTGTCGGCCACGATGACGATCCCGCGATCCTGGAACGGATGGGGAAGGGAGCTGCCCACCAGGTGGCGGTAGCGCTCGTCATCGGGGTGCACGGCGATGGCGGTATCGCCGAGCATGGTCTCGATCCTGGTGGTCGCCACCACGATGTGCGGCTGCGCATCATCCATCGACCCATAGCGGAACGAGACCAGTTCGCCCTCGATCTCGGAGTATTTGACCTCCAGATCGGAGATCGCCGTCTGCAGTACCGGCGACCAGTTGACCAGTCGTTCGGCCCGGTAGATCAGGCCGGCGTCGTAAAGCCGCTTGAAGATGGTGCGGACGGCGCGGGAGAGCCCCTCGTCCATGGTGAAGCGGTCCCGGCTCCAGTCGACCCCGTCGCCGAGGCGGCGCATCTGGGCGCCGATGGTGCCGCCGGACTCGTGCTTCCAGTCCCACACCTTCTCGATGAACCGCTCGCGGCCGAGATGCTCCCGACTACTCTCCTCGGCCGCCAGCCGCTTCTCCACCAGAGTCTGGGTGGCAATACCGGCGTGATCCATGCCGGGCAGCCACAGCACCTCGTAGCCCTGCATCCGCTTACGCCGGGTCAACGCGTCCATCAAAGTGTGGTCCAGCGCGTGACCCATGTGCAGGCTGCCGGTGACGTTCGGCGGCGGCAGCACGATCGAGTACGGCGGCTTGGCACTGCCTGCGTCGGCGGTGAAATAGCCGGCGTCGACCCACCCCTGGTAGATCTCGGTCTCTACCGCGCCGGGATCCCAGGACTTGGGCAGGGTCTCGGCGCGGGTGTCCACGCGGGTCTCGTCAGAGGGCACTCCGCGATTCTAGGTGGGGCGCAGGTCGCCATCCGACCTGCGCCCCTCCTGGAAGCCGGTTACTTGCCGCCGCGCAGCAGGCCGCCGAGGATGTTGCCGATGGCACCACCCTGGCCGCCGCCCAGCACGCTGCCGAGAATGCTGCCCAGCGGGTTGTTCGCGGCGGCGCCGCCGCCACCACCGGCACCGCCGAGGATGCTTCCGAGGATGTCACCGATTCCGCCACCGGGAGCTGCCTGAGCCTGGGCACCGGCGCCGGCCGAGTTCTTCTGGGCGAACTGCTTGCCGACGTAAGCGAGCACGATCGGGGCCAGCATCGGCAGCAGCCGCTTGATCAGGTCGCCGCCGCCCGCTCCGGCCCCGGCCAGTGCAGAGGCGACCTGGTTGGTGTCATTGCCGCCGAACAGGCTGGCGACGATCTGGTTGCCCTGACCTTCGTCGAGCTGGTCGACGTTGACGCCCCCGGTGAGGAGATCGCTTTCACCTTCGGCGACGACGACGGACTCCAGCTCAGTGGAATCGATATCGTCGGCCTGAACGTTTTCCTGCAGGCTGCCGAGCAGGGTGGGCACCAGGGTCTGGATCGCCTGGGTCACCTCGCCCTGGTCTGCGCCGAGCTTGCTGGCGATATCCGCCACCGGGATCTGATTGAAGAGGTCGTCGAGACCGGCCATGTTGAGGTTCCACTTTCTTGAGTTGCCAGCGAACGACTCGACAGTAGATCAGCGCCGGCCGGTAGCGCCACGATTACGCTCTGAGCGTCAGTTCAGCCGGGCCGAATCCAGCGATATACCGGCGCCCGGGAACCGGGCCAGCAATGCGTCGCCCATCGCGGCCGCCGGGGTGAGCACACCGAAGAGTTCCGGCAGCTTGTCACGGTCCAGTGCCAGCGCCAGGCCGCACTCGCCCAGCATCACCGCCGTCGCCTTGTAGCCGGGATCGCCGCTCTGGGACATGGTGGCCACGTACCGGGCCCCGGTGCTGGTGGTGGTGTAGGTCTCGACCCGGTACCAGCCCTGCTCGCGGACCTGCTCGCTGGGACCCGTGCCCGGTTTGGGAGCCAACCGCTCGACCAGTCTGCGCGGCAGGAAGCGGAAGAAACGGCTGCCCAGTGCGGCGGTGGCGTTGGTGGCCGCGGTGGCCACCGCCGAAACGACCGGCGCGGTGATCGACGGCCCGACACTCATGTACTCGGCATAGCGGAACCGCCGGCCGTAGGCGTAGTCGAGCAGGGCATTGCTACGCCGGACGATCCGGGTGTTGTACATGGCCATGACGAATCCGGCGGCCCACACCCCGGCGAGTTCGGGGGCGATCTCGGTGCCGCGGCGCCACGGCAGATCGGGTTGGGCGCCGAGTTCAGGTTCGGCGCCGCGATCCTGGGCCAGGGTGTACGGGTCCTCGAGCAGCTTGCGGGTGTCCGGGTCGCCCGAGGATGCCCGGAACACCTCGATCATCGAGGCGATCGTGCCGCCGGAGACCCCTCCGGAGAACCCGCGCAGCACGAAGTTGGTGTCCAGCAGGTCACCGGCGTCGTCTTGGCGGGCACGGCGGAACAATTCGTAGACGGTCATGTCCGAGGGGATCGAATCGAACCCGCAGGCGTGCACGATTCGCGCCCCGGTGTCGACTGCCTGCTTGTGGTAGTCGTCGATGCTCTGCCGCACGAACATCGCCTCACCGGTCAGGTCCGCGTAATCGGTCCCGGCGGCCGCGCAGGCCGCCACCAGGGGCAGCCCGTACTTGCTGTAGGGGCCGACGGTGGTCACGACGACCCGGGTGCGGGCCGCCATATCGTCGAGGGTCGAGGGCCGGTCGGCGTCGACGGTGAGGATCGGCCAGGACTGCGCCGCCTCGCCCAGTGTTGCGCGGACCGCCTCCAACTTGGTTGATGAGCGCCCGGCCAACGCGATCCGGGCCGGCCCGCCCGCCCTGGCAAGGTACTCGGCGGTGAGCCTGCCGACGAATCCGGTGGCCCCGTACACAACGATGTCGAATTCGCGCCCTGTCATGGGGCCAACCTACGTGACGGCGCACCCGCCGATAGGTCAGCGGAGGCCGATCGCATTGGTCAGCGCTTTGCCCGGGTCGGTGAAGGCCAGGCAGACCTGACCCCAGTCGACCAGTCCGAGCGGTCCGCGGCCCACACCCTGGCACTGTCCGGTCGCCGGCGAGGCGGGGACGTCGGTGGTGACCGCGGTGGCGAAGACCGGGGTACCGGCCTTCTGGCCGCAGGTCGGCCAGGCGCCGATGCCCTGGGTCCGCAGGACGTTCTCGGCGACCCGGATCTGCTCCTCGCGGGAGGCCTGGTGCGGCATCCCGGAGCCGCCGTTGGACTTCCAGGTGGCCGGGGAGAACTGGAGTCCGCCGTAGTAGCCGTTGCCGGTGTTGATGGCCCAGTTCCCCCCCGACTCGCACTTGGCGATCGCGTCCCAGTTGACGCTGGTGTCGGCGGCTGCCGTCGCACTGCCCAGCGTGAGCGCCCCGAGGGCCAGTCCCAGCGCGAGGGCCGCCAGGGTGAGGATTCTGCCGATCGTCGTCACCGGTGTCCCTTTCCGACTGTGGGCCGCGAGTGCATGCGGTTGTGATGTGGATCGCACCGTCGGGCAGGGTTGTTACAGCCGGGTCAACCGATACCGGTCAGACTCGAGACCAGACACGAAAAAAGGTGGCGCCGGATTTCTCCGGCGCCACCTTCAGTTCAGACGATCGAGCGTCAGCCCAGACGGCCGCAGGTCGGCCACGCGCCGATGCCCTGGGTGCGCAGGACGTTCTCGGCGATCCGGATCTGCTCCGACCGCGAGGCGGTGTGCGGCATACCCGCGCCGCCGTTGGACGACCAGGTGCTCGGCGAGAACTGCAGCCCGCCGAAGTATCCGTTTCCGGTGTTGATGGCCCAGTTGCCGCCCGACTCGCACTGTGCGATCGCGTCCCAGTTGACACTGTCGGCGTTGGCGGTGCCGGCACCGAGGGCAATCGGGGCGACGGTCATCGCACCGGCGATCGCGGTCATGCCCAGCGTCTTGCGGAGGTTCTTCAAGATTCTTTCCTTTCGCCGAGCGTGTACCGAAGACCTGGAGGCGGTCCGCCTCACCAGCCCCGCGCACACGCAGGGTTCCTCAATGTGGAATTGTTTGGCCTATTCAGGCAACGGGTACGACGGTACGCAGCGCATTGCGCCACGTCACGTGAATGACACGCCAATATATTTCAGATAACAGACCAATCACAACGGCAGATATTCAGGATCTGCCGCAGGTCAGGGCGGCGTGTCCGGTCTTCACCCGTCGCTGACGCGGCCGTCACTTATGTGATGCAAATCACAGTGCATTTGTGAAGCGGCACACAGCGATGTAATTCACATTAGCCACACGAGGCGCTTGGTTAACACCAATAACAGGTTGATCTCGTCCGCCCTGAACCGTCCGCCAGCGCATCAGCGCAGGTCAGAATCGCAGTTGAGATTGGTGAGGGACCGGGTCGCCGGCATGACGACACGCCTGCTGGGCACGGCCGCGATGAGAGCACGCATGCTGCGCTGACCGTCGGCGACCAGGACGTCGATGCGATCGGCCAACGCCGTCCGGTACACACCGGCCAGGTAATGCTCCCGACCGTCCCACGGCAGCACGACGTCAATCCCGTGATCACCGTCAAGACGGTCGATGAGGTCGACTGATAGGTAGGGCATATCCACCGCGCAGACGAAGGCGTACTCCAGACCCTCGTCAGCCGCCGCTCGCAAACCCCGCCCGGTGGCGCGCAACGGACCGGCCCCCGGGACCTCGTCGCGCAGCACGCGGGCATCCAGTGCCGGCAGCACCTGCCCGGGGGCGGCGACGACGAACAACGGGGCGCAACGCCGGGCCAGCACCCCGAGGGTGTGCTCGACCATGCTGACAGCGGGCTGTCGCGGGTGCGGCATGGTGGCCTTGTCCCGACCCATCCGCCGCGACTGCCCCCCGGCCAGCACGATGGCGGCCAAGGGGGACACCGGTCTCAGTCCACGGTCCAGGTGTCGCGACCGCGCAGAAGCGACTGCAGGGCGGCGCTGTCGTGCGGGTGGGCCGCGCGGGCGGCGGCAACCTGCCGACGCGCGGCGTCGTCGTAGGTCGGTCGGCTGACCTGCCGGAAGATCCCCATCACGGTGTGCTCAAGATTCTGATCGCTCAGCCGGGACAGGGCGAAGGCATAGGCCGGGCTATCCGCGCTCGCGTCGTGAACCACGATCTGGTCGGCGGCGACATCGGCGGTCTTGGCCACCTCCAGTCCGAAACCGGTCTGCACCACGGCGTACTCGCCGCCCGCGCCGAAGGTGATCGGCTCCCCGTGCGCCACCCGGATCACCCGTTCCTCGGCGCCGTCCTTGCGCAACACGTCGAACGACCCGTCGTTGAAGATCGGGCAGTCCTGCAGGATCTCCACCAGGGCCGCACCGCGGTGGGCGGCGGCCGCCCGCAACACCTCGGACAGACCCTTGCGGTCGGAGTCCAGCGCCCGGCCGACGAACGTCGCCTCCGCGCCCAGCGCCATCGACACCGGGTTGAACGGGTGATCCAGTGAGCCCATCGGCGTCGACTTGGTGACCTTTCCGACCTCCGAGGTCGGCGAGTACTGCCCTTTGGTCAGCCCGTAGATCCGGTTGTTGAACAGCAGGATGGTGATGTTCACATTGCGGCGCAGCGCATGGATCAGGTGGTTGCCGCCGATGGACAGCGCATCACCATCGCCGGTGACCACCCACACCGACAGATCCGGCCGGGCCAGTGCCAGACCGGTCGCGACGGTCGGCGCCCGGCCGTGGATGGAGTGGAATCCGTAGGTTTCCAGGTAGTACGGGAACCGGCTGGAGCAGCCGATGCCGCTCACGAAGGCGATGTTCTCCCGCCGCAAGCCCATCTCCGGAAGGAAATTGCGGATGGTGTTGAGGATGACGTAGTCACCGCAGCCCGGGCACCAGCGCACCTCCTGGTCACTGGTGAAGTCCCGGGCCTTGAGCGGAACCGCGCTGGCCGGCACCCCGGCGTTCTTCGACTCCACCAGACCGAGGTCGGCTCCGATCAGATCCGTCACGCGCTGGCTCCCGCCCCGGTTTGGCCGTTCGCCCCGACTCCCACGGTCGCCGCCGTGCGCCTGGCGAATATCGTCTTGTCGCGTTCCACGTCGCCCAACGTGCCGTCCAGGGCCGCCGCGATGACCTCTTCCAGTTCATCCGCCCGAAACGCCATCCCGGCCACCTTGGTCACCGATTGCACATCCACCAGGTATCTTCCGCGCAGTAGCAGCGCGAGCTGGCCCAGGTTCATCTCCGGCAGCACCACCGTCGGGTAGCGCCCCAGCACCTCTCCGAGATTGGCCGGCAGCGGGTTGAGGTGGCGCAACTGGGCGTGGGCGACCTTCACCCCCCGGCGGCGAGCCCGTCGGCAGGCCTCACCGATCGGGCCGAACGAACTGCCCCAGCCCAGCATCAGCAGTTCGGCGTCCCCGGTCGGGTCGTCGACCTCGAGGTCGGGAACCGCGATCCCGTCGATCTTGGCCTGCCGCAGCCGGACCATCTGATCGTGATTGGCGCCGTGATAGGAGATGTCACCCGATCCGTTGGCCTTCTCTAACCCGCCGATGCGGTGCTCCAGGCCGGCGGTGCCCGGAACCGCGAGCTGGCGGGCCAGCGTCTCCGGATCACGGGCGTAGGGCGCGAATTCCTCGCCCGGTCGCGCGAAACCGGTGTCGATGGCCTCGAAAGTGCCGACGTCGGGGATGCGCCACGGTTCGGAGCCGTTGGCGATCGCACCGTCGGACAACACGATCACCGGGGTTCGGTAGGTCAGCGCGATCCTGGCGGCCTGCACCGCGATATCGAAGCAGTCCGACGGCGAGCAGGGGGCCAGCACCGCCACCGGGGACTCGCCGTTGCGGCCGAACATCGCCTGGAGCAGATCGGCCTGCTCGGTCTTGGTGGGCAGCCCGGTCGACGGGCCGCCGCGCTGGACGTCGACGACGAGCAACGGCAGTTCGGTCATCACCGCCAGACCGATGAACTCCGATTTCAACGCGACGCCGGGCCCCGACGTGCTGGTCACCCCGAGCGCACCGCCGTAGGAGGCGCCGAGGGCGGCGCCGATGCCGGCGATCTCGTCCTCGGCCTGGAAGGTCAGCACGTCGAAGTTCTTGTGTTTAGACAGCTCATGCAGGATGTCCGAAGCCGGGGTGATCGGATAGCTGCCCAGCAGCACCTGGATCCCGGCGAGGTGACCGGCGGCGATGATGCCGTAGGACAGTGCGGTGTTGCCGGTTATCTGCCGGTACTGCCCCGGCGCCAACGTGGCCGGTGCCACCTCGTAGGTGGTGGCGAACGCCTCGGTGGTCTCACCGTAATTCCAGCCGGCCCGCAGTGCCAGGATGTTCGCCTCGGCGATCTGCGGCTTACCGGCGAACTTCTCCCGGACGAACGCCTCACTCGGGGCGATCGGCCGGCCATACATCCAGCACAGCAGTCCGAGGGCGAACATGTTCTTGGCGCGCTCGCCGTCCTTCTTCGATGCGCCGATCGGTTCCACCGCGCCCAGGGTCAGGCTGGTCATCGGGACGGCATGGACGACGTAGTCGGACAGTTCACCGGTGTCCAGTGGGCTGGCCGGATAGCCCACCTTGCCGAGGTTGCGCTTGGTGAACTCGTCGGAGTTGGCGATCACGGTGCCACCGCGGGGCAGGTCGTCGAGATTGGCCTTCAGCGCGGCCGGGTTCATCGCCACCAGCACATCCGGTCGGTCGCCCGCGGTGAGGATGTCATAGTCGGCGATCTGGATCTGGAACGACGAGACACCGGGCAGCGTGCCCTGCGGCGCCCGGATCTCAGCGGGGTAATTCGGTTGCGTCGCAAGGTCATTGCCGAACAACGCGGCTTCGGAGGTGAACCGGTCGCCGGTGAGTTGCATACCGTCGCCGGAGTCCCCGGCGAACCTGATGACGACCTTTTCGAGTTTGTGCCGGTGGTGCGCAACCCCGTTACCGCTCAGACCCACGTCGGGCGCCTTTCGTCGGATTGCGGCGGACTCGTGACACACGCGAAACCGATTATTGCACTCTCTTAGACACGCTCCGGATGGCGCGGCGACGGACACGCCGTTGCATCCCCACGATAACCACAGGTCATCGGGGATGGCTAACCTTCGGTCCGCGAACACCGTGTGTCGTTGGCCACGGCAGGCGTCAGCGAATCTTAAGAAGTCACCCGAGGCTTCTCCAGATCGGATTCACGATCGGATTCAGAGGATGTAGAGCATCTCCTGATAGGTCGGCAGCGGCCACAAATCGTCGGCAATGATCCCCTCGAGGGTGTCGGCGGCGGCCCGGACCGCATCCATCGCCGGCAGCACCTCATCCCGGGCATGCAGGGCTTCGGCGAGGCTGCCCTCGACATGGGCCGCCAGGGCGGCTTTCAGGCCGGAGATCGCCGCGGTGAGCTCGGCGATCGGCTCGGACACCTGTGCCAGCAGCGACGTCTCGGCGGGGAACCCGGCGGCCTTCATGGTGGCCACGTTCTGGGCCAGTTCGGTCTGGTAGCGCAGGGCCGCCGGCAGGATCACCGTCGAGCCGATCTCACAGGCCAGCTTGGCCTCCACGGCGATGGTCATGGCGTACTGCTCCAGGCGGACCTCGTAGCGGCTGTGCAATTCGCGCGCGTTGAACACCCCGTACCGCTCGAACAGCTCGATCGACTCGGGCGTGATGAGCTCCGGGATGGCGTCGAGGGTGGTCTTGAGGTTGGGCAGACCGCGTTCGGCGGCCTCGATCTGCCAGTTCTCCGAGTAGCCGTCGCCGTTGAACACCACCGCTCCGTGCTCGGTGATGATGTCGGTGAGCAAGGTCTGCACCGCGGAGTCGAAGTCGACGCCCGCGGCGACCGCCTTCTCCAGAACGGTGGCCATATGGTCGAGCGAGTCGGCCATGATCGTGTTGAGAACGATCATCGGCACGTTGATGGTCTGCCCGGAGCCCGGTGCGCGGAACTCGAAGCGGTTGCCGGTGAAGGCGAACGGGCTGGTGCGGTTGCGGTCACCCGGGTCGGTGGGCAGGTGCGGCAGGGTGTCGACCCCGATGATCATGGTGCCCTTGCCTTTCGAGGAGGTGGCCGCACCCTTGGCGATCTGCTCGAAGACGTCGGCGAGTTGATCGCCGAGGAAGATCGAGATGATCGCCGGCGGGGCCTCATTGGCGCCGAGGCGGTGATCGTTGGTGGCCGAGGCCACCGACACCCGCAACAGCCCGGCGAACTTGTGCACGGCGCGGATGATCGCCGCGCAGAACACCAGGAACTGGGCGTTCTCATGGGGTGTGTCGCCGGGCACCAGCAGGCTGCCGAATTGGGCGTTCCCCATCGAGAAGTTCACATGCTTACCGGATCCGTTCACCCCGGCGAACGGCTTCTCGTGGAACAGGCATTCCATCCCGTGCTTCTTGGCGATGGTCTTGAACACCGTCATCAGCAATTGCTGGTGGTCGGCGGCGATATTGGCCCGCTCGAACATCGGCGCGATCTCGAACTGGCCCGGGGCGACCTCGTTGTGCCGGGTCTTGGCCGGGATACCGAGCTTGAACAGTTCGCGCTCGGTATCCATCATGAAGCCGAGCACCCGCTCCGGGATGGACCCGAAGTAGTGGTCATCGAACTCCTGGCCCTTGGGCGGCTTGGAACCGAACAGCGTGCGGCCGGCGTTGATCAGGTCCGGCCGGGCCAGGAAGAAATGCCGGTCGATCAGGAAGTACTCCTGCTCGGGGCCGCAGAACGACACGATGCGGTCGAAATCGGAGTGCCCGAACAGCCTCAGGATGCGCTCCGCCTGGGCGCCCATCGCCTGCTGACTGCGCAACAGCGGCGTCTTATAGTCCAGCGCCTCACCGGTCATCGACACGAAGACCGTCGGGATGCACAGGGTGTTGCCGTTCGGGTTCTCCAGGATGTAGGCCGGGCTGGTGACGTCCCAACCGGTGTACCCGCGCGCCTCGAAGGTGCTGCGCAGCCCCCCGGAGGGGAAGCTGGACGCGTCCGGCTCACCCTGGATGAGCGTCTTGCCGGCGAATTCGGCCAGCGTCTGACCGTCGGAGATCGGTTCGAGGAAGCTGTCATGCTTCTCAGCGGTCAGACCGGTCATCGGGTAAAAGACGTGCGCGTAGTGGGTGGCGCCGCGGGACAGCGCCCAGTCCTTCATCACCGAGGCGACGGAATCGGCGACCGCCGAATCCAGTTTGGCGCCCTTTTCGATGGTGGCGACGACGGACTTGTACACCGACTTCGGCAACCGCAACCGCATCTCGGCCAGGGTGAAGACATTGGAGCCGAAGATCTCCCCGGGTGCCTCGGCAGGATCGAAGCTGATCGCCGGCGGCACGTACGCCTCGACGTTGTTGATCGCCTGCAAACGGACCGTGTTCCCGCTCAACTGAGTTCCTCTCGACCTACCGTCACGCCCCAGCCTGGACCGGCGGGCATATGTTCAACCCAAGCTAGGAACCCTCGATGGCGAACGTGTTACGCCGGCGTCAAGGACGGAATTCGCTGGTGACCGGATCGGTGAGATCGGTCACTGGCTAGATTGGGCGCATGCGCGCTGCCGGAGACGCCAACGGCGAG
>Ga0209986_10001634_pt1 | contig 21324 bp, 23 predicted proteins | sample BlataG_FD_183168 | JGI IMG/M metagenome (GOLD analysis project Ga0209986, IMG submission 183168) | Deep subsurface microbial communities from Black Sea to uncover new lineages of life (NeLLi) - Black_00105 metaG (SPAdes) (version 2) | ecosystem: Environmental > Aquatic > Marine > Oceanic >... | reverse complement strand
CGAAGGGTTCCGCTCTGGATGCACTTCGACTACACTCACCGCTTACGTGGTTCGTGGAGCCGAAGGTCCCGAGCCCTTCAATAAATTCAGGCATCGTCCTGAGCCCTTCGATTTTACTCAGGACAGGCTCCGTCGAAGGGACAGGCTCCGTCGAAGGGATGACACGTTTGATGATATTGGCTTCAGCAGATGAAGAGGTCCTAAGATAGTTGTCATGCTTTATTACTATTTTGAGGAGGAATTGGCTGGGATAGTGGCATAATAATGGTCATTCATGACAATTTTCTGAGCAGAAAGCCAAGTGGCTATTAGGACGAATTACTCTTAAGGCTTAGAACATCAAGCATTTCATCGTGAATATGACCGTTGGTGGCTAGGATCGATGTCGGCTCGGCGAAGACTTCTACATCTCCATCGATGCGGGTAACCCGCCCTCCAGCTTCCTTCACCATGAGCATCCCCGCTCCCCAGTCCCAAGGCCACAAGCGCATCTCCCAGTAACCGTCAAACCGCCCCGCGGCTATATAAGCCAAATCTAGAGCAGCTGCTCCTAGCCGTCGAACCCCTCGCGAACAAAGAGCAAGATTGGCGAAATGGTCGAGGTTGTTGTCCGGATTGGTGCGCATGTCGTAGGGGAAACCGGTCACCAATAGACTTTCGTTGAGTGTCGGGGAAGCGGAGACGTGCAGGCGACGTCCGTTGAGCCAGGCGCCATCGTCGACGGTGGCTTGGAAGAGCTCGTCTCGCATCGGGTCGTAGATCACCCCGAGCTGTGGGTGGCTCCCTTGGGCGAAAGCGAGAGAGATGACGAAGATGGGGATGCTGTGGGCGAAGTTGGTGGTGCCGTCGAGTGGGTCGATCAACCAGCGGTACTCGCCTTCCCCAACTAATCCATTCTCCTCGGCCAAGATGGCGTCGCTGGGAAAAGCATTTTGGATGCCCTCGACAAGCAACTGCTCGGAGCGCAGGTCGAACTCTGTGATCAGGTCGATTTCCCCCTTGTAGTTGACCTCGGTTACCCGGCCATACCCTTCACGAAGCAGCATACCTGCCTGGCGCGCTAAGTCAATAGCAATTGTCAGTCTATCTTCTATCATGGTGGTGTATTCCCTTTGTCATTGTGTAAGAGATATCAGTGCTGTAATCCAATAGTGACATCTTTGCGCTCACCCCTGGCGCTGCCAGACCGACAGCGTCTCAATGTGGTAGGTTTGCGGGAAGAGGTCGATCGGGGTGCAACGCTCCAGATGGTAGCCAGCCTTCGCCAGACGTTGTCCGTCTCGGGCAAGTGTGGCCGGGTCACAGGAGACGTAAACCAGGCGTGGCGGAGCCAAGTTGATCAGCAACTTGAGGGCTTCCCGGCTGAGCCCGGCGCGTGGCGGGTCGACCAGCACCGCGCTGGGTTGGGAGTGGATGGAAGGCAGAGCGACCTCGACCGTCGCCTCATAAAGCTCGATGTGGTTGAATTCATCCAAGTTTTCTTCGAAGTCTGCACATGCCCAGGTTGACTCCTCGATGGCCACCACATGCGCCCCTGCTTGGGCTACGAAAGCGCTGAACAGGCCAACGCCAGCGTACAAGTCGAAGACCGTCTCAACTGGCTGGACCTCGAGCGCCTCCAGCACACGATTGACCAACTCACCGGCCAGGACAGTGTGCACCTGGAAGAACGAATGAGCCGAGACTTTGAAGGTGCGATCGAGCACCTCGATTGGAAGGAAACCCTCGCCAGCTAGCACGGTTGCGCCACCTGGACCGAGCCAGACGACCGAGGCCGGGAGGTCGATGGCCATTTCGACCTCGGGTTCGCCCTCTCCATGTAATATGATCATTCTCCCACCCCTGGCACCAACACGCAGTGTAATCCGATCCAGACCCGGGATGGCCTCCAGGTCGAGGCGGGGCCAAAGGTCGGCTAGGTCCGGTTCAGGAAGGTAGCACTCCTCGATGGGGACGACGCGTTTCGAGCCGGCGGCCATGAATCCCAGGCGGCCATCTGTTGTCAGGCTGAACTGCAGATTATTACGTGTGTGCCATGGCGAGGGGGAGGCTACGGTGGCCTCGATGGGTGGGTCCTTGAATCCACCGAGTCGCTCCAATTGTGAACGCACGATCTCGGTTTTTGTCCGTAATTGTACGGCGTAGGGCATGTGCTGGTAATGGCAGCACCCGCAATCGGCGAAATGACGGCAACGGGGTGCAATCCGATCCGGTGAAGCCTCAATCACCTCCACCAGGCGAGCGCGAGCCCAGTGCTTGTGGACCTCGACGATTTCCACTCGCACCCGTTCACCTGGCAAGGCGAACGGCACGAAGATCATCTTGTCATCGGCGTCGCGGCCAAAGCCGTCACCGCCATAAGCCATGCCGGTAAGCGTGAGGTCGAGTGTATGCATCTTGATCGCCATTAAACCGGGGACGAAAAGCCTGGTTGTACCTTCCCTTACAGCATTCGATGTGGGGCCATTCTAACAGACCAGGTGAGGGTGGCCAATAGATGTTCCAGCATTAGGGTAAATCTCCTCAATTCAAAGAATTTGATGCAGACTTTAGGAAAACAAAGGTCCCACTTGACAATAGTAAGCATTATGATAATATTATTTAGAAATATCAAGGTGTAGCTTAGTATTCTTAATAGGTTAATTTGGTCGAGAATGTAACTGCTCACCCTCCCGCAGGTTTAGATGTTATTTTGACTTAGAATCGCGTCTCGACCGGATATTCAAACCAATAAATGCTCTCAGTCGTAACCTGCGGGAGGGTAGGCTGAGTAGTCACCCGAGAATGTGTAACTAATGAATCCTTGCGGAAGGAGTTGAGGGTATGAATCCTTTGCTCACAACCTGTCCGGTTTGCGGAGATAGATTGTCGGTAACCCGCTTCCATTGCCGTGGTTGTGATACTACGATCGACGGGTACTTTGAAATTGGCCGTCTAGGTCGTCTCTCCGCCGAGCAGTTGGCCTTTATTGAAACATTTATCCGCTGTGAGGGCAAGCTGAGCCGGATGGAGCCCGAACTGGGGATGTCTTATCCGACGTTGCGCGCCCGGTTGAGTGATATTATCCGTACCTTGGGGTTCCCGGTCGGCCCGGAGCCACTACGGATGAGTGATGATGAGAGACATCGCGTTCTTGACGACCTAGCCAGCGGGGCGATCACCCCCGAGGAGGCCATGCTTCAGTTGGAAGGCGAGTGAAGCTCAGGGCATCGTAATGCGAAGCTCGGACAAGGAGGCTAGAACATGGAAAAGGTCAAGATGGAGGTAGGCGAAACGCCGACGGTGAAGATCGTAGCGATTGGGGGAGATCTTCGATTGACTGGTCGCAATGACACCCAATTTGAAGCCCAGGCGCCCGAGAAGGGCAGTCTCACCGTCGATCAAGAAGACGATCAGATCAGTGTCGCCTGTCGTTCCGGCTGCCTGATCTTTCTCCCCGTCGGTGCACAGGTCGAGGTGGAGCAGGTCGGTGGTGACGCGCGGGTGACGGGGCTCACTAATGAATTGATGATGAGAACGGTGGGGGGCGATCTCAGCCTGCGTCGCGTAGGTCGGTCGACATTCGAGCTTATCGGGGGAGACCTGTATGCCCGTAAAGTGGCCGGCGATCTAACCGTTGATCGGATCGGCGGCGACGCGGTTGCGGAAAGGGTGGAAGGGGATGTCCGATTACCCGCGGTTGGCGGAGATCTGGTGTTGCATAAGGTGACCGGTCTGGTGGAGACCGCGGTTGGCGGTGATGCCAGTCTTTCCCTTTCCCCCGAGGCGGAGACACACTCAATCATCCAAGCGGGCGGTGACCTGACTTGCCGTCTTCCGGAGGATGTTTCGGCAAGCATCACCGTACAGGCGGGCGGGGATATGGCGCTACCCTCAGACGTTGAGCGAGAGGACACCGACCAGGGGACGATCATCCGTTTGGGCGACGCTGAAGCCACGATCGAACTCTCAGCGGGTGGGGACCTGTGGTTATGGGTAGGGAAGAGAGAGGTAGACTACGCGGAGGATATGGTGGGGAGCGTGATGGGCGAGCTGGATGCTAGGCTCGTCGAGATGGAAGCGCGCTTCAACGCTATCGGCGCTGGGATGTACGCCTTCGACGCCGAGCGCATCGGGGAAAGGGTCCGCCGTTCGGTGGCCCGAGCGCAACGAAAGGCAGCCCAAGGCCGAACTCGGGCGGAGAGGAAGGTCGCCAAGTCCAAGCGTGGACGAACCGTCACCTTTGGCACCCCAGAACCACAGAGACCTGAGGTGAGTGAAGAAGAGCGGCTGGCGGTCCTGCGCATGCTGGAGAAAGGAACGATCTCTGTCGAGGAAGCCGAGAAGCTGCTCCATAGTTTGGGGGGTGAAGCCTGACCGCGGCCATAATGACCCGATCCCGGGGCGCTCGCTCCGGCCTGCGACCGATCGACCTGCGTCGAGATATGCGCGCAGTTGCTGATCTGATTGAGACCGTCTTCGCTGGGAGACTCGACCCCGAAGGGCGCCGGATGTTGCATTGGATGCGCAACCTCGGTCGTGCGGGTTGGATCGGTTGGCTCCTTAATTACTGGTTGTTGCCGCCAGCAGCCCACCCGCTTGGGTTTGTGTGGGAGGTAGATGGTCGGGTAGTGGGCAACGCCAGCTTGCTGAAGGTCGCGGGGTGTCTCAAACGGTGGGTTATTTCCAATGTGGCGGTCTACCCCGATCATCGACGGCGGGGGATTGGACGGGCTCTGGTCCAGGCTTCGATCGACATGGTCCATCGTCGCCGGGGAGAGGTCATCTTGCTGCAAGTGGAGCGAGACGATCGGGTTGCCCAAGTTCTTTACGCGTCGTACGGTTTTAGACCGCTATCCACCCGTACAACCTGGGTCCGGCGAAGGGATCAAGCCTTACCGGCAACCGCGGAGTATGGCCTCGCACGTCGGCGGAAGCGAGGGGAGTGGCATGAGCAGTGGGAGCTTGCCCGTCGAGTACATCCGGAGGGCCTGATCTGGCCATTTCCGGTGGACGCGAGTCTTTTTCGTCCGCGCAGCCTGATCGACACATTCGGCCTGGATAGCATGCGCCATTGGGTTTGGTCAGAGGGTGGCAAGTTGTTGGCTAGCTTGACCGCGCGCAGCGGGATGGAGCGTGGAAGCTGGCGCCTGATCCTGGTCGTCGAACCGGGGGCACGCGGGCGGGTGGAAGCGAGCCTGCTGGCGCGGGGTTTGGACGATTTCGCTCTCAGCGATCACATGGTGCTTGACTACCCGGCTGGTTTGGCTGTGGAGGAATTGGGGGAACTCGGTTTCCGCCCCGAGCGTACTCTCACTTGGATGGCGGTGGACATGAGTGATCGTATACATGGATAAGCCTAGGGAGACCAAAGGTCGAAGTAGCTACTCACCCTCCCGCAGGTTACGACTGAGAGCATTTATTGGTTTGAATATCCAATCGAGACGCGATTCTAAGTCAAAATAACATCTAAACCTGCGGGAGGGTAGGCTTAGTAGTCACAGGTCGAAACTATTTAGGTACGTAAGTACGAAGAAGCATGTTGGGGACGCTCGTCAGTTGACATCAGGGAGATTTTAATTGGATAGCACGCGAAAGGGACCGTCCGGGATGCCGGCTTTCACCACCGTGTGGATGGGCCAGTTGATCTCGCTTCTCGGCAGCGGCATGACATGGTTTGCGCTCACAATCTGGGCGTGGGAGATCACCGGTCAAGCAACTACACTGGCCTTGGTGGGTTTCTTCGCATTTGGACCGACGGTGTTACTCAGTCCCGTTGCTGGAGCATTGGTGGATCGATGGAATCGTAAATTGGTGATGATGCTAAGCGACTTGGCGGCTGGACTCTCCACCGTCGTAGTTTTGATTCTCTTTGCGACTGATCATTTAGAAATCTGGCATCTCTACGTTACTGGGGCTTTTGCTGGAGCTTTTCAGGCTTTCCAATTTCCAGCCTATTCCGCAGCAGTGACTATGATGCTGCCTAAGGAGCAGTACACCCGGGCTAGCGGGATGCTCTCGCTGGCTGGCAGCGCTTCTGGTGTCTTGGCTCCAATCATGGCCGGTGTGTTGCTGGGTCAAATCGGTGTTGCCGGGATCATGATCATTGATATTTTCACCTTTGTTGTAGCCATCGCTGCGTTACTCGTGGTGTACATCCCACAGCCTGCTGTCACCGAAGCAGGGCGGGAGGGGCGAGGGAGCCTATGGAAAGAATCCGGCTATGGATTCCGCTACATCATCAAGCGGCCAAGCCTGCTTGGTTTGCAGCTGGTTTTCTTTGGGATAAACCTGATTGCATCTTTTAGCTTTACCGTACTTTCGCCAATGATCTTGGCGCGCACGGGCAACGATGAGATTGTGTTGGGGACTGTGCGGTCCGCCATGGGCCTTGGGGGTATTGTTGGCGGTTTGTTGTTGAGCACTTGGGGAGGACCGAAGCGGAGGGTTCACGGGGTGCTGCTCGGTATGGCTCTTTCCAGCTTGCTAGGCTCACTGGTGCTAGGCGTGGGAGACAGAGTTTTAATTTGGGCTACGGGCGCCTTCTTTGCCTTCTTCTTCATACCCATCATCAACGGCTCCAATCAAGCCATCTGGCAGGCCAAGGTGGCCCCTGATGTGCAGGGCCGTGTCTTTGCCGTGAGACGCTTGATCGCCCAAATTACGGCACCGCTAGGGATGCTGCTGGCTGGGCCTCTGGCGGATCATGTCTTCGAGCCGGCCATGATGCAAGGGGGGAGCCTTGCCTCCAGCTTCCGGGGCCTGGTGGGAACCGGACCAGGAGCCGGCATGGCGCTCATGTTCATCATTACCGGTTTCCTGGGCGTGATGGTAGGGCTAGCAGGTTATCTCTTCCCTGTCGTGCGGGATGTGGAAGAGATATTGTCTGATCACCAGGAGGTCCCAGTAGGGCTCGAACTCGAACCAGTTGGGGGGAATTGAACCTTTGATTTGAGAACCATTTGTATGCGGATGAGTTCTTTAAGGGAAGTGTGATTGTAGAGGTCCTGCATGTATCGAAATCGTAACTTCATGTTGCTCTGGATGGCTAAGTGGATTTCAGCTGCTCACCGGAGCGATAGGAGGGGAATGAGCTATTTTATGGGAACCGGTGGAAGGGTTCTTGAGAGGGCAAAACAGCTGATGGTCGAGGAGAAATGAATTATGGATGAAAACAAGAAGCCGGCAGAAATAATAAATCAATTGGAGGAAGGCATCATCGACGTTGAGGAAGCCGTTCGCCGGCTGACGGGCGAGGAGGAGGATCCTCCCCGGCCGAAGGCGAAACAGCCGGAGGCGCCGCGTCGTTGGCGAGCCTGGTGGCTGATCCCATTCTCCATTGGTCTGGTCTTAACAGCCGCTGGGGCAGGGGTGGCGACGCTTGGCGGCTGGTGGTGGTTGTGTGCCGGTTCGTTGTTGCTTATGGGAATCCCGCTCCTGACTCTGGCTGCGGCGACCAGCCGATCGCCCTGGGTGCATGTGAGGGTGGACACCGGGCAGGATAGTTGGCCGCGACGAATCGCGATCAGCCTGCCGCTCCCCATTCGTCTCACAGCCTGGATCCTGCGAGTTTTCGGCCCTCATATGAAGGGTCTGGATCAAACGGTAATCGATGAATTATTGCTTGCTTTGGATGAAGGCGTCTTCTCTGAGGGACCGATTTTCGTCGAGGTTGATCAGGGTACAGCAGGTGAAAAGGTTCAAGTTTACTTAGGCTGAACCGGGAGGTGTTTGATGGCATCAGAAGAACGAATGAAGATCCTGAAGATGATTGAGGAGGGTAAGATCACGGCTGAGGAAGGCACTCGGCTGCTGGCAGCCCTCGGTAAGCACAAGCGCAAACGCCCCGCTCCGCAAGAGGGTGAACCAAGATGGTTGCGGGTGCGGGTGACCGACATCCATTCCGGCAAAGAAGCGGTTAGAGTCAATCTTCCATTTAGCTTAGTCAACGTCGGCTTGAAGATGGGCGCCCGTTTTGTCCCTGACATTGAGCAGGGGCTGGCGATGGAGGAGCTGGCTGAAGCCTTACAACAGGGGCTTACCGGTAAAATTGTCGATATCGTCGACGAGGAAGATGGCAAGCGGGTCGAAATTTTCATCGAGTGACCTGCTGTGTGCCAGTGCAACCCGCGAGAGGTGAGTCCCAGGTGACATTGCGTTTACTAGGGGAGGGTTTCTCCTGTGTACCATGGCATCCTAGGACCTAGGAGGTTGAGGTGGAACGTCTTATTCTCCGCTGGGTGATCAATGCAGCTGCGCTTTACCTAACCGTAGGCACCGGTTGGATCTCCGGTATCCACGCTGAGAACACCACCGGGTGGGCTATTATGGCAATGGCGCTGGTGTTCACGGTGGTTAACGCAATGCTGCGCCCATTACTGAAAATTCTTACTTGTCCTTTGATCTTGCTCACTCTGGGTCTATTTACGTTGGTCATTAACACTTTCCTCTTTTGGCTGACCGGGCGGATCGGGAATTTATTCTCCGGGGGCTTCGGGTTCACAATCGACAACATTGGCTGGGCCTTCTTGGGGGCGTTGGTGGTGAGCGTGGTCAATACAGTCCTTACCCTGCTCTTTAGGGAGGAACTGAATCCCATAAAAAGATAAGCTGAAATCTTTCCTGGTTGAGAAGCTCGCTGTCCTCACGGCGCGCTTGCTTTTCATTGGGCAGGTTGTGCGGTATCCTGGGGGTGCGATACGTAGACCACTTTGAGGAGAGTATCCACAGTGGATATCCAGAATAGGAATGTGCTTGTGTTAGGGGGCTACGGTCTTGTCGGGATGGCGGTATGCCGAGAGTTGCTGCGGTACAGTCCTGGCCGGCTGGTGGTGGCCTCCCTCCGCCAGGGGCAAGCGGAGTCAGCGGTAGAGCGTTTGCAAATGGAGCACCCGGACACGCAAACAGAGATTGTGCCTGCCTGGGGCGATCTGCTGCTGCGAGCCGAGTGGCAGGAGGAGCCAGAAGGGATTCACCCCCGGGTCGCGGTGCTGGACGACCGGCATAAGCGCCGTCGTTTGGTGGCTGACATCCTCGAGGAGCTGGATGAAGATATTCTAGTCTCTTCGCAGCTCTACCAATTGATCACCGGGACCGCGGCCGGGTTGGCTGGGCAGGCAGCCGATATCGTCATCGACTGCGTCAACACAGCCACTGCGGTGGCGTACCAGAACATCTTCCAGACCTCGAGACGTCTGGAGGATTCGATCGCCCGGGAAGAGCAGGCTGATTGGCCGGAGGAAGTTGAACGGTTGTTGGCCTCGCAATATGTGCCGCAGTTAGTGCGACACATGCAAATCTTGTATGAGGCCATGCTCCGAGCAGGGACGCAGGCGTATGTCAAGGTCGGAACCAGCGGAACCGGTGGCATGGGTCTGAACATCCCCTATACCCACGGTGAGGAGAGGCCTTCACGTGTGCTGCTCGCCAAGTCGGCTGTGGCTGGTGCACAGACGATGTTGATCTTCCTCCTGGCACGCACGCCGGGAGGACCAGCCATTGTCAAGGAGATAAAGCCTACGGCGGCCATCGCCTGGAAGGAGATCAACTATGGTCCTATCCGTAGCGGTGGACGGACCTTCCCGCTCTACGATTGTCCACCAGAGTCTGCCTATCCGCTCAGTGACCCGGATACACTGACGCCGCAGGGTGATTTCGGTGAGGCAACCGGCGAGTTCCTAGAATCGGTTTACATCGACGCTGGCGAGAACGGGTTGTTTGCCGTTGGAGAGTTCACTGCCATAACAACTTTGGGGCAGATGGGATTCGTCACGCCGGAAGAAATCGCCCACAATATACTGGTGGAGATTGTGGGCGGCAACACGGGGCATGATGTCATCGCGGCGATAGACAGCTCGGTGATGGGTCCCTCATACCGGGCGGGCTTCTTGCGCCAGGCAGCGCTTAACCGTATGCGTCAACTAGAAGCCGAGCATGCAGTGGATTCGATCGCCTTTGAACTGCTAGGGCCACCTCGCCTGTCGAAACTTCTTTTCGAGGCTTATTTACTCAAGCGCACCTGTAAGACGCTGTCGGTAGCGATAGGCGGAAAGCCGGATGAAATCGCAGAAGAGATTACTCAGGAGGTGTCGCAAGATCCGCGGTTGCGCCAGCACATCCTCTCAATCGGGATCCCTATCTTACTCTCTGATGGTAAACGCTTACTTCGTGGGCCGGTGAACAAGTCTCCCGATGCGGAACACGGCTGGGTCGATCTCACACCAGCCAATATTAACCGCTGGCAGGAGCGGTTGAAGATGCTGCGAACCTCCATCCAGGAGAAACTGGCTGGGGACACTAGTTCACAGCACGACCGGGCGTATCCGTCGGCTGTCGCCTGGCGGGATGAAGATACATTCGATGTGGGTGAAATCGTAGGTTGGCTCTTAACTCACCAGGAGCGGGGACGGAGGGGAAAAGCTTAGCCGTTCATCGGTTAGATCTGCTTGCGGTCAAGAGCTCTGGCGCCTCACCAGCAGGGTATGAAACCTGACGGTTGTCGATGTTGCCCCTCAGTATCCATGTGCTATACTCGGAGTAGGATGAGCACACTCATCGGTTTGGAGTGTCCTGAGTGCGGGGCATCGTTTGATGCTGATCAGCTTCAGACCATCTGCGAGACGTGTGACTAGCTGCTGTTAACCCGACTTGCTCGTGGGTTGGACCGCGCATGATCAGTGTACAGGCCGCAGGTTGTGCTCCAATCGTGGATGCTCTGAGTAATGGCGCCGAGCGGGTGCGTAAGTGGGAGAACGCTTCCACTGAAGCATATGGCCTGCGGCGACTTATTGACACCGGTTGGGTGACCCACAGGGAACGAGTGGTCATTTTCAATAACGGTGCAGGATTGAAATACTTATCATGAGCGCAGAATCGAACGCGATGGAACGTGACCGAGCATCTCTCGAACTGCTCTATTCGATCAGCCGCGAACTGGCCGCTCAACTAGACCTAGCCGAGCTATTGCCACGCGTTCTACAACTGACGCTAGAGCAAGTCGGCGCTCACAGCGGAAGCATCATCGTACTCGACGAGAAGGGCATACTAACCGAGGGCGCAGTGGCCTACAACGGCGAACTGCTCGAAGACTCAGCCGAAAGGTTGGTGGATCCTTTCGAGCGGGGGTTGTCTGGGTGGGTTTACGAACATCGCCAGGCAGCTTTTGTGCCCAGCACGCACGACGACGATCGTTGGCTGCGGCAACCCGGAAATGAGTTCGACGAGAGCTCCCGCTCAGCGATCAGCGTGCCGCTGGTGGCGCGTGAGAGGGTCGTTGGTGTGCTGACAATGGTTCACCCTGACGCGGATCACTTCGGCGAAGGGGAAATGACCTTGCTTCAAGCTATCGCTGATCAAGCGGGGATTGCCGTCGAAAGGGCACGTCTATTCACGGCTGAGCAGGAGCGCCGACGTTTTGCTTCAACGCTGCAGGAGATCGCTCGCACAATCAACTCGACACTCGACCCGGATCAAGTCTTTCCCCAAATCCTGGAGCAGCTTGAGCGATTGATCGCCTACGATAGCGCTAGTATTCTTGTCAAACAGGATGACCAACTGCGTTTGGTAGCAGCCCGCGGATTCGCTGACTGCGAGGCTGTCCTTGGTCTCACAATTCCCTTGGACCCTGAGTTGCTGGTTGGATGTGTGCTCACCACTGGTCAACCGATGGTAGTGAATGATGTCCAGCAGGACGATCGCTGGATGCAGGTTGATAAACTACCGGAGACAAGCCAAATCCACGGATGGATTGGAGCCCCACTGGTGGTACGAGATCGTGCTGTAGGCATGCTCAACCTCGACAGTCATCGGGTGGGCGCCTATGGACCGGCTGAGGTCGAGGTGGTCTCAGCATTTGCCGATCAGGCTGCGGCGGCGGTGGCCAACGCGCAGCTATATAGCGAGATACAACGAAGGGTGCAGGCCATGGTCGCCTTGGCGGAAACTGCCCGGGTGGTCACCGCTAGCCTTAATCTGGATGAAGTGCTCCAACATATTCTCCAGCAAACCAAGGATTCACTTGAGGTGGAGGGCACTTCCCTGTGGTTGCTCGATGAGGCGACTGGGGACCTGGAGTTCAAGGCCGCCAGCGGAAAGGTGGCCGGTGATATGACCGGCATACGCTTGGGGAGGGGAGAAGGCGTCGCCGGTTGGGTTGTGGAGCACGATGAGCCATTGTTGGTTGCTGATGTCCGGGGGGATCCGCGCTTTTCTCGGAAAGTGGACGAACAGGTCGGCTTTGAGACGCGGGCGATCGCCGGCGCCCCAATTCGGGTTAAAGGGCGGACAATCGGTGTGCTGGAGGCGGTCAACCCGCGGCGGGATGAATTCATGCAGGAACAAATGGAATTGTTGATGGGTATCGCCGCCCAGGCGGGAACCGCGATTACCCACGCCCAGCTGTTCACCGAAATCCAAGCCGCCCAACTACGCTATGCCGGCTTGTTTGAGGATAGTGTCGACCCGATCCTGATCACTGATCTAAGCGGGACGATCACCGACGCCAACCGACGGGCGGAGACCTTTTTGGGCTATCCCCGCAAGGAATTGCTCGGTAGATCGGTCCTCAGCCTTCATCTACCCGATAGCGGACAGTTGCCGGACAACCTATCCCAATTGAAACCGGGGCAGACTTTGGCTTATGAAAGTCAGGCCAAACATAGTAAAGGGCATTCCCTGGCGGTCGAGGTACACGCCAAGCGTATCGACATCGGTAAGCAACCGATTATGCAGTGGATCCTGAGAGATATCTCTGAGCGTCTAGAGCTTGACGAATTACGTGCCGATCTGATCTCAATGGTCTTCCACGACCTACGTTCGCCACTTGGCAACATCCTCTCTAGCTTAGAGGTGATGCAAACTTCTATCTCGGAGGAGGATGAGGCGCTGCAAGCGGTGCTATCCATCGCCCAGCGCTCCGGTCGGCGGGCCTCCCGACTAGTGGAATCGCTACTGGATCTAGATCGCCTCGAGGCGGGTCAGGCTGTACTCGAAAAGACGCGGGCGGCTGTCGGCGTCTTGATCACTGAAGCAGTCGAGGAGGTGCACCCAACGGCGGAGGCGAAGGGTCACGTGATGAAGTTTGATCTTGCATCCAACATACCGGATGTTGAGATGGACATGGATATGATCCGACGGGTGTTGATCAACCTGCTAGAGAACGCGGTAAAGCATACCCGAGGTGGGGGTCACATCACCGTCGACGTCCGTGAGAAGGACGACTACATTGTCGTCAGCGTGAAAGACAGTGGGAGGGGTATCCCACCTGGCGATCAACAGCGCATTTTTGATAAGTTCTCTCGCATCGGTCAGGAGTCGCGCCTGAAAGGTCGGGGAATTGGCCTGGCCTTCTGTCGCCTGGCGATCGAAGCCCACGGAGGTCGCATTTGGGTGGAAAGCGAGGAGAGGGAAGGGTCAACCTTCTTCTTCACCCTCCCGTTATAATACATACCCCCATTCCATCTCTTGGGAGCCTGCATGCGTAGAATCGCCCCTGGTGTTTACCTGGAAACCAAATATCCTAGCGTACAGCTAGGTATCATTGTCACCGATGAAGGCCTATTGCTGATCGGCAGTCCACCGCGTGTGGAGGATGGGCGTAACTGGTTAGCAACCTTGAAGGATTATGGAGAGCCGCGCTATCTGGCCTTGCTCGACTCCCATCCTGATCGTGTGCTGGGCGCCCGGATTTTCGACCTACCCCTAGTGGCTCACGATTGGACGCGCCAATTGATGAGCAATTGGTCGGACACATTCAAGGGTGGCGCCCGACCCATTGGCGCTGAGGCAGATCACCTAAAGCGCATCACCGGCGTGCATAATGCAGTCCCCGACTTAACATTTTCTGAAGGTATTATTCTCCATCTGGGCGATTGCGAAGTTCATCTCTGGCACCGCCCCGGACCCACCCCGGGATCGATCTGGGTGGTGCTCCCGGCGGCAAAGGTGGCTTTCATCGGGGATGCGGTAACGGTAGCTGAACCTCCATTCCTCGGTGAGGCTGACATCGAAGCCTGGATGAATACACTCGACGATTTACGAAGCTCTCACATGCGCGCTTATAAATTAATCTCCTCCCGGGATGGGCTGGTCACGCGCGGGGATGTTAACGACATGGCTCGCTTCCTGCGAAAAATTCCATGGCGATTGGAGCGACTAAGTGTTAAGCGAGCACCGCCAAAGGCGGCTGCTAATTATGCATCACAGTTGCTAGAAGACTTCAAGACCCCTAGCGCTCGGCGGGATCACGTGTTGCTACGACTGCAAGCAGGTTTGACGCGTCTTTATAGTCGCCTCTATCCGCCTGAAACCTAAAGCGTGGTTGGGGATGGTCTCCTTAGCACGTCTTCCTGGGCAATGATCTCCACAAAGGATGTCTTGAATGAGTTATCAACCTGTTGTAGAGCTCACACGCGGTGAAATCGTCGAGTCGATACACTATGGCGCCGTGGCGGTCGCCGACGAATCTGGGAAATTGTATGCCTGGTGGGGCGACCCGCAGATTGTGACCTACCTTCGATCGAGCGCCAAGCCCTTTCAGGGATTGCCGCTAGTGGAAAGCGGCGCCGCTGCCCATTATGACCTTTCGCCAAAGCAGATCGCGGTTATCTGCTCCTCACATTCAGGTACCGACGAGCACGTCCAGACGGTGGCTTCGATCCAGAGTAAAGTCGGAGTAACCGAGGATGATCTATTGTGCGGGATACACCAACCTATCCACCACCAGACCGCACAACGCCTGAAGGAGGAGGGACGAGAGCCCACGCCCATTTTTCACAATTGTTCCGGAAAACACACCGGCATGCTGGCGCTGGCCCGCTTCCTGGGGGCGTCACTGTCGGATTACATTGACCCTCACCATCCAGTCCAGCGTCTTATATTGCAGACCTTTGCCGAGATGTGTGGGCTGGAACCAGGGGAGGTAGAGTTGGGGACCGATGGTTGCTCGGTGCCCAATTTCGCTGTACCGCTCCAAGCTGCAGCTACAGCGTATGCTAGATTAATGGATTCATCGGGGTTGTCTGCAGACAGGGCTGAAGCCTGCCGGAAGTTGGTCGCCGCGATGACCTCTAACCCTTGCATGGTGGCTGGACCGGACCGTTTTGACACCCGCCTGATGGAAGTTGCCGGCGGTCGATTACTGACTAAGGGCGGAGCCGAAGCTTACCAGTGCATTGGCATTCCCGCGGGAGCATTAGGGTCTGGCTCGTCAGCCTTGGGAGTGGCGATCAAAATCGCTGACGGGGATCGCGGTCAACGGGCGCGCGCCGTCGTGGCTCTGGCCGTGCTGGAAGCGCTTGGAGTGTTACCAGAAGATGAACAGAAGGCGCTGGCCGAATTCGGCCCGCGGGCGTTGACCAATTATCGCGGGCTGACAGTGGGCCAGGTTCGCGCCTGCTTCCGCCTGGAGCGGGTAGATTAGAGGTGCAGGTGGCAGGCTACCAGGGGTTTACCCAGGCAGCCCAATCGTTACTGGGTCTTAAGCTAACCGCTGGCCAACTCAAGGCCTTTGATTGGTACGCATCTGAGTTGGTGGTATGGAACCAGCGATTCAATCTTACTGCAATCAAAGACTTGCCGGGCATCGAGGTCAAGCACTTTCTCGATTCGCTCACCTGTCTTTTGGCGATGCGCCCTGGACCGGCTGGCCGGGTAGTCGATGTGGGCACCGGTGCAGGCTTTCCCGGTATTCCACTCAAGATTGTCTGCCCACAAATTCAATTGACGCTGGTCGAATCGATTGGTAAGAAAGCCGAATTCTGCCGCCATGTGGTGCGTTCACTCGAATTGAAGGGGGTGGAGGTCATACACGATCGGGTGGAGCGGGTTGGCCATCAGCCCAAGCACCGTCAGGGATATGATTGGGTGTTAGCGCGAGCGGTGGCGGCCATGTCGGTGCTGGTGGAATATATGTTGCCGCTGCTGCGCTTGGGTGGACGGGCGATACTCATGAAAGGGGAGAAGGCGCCGGCTGAGACCCACGCCGCTGAGGGGGCGCTGCGTATTCTGGGCGGGCGGGTTGACCAATTGATCTCCATTGAACTTCCGACGGTAGTCGAGACGCGCCACCTGGTGGTAGTTGAAAAGGTGGCCGCAACACCGAGCAAGTATCCCCGCCGGTCGGGTATTCCGGCGAAGAGGCCTTTGGGATAGCCGCCTTCGGCGGCGAAGAAAGCCATTTTTAGAAAACTCGCGTAAAATAATACGAGATGTCCCTTTTTTACCTCCCCCCTGCCGCCCAGAAAATCATCGGGCATCTTCGACCCCCTCGCAAGTCGCTCCGCTTCGGCATTGCGCGAAAGATGATTTTGTACCAATCTTCAGCCTCGCTCCGCTCCCCCTATTTAGCGTCCCACGTTAGCGAATGATTTTTTCTGGATGGGCTACAACAACGAAGATCGCGGACAACAGACAATGACTATTGCTTTTAAAAAACTGTTGTGCTTGGCTCGGAGAGCCGGACTAAGCTTATGGATCATCGCCTTTGTTCGTTGCGAGGGGGCCGAAGGTGCCCAGCGCTCTTCTGGGCGGTGGGGCGGCCCTTCGACTTCGCTCAGGATGCAGCTGCCGCCCCACACCCATAATATCATTGGGTGCGAACGGCGTCCCCCTTGGGGGACATAGGGGGAAAAAAATTTAACTATCTTGGAAGGATGAGCTCCTGGTAATTGTCAGGAGAAATCACTGAGAAGCCAGCATTAGAATACGTTTTCAACCAATCTCTTGGAGGAGAAACAGTTTTTTTTGGGGACCATTTGAATTCATACCCCAAAAGCCCACCGCCTCTTTCCTCCACAAGATCGATTTCCTGTTGGTCGTATGTGCGCCAAAAGTAAAGGTTGGCATATTCTGGTAAGTAAGCCAAAAACTTCCGGCGTTCTATGACCATGAAGTTCTCCCAAAGCGGTCCAACGTCGTCGCGCTGATCTAATTTGTTGAACTGCGCGATGACCGCGTTACGGAGACCGTTGTCATAGAAGTAATACTTTGCCTTTTGGGTCACTTCTTTTCGTAGGTTTCGGCTGAAACCACCCAATCGGAATATCACGAAAGCCTTTTCCAGGAGGTCAAGGTAATTTCGAGCCGTCTTAACGTCTACACTCAAGGTCGTCCCTAACTCGTTCAGCGAGACCTCGCTTCCCAACTGAAAGGCGAGTAACTTCAAGAGATCCCACAACTTCTTAGAGCTCTTTACCCTCTCAAATGCAAGAATGTCCTTGAGGAAGTAAGATCCTGCGATTTCTCTCACGATCTCTATCTTTTCTTCTCTTGTATGTGCAAGGACGACTTCAGGATAGGTCCCAAAGATCAAATAGTCCTCGAGCCTTTGACGAAGCTCATAGCGATTGAAGAGCGAAAGCAGTTCGCTCTGGGAAATCGGGTAAAGGGTGAGGGTGTGTTTTCGTCCGGTGAGTGGCTCACCGATCTGCCCGGTCAACTCGAAGGAAGACGATCCAGTAGCTATCACGAAGATGTCTGGTATTTGATCCACAATGATTTTCAGGGCCATGCCTATGTCTGGGACGTATTGAGCCTCGTCAATGGCAAAGAGTTCGTAACCTTCCAAGTACTCTTTAATGAGGTTCACATCTTGTGAGTTAAGGAGTTGTTGGGTTGGGAGATCATCCCCGATTGCCAACTTGTATTTCAGCGGTGTCCGAGCCAGGTAGTTGTTCAACAGGGTGGTCTTTCCGACACGACGGGGACCATAGATAACCAATACTTTGTTGGGCTTCATGTATGGGTCGAGAGGTTCATAGGCACGTTTGATCATGCTATAACTATATCCTAACTCCATAAATTAGTCAAAATATCTGGATCTTAACTCCATAAATTTATAGTAATTTATGGAGTCGTGCTCCGAATATTTATACTCACCCTCCCGCAGGTTTGGAAGTTGTTTTGACACAGAATCGAGTCTCGACCGGATATTCAAACTGATAAATGCTATCAATCATAACCTGCGGGAGGGTAGCTCGGTCAGTGGTCATGTGGTTGGACATTGGGCTTCACAAGTGGAAACCGAGGCAAGCATCCTTCGACTGCGCTACGCCGAAGGTCCCGAGTGTGTCGAGGGGCTCCGCTCTGGATGCAACTGAGCTCCAACACATGTAATAAAACACCGCGCTCTCCGGGTTCTTGTGGTAGCGAGGTGCGAACGGCACCCATAAAACCATTGGGTGCGAACGGTGTTCACCGCCACCCATTCCCCTAGTTACATCTGCAGCGGTCCCACTGTCCCAGCCACAATTTGCCAGGTGGTGGCCTTCTGAATGAAATCCTGGCTAAACATCCTCAGGTCGGCGGCGGTCAAGATGGCCTGCTGCGCGGCGTCCACTCGGGTCAGTAGATCGTCCCGCCGTTCGGGATCTAATTCAGCCAACACCTCATCCAGCAGCAGAACTGGGCACTCACCCGTCCGTTGTCGCAGCCATCCAACCTCAGCCAACTTCACCGAGAGCGTCACCGTCCGATTTTGCCCGCGCGAGCCATACAGGCGCATGTCGATACCGTTCGCCCGGAAGCGGAATTCGTCGCGGTGAGGCCCAATGAGAGTCATCCCGCGGGCGATCTCCTCCTGGTGTGTGCTTTGCAGAGCGGCTAGCATACCAGACTGGATGGCTTTACGCCCGATGCCCGTTCGGTCTACCGGCGTTTCCAGGGGCAGACCGAGTTGACCTTCTGGCTGGGGCGCGGGATCGTAAGTCGGCAGGTAGTCCAGGCGCAGAGTCTCCTGACCGCGGGTTAGATGGTGGAGGATTGGTGCTGCCAGGTTCTCGAGTTCGCTTAGGGCCAGCGCTCGGGAGAGGATCAGTGTCGCCGCCAGGTCGCAGAGTTGCTCGTCCCAGAAGGTTAATTCGTCGGGGTCGCCATTCCGCTCCTGGAGCTGCTTGAGCAGCGCATTACGTTGCGAGAGGACTTTACTATACTCAGCCAGTGCATTGGCATAGGTGGGATCGGCTTGGGAGAGGGTGGAATTCAGCCAACGCCGCCGCTCGCTTGGAGGACCCTCGATTACCCGCATGTCCTGCGGCAGGAACATGACCGCGTTGAACACGCCGGCCAGGTCGCGCACACGGCGCTTGATCCCGTTCACGAGCACCTCTTTGCGTAGCCGTTGTTCGCTGGTAAGTCCTACTTGCTCTAAGATGAGTCGAATCTCAATCCGGTGGAGCCGATCCTGACGTCGGACCTCGGCGACGATGCGGGCGACGGGAATTGACTCTTGGATTGTTAGGAAGTTGATAAGTTGGCGGTCATTTGCGGAGTGGGGAGAGCTGGCGGAGGTTAGGTAGTATATCGCTTCCAGCAGGCTGGTCTTGCCCTGGGCGTTGGCGCCGACCAACAGCGTTGGGCCGAGGGGGAAGTCCGTTTCCAGGCGGACGAAATTACGAAAGTTAGTGAGCGAGAGATGGGTGATGTACATGGGCGGTAGGGATTGTAGCACAGGCTTCGGTAAATCTCGGTGGGGAGAGATGGCCGAAGCTTATGGAATTTCGCTTTTGTTCAATTCCGCGAATCTTCATTTTATTCACCCCCAGTTCGCCCCCCTCTCATGCCCCTTCCGCTTCGCTTCAGGGATGCTTCGCTAGGGGGCTGCGGGGGACCATAGCTCGTCCCCAGCCGCATGGAAGACCGCCATGCACCTCCGGCCCCCTCGGCTAAGTCACTCCGCTCCGGCATTGAGCGAAATCTGATGTCGCATCACCCTTCAGCCTCGCTACGCTCCACCTTTGCAACGTTTCACTTAAAATTACGGAGCTTTTTTGGTTGAGCTATGACGAGAATTCTTGCGGCTGATAGCTACACCAATTGTAGGATTTGCAAAACGGCCGCTTTGTGAGGGGGCCGAAGGTCCCGAGCCCTTCAAATGCAAGTAGGACAGGATGTTTCTCGGTCAGTAGCTATGTGGTTGGACATTGGGCTTCACAAGTGGAAACCGAGGTAAGCATCCTTCGACTGCGCTACGCCGAAGGTCCCGAGTGTGTCGAGGGGCTCCGCTCTGGATGCAGCTGCCCCACACCCATAAAACCATTGGGTGCGAACGGCACCCATAAGATCATTGGGTGCGAACGGCACCCATAAGATCATTGGGTGCGAACGGCATACCCCTGGGAGGACACAGGGGGAATAAATCATAAGAATTCTTTATCAACAAATTCTTGATCAATTCATGAAATCGCTAGCCATCTATTTTTTGAAACGGGGACATTCGCTCCGAGCGGTCATTTGCCAAGTAACGATCATGCTCCTGGCTGACGTCTTCGACGCCGCCACGTGCGATACCGACCATATCCCACATTGCATCCTGTTCAAGCGGTGGATTGCGGTGAGCCCGAATGTGGTCGTCGATCAACTCGCGCAGCAGAACTGAAATCGGAACTCCTCTCCGACCAGCTTCGTTGGCGAGAAAACGATATTGTTCTTCTTCGATCAGGATCTGAAAACGGCGCATACGATCTCCAAACCCAAATATTTCATCTAACATCATGCATCATTAAGATTCAAGAGGTCTTAGGCTGTTTACTGATAGCTTGCCTCTATCATTCTTTCTCTATGTAGCGCACACCCTCTATACCCTTGAAATCAGCATCTTGCGTCCAGAAGGTTACATCATGTTGCCTTGCTATCGCCAGCATAATGCTATCGGCCAAAGGGAGCCCAAGATCAACCGAGACTTTAGCTGCACGCAATGCTGTACGACTATCAAGATCAACCACAGAGCCTTGCTGCATAAAGGCAACAGCACGTAATGCTTCCCCCTCGTCTCGTTGTTGGAGTACTCGTTTGAAAACCTCATATAAACTGAGAGAAGGGACTAGCAATTCCTCAGGTTTTTCTATTGCAGATGCAAAGAATTCGGCATTAGGTCCATCTGCGAAATATTCAAGCCATCCCGAAGAATCTACGATGTTCATTCCCGTTCCTTTTCTCTTTCGATGTGGGTATCTATCCCTTTGAAAATTCCGCGGCTCTTCTTCATTGGCTCAAGGGGAATGAGCTCGATACGACCTTCGTAAGGGATAACTTGAACTTTTTGACCAGGTTTAATACCAAGCGACTCTCGTACTTTCTTGGGGATTACAACCTGGAATTTTGTAGACACTGTTGCGCTCTGCATACAATCCCTCCATCGATAATCCTATCGTATTACGATATCTAATTATATCGAGTAATCGTAAGATAATCAAGATGGGGGGCAAGCAAACAATAAATGTAATCCAATCCCTTACCGCTTACGGCTGATGGCTGAAAGCAGATAGCCCTCAGTTGAACGCTGACAGCTAAGATCTGACTACTGAACGCTGATTACTGTATGCTGATAGCTGACTACTGATCCCTGTTTAC
>Ga0209986_10001628_pt1 | contig 21381 bp, 19 predicted proteins | sample BlataG_FD_183168 | JGI IMG/M metagenome (GOLD analysis project Ga0209986, IMG submission 183168) | Deep subsurface microbial communities from Black Sea to uncover new lineages of life (NeLLi) - Black_00105 metaG (SPAdes) (version 2) | ecosystem: Environmental > Aquatic > Marine > Oceanic >... | reverse complement strand
ATCTCTATCCACTTCCATTCGCAAAATGCGCAACTCCTCATCCGTGGGGGATGGGTTTTTTTCTACTTGGTCAGCCAGCAACAGCTCGAATCCGGTAAAATCCAGCACCTGCTCGACAGTAAAACCCGGCTGGGTTGCCAGCAGCATCATGCGTTTGCTCTCAGGATGATATCCCATCAGCGCCAGATTGGTGACCACGCGGTAAGGACCAGTGCCGGGTGGCAATCCTGCGGTCTCGCGCGCTCCAGGACCATCCAGAAACCCCGGTGTGGTGATGAAATCCAGTTGCTCCACAAATCGCTTGCGATCGTGGCGCATAATGGCGATCGTCTGCCAGCAATGCGAGCCGACGTCGTTGCCGCCGCCGCTGCCGGGCAATCGCACTTTGGGATGGTAATAATCTCCGATCACTGTGCTGTTCAGGTTGCCGTACGGATCGATCTGCGCACCACCCAGGAATCCGTATTCAATAAAACCGCGCTGGGCGGTCTCGACGATGTCGCAAATTCCTGAAGCGGCTACCGCCCGGTGGAAAGTGGCCTCCCCCCCCACACATGTCGGGAGCTCTTCCAAAATTGCCCCCGTACCGCCGAACTCGAAGACCGCCACCAGGTTGGGGGCGTGCATTTTTTGCGCCAGCGATGCAGCCAGCATCGGTATGCCGGTGCCAATAAATGCGGTGGTGTTATCCGTCATCAGCCGTGCTGCCGTGCATATCAGCATTTCTGCCGGATTGTAATTACTGCCTGGCATCTCAGTTTGGCTCATCATCGCTCAATCCCTCCTCAATCCCTGCAGGTGGTCAGGTCCGATCAATTCCAGGTAATCGCTGTGGTCCTGCACGCCATAGATATATTGCTCGAGATATTCCTGAGTGGTCTCCGGCTCTTTGGAAGCAGCCACCCACTCACGGATCTGGTCTTCATCGCGGCGATACAGATAGCACATTTCGCCAGGATGGGAGCCAAAGGGGGCTTCTACCACCGCGTCAACCAGATAGTAAGGGATGATGGTCCTGTCCGGTTGGGAGCGGAATACTTCTGTGTCAACGATCTCCTCAGTGCTGAGGATCAACCTTTTCGAGGCGCGCGCCAACTCAGCCGCAAACCCGCTGATGCCGTCTATCTGAGCATTGCCGAACTTATCTGCCCGGTGGACGTGGATCAAGCCCACGTCGAGCACCAGTGCCGGGACTAAACATATTGGGTCACCAGTAAATGGGCATTTGACCACTTTGGCGGCGCTGTATTTCATCGTATCTGTGCCCAGCATCGAGCGCACCGGTATAAAAGGAACGCCCATAGCAGTTGCTTTGAAACGCCAGGCTATGGCTGCATTGCTCCAATCCACAACCTTTTCCACCCGACCGCTTTCGACTTCCCTTCTCAAACAGTTGGACACACCGTACAGCTCCAATCCAATATAGGTGATATCAAGAGCTTTCACAAGCCCGGCAGCCAGGAGCATATCCAGTTCGAACACTCCCTGCCCGGCTATGCGCAGGTCCTTTATGCCCTGGCGCACGATTTCGTTTGTGAGCGACATCGGGCAGCGAACTGTTCCGTACAGCTCTGTACCGATGTAATCCCCATCATTAATTAACTGGTGTACGGCTTCCGCTTCTGTTTTACGTTTGTCCACCAAACCTTTTGGTTTCTGCCGGTTCCATTCACGAAAACCGTTGATGTCCGGCGGCTGGATCAGTTCCCCGAGACCAGTTTGAATAACTTCCATCCTTAATCCTCCAATAAAAGTGGGGGGTTTTGCATTCCAAGATAATCAGCAAATACCCCTCCTGTATACCAGGTATAAATCAAGATCTTCTGATTTATCTCAGCCAGGAATATTTAATCCGCAGGCAATCTACAGCAGATCACACTTATCAGACATATAATGCCAGAAATTTGAAAGCAAATATCCCATCAAAAATACCCTGTACGAATGACAGTGATAATCCCACAACAACCAATATCACACATACAAACACTAAGAACAGCACCAGGCAGCTAAACACTACCCAAAGACAGGTGTTGCTCTTGCGCGGCTGGGTTTCAACTGTTTGCGGCGCCTGGTACGTTTGTGGAGCCGGCGCAGGTTCTGGTTGAATTACCAGTTCGTGTTCCAGCTCGGAGGCAGGTTCTTCGGGAACCCATTCTTGTGCATCCAGTTCAGGAGGGACTTCCTCTAAGGGGGGGGGGATTACTATCTCAGTTGATGAAATATCTTCTGATTCAGGTCTTGGCGCGCCGCACTGCTGGCAAAATTCCACATCATCAGGTATTCCAGCGCCGCAGTTGCTGCAGGTTATCATGGCTAACTCCTTTCGATGTTCAACTATATAAGGTAAAAGGCAAGGTTTCGTTCCATTTATCTTGACAAAAAGTAGGGTAAACCGCAAGTGTTTTACATCACCAAATCTTTGTGACTTTATATCGAACGTGCGGTCCTATATGATAACACGCGCCTGTCTAAAAAGCACCAAAGCATACCGCCAGTTGCCCGGCGCTTCTCGATAAACTCGTGATTATGAGTATCTTAATCTAAGTGCCGGGTTCCATTTAGGATAACCACGTGCTTGTTCTGGAAAAATTGGGCTATAATCTACCAGCATAAATTGTAAAAAAAAGGAACATTCCATTCTAAAAACAGGAGATTACTTATGGTAGAAACCCCCTCCAGTATGGTTCCATTAGGAACAACCGCACCCGATTTCAGCCTTCCAGACACCGTGTCCGGTAAAATGATGAGCCTGGACGAATTGAAATCAGATCAAGCTACCGTCGTAATGTTCATTTGCAATCACTGCCCGTTTGCTAAGCACGTGCAGGCACAATTGGTCGAACTGTCAAATGATTACCAACCAAAGGGTGTATCATTCATCGCCATCAATTCCAACGACGTGAACAGTTATCCCGAAGATTCCCCCGATAATATGAAGAAAGTCGCCGAGCGCATGGGCTACGGGTTCCCTTACCTGTACGATAAAACCCAGGACGTAGCGAAGGCGTACAAGGCTGCCTGCACACCTGACTTCTATATCTTCGATGGAGAATTGGAGCTGGTCTACCGGGGACAGCTTGATGACTCACGCCCGGGCAGCAGGATTCCGGTTACAGGCGAAGACATGCGCGCCGCATTGGATAATGTCCTGACCGGTGAACCGGTCATCCCACAGCAAAGACCAAGCGTGGGCTGCAATATCAAGTGGAAGTATTAATGGAGTTGAATTTCAGCGCTTTAAAAGTGCATCGCACCACTATTTCTGTATGTAATGGCGCGTGTACGAGCCCAGGTTCCTTAAAATCGGGGCTAACTCCCCCAAATGATCCAGGGCGCGTTTACAATTGAGCGCCTGGGCATGCCCACCAAAATCGACGTAGAACATGTAATCCCACGGCTGCCCCGGGATTGGGCGCGATTCAATTTTCGTCAGGTCGATATCCCGCAGGGCAAAAACGCTGAGTGCCTTGAATAGCGCTCCAGGTTTGTTTACCAGGTTGAATACAATAGAAGTCTTATATTCATTTTGCTCCGGATCGTAAGCCGCGTACGGCTCTTTCGCCAGAGCCAGGAAGCGTGTGAAGTTGGCTGGGTCATCCTCCATGTGTTCGCTCAAAATATGGAGTTCATAAACCTCAGCGGCGCGTTTGGATGCCAGCGCGGCAGCCGATTTATCCCCCTCATCGCGCACCAAACGAGCACTGCCGGCAGTATCAACTTCCGCGACCTGCTCCACACCCAATTTGAACAGGTTTGCTTCGCACTGCGCAAGACCCTGGGGGTGCGAATGGACGCTGCGGATATCCTCCAGGCGTACTCCGGGCAGAGCCAGCAAACAGTGGCTTACTCGCAAGAAATATTCGCCCACGATATTTAGATCGTAGCGCAGCATCAGATCATAATTACGATGAATGCTGCCGGCAAGCGAATTCTCGACCGGAATTATGCCATGTGATGTTTGACCCTCATCTACCAACCGGAAGACATCCTCAAAGGTCTGGCAAGGAAGTGTGTTTACTACGCTGCCGAAATATTCATAGGCTGCCAGCTCGCTGTACGCGCCATGTTCACCTTGAAATGCGATTAATTTATTTTCCACTTCCAGCGCCAATCCTTATCTACTCCTCATCATCGGAAATACTCTTAACCACGAACTGGGTTACTTCACCGGTCGTTAAAGTGCGCTGTCCGGGTACTGCCAGATCGATTGTCACATTTCCGGTTGAGAGCGCCTTTTCAACCGCATCTTCGACAATCTCGGCTTCTGCTTCAAACCCTAGCGAATGCCGCAGAAGAAGCGCAGCCGATAAGATGGCGCCGACCGGATTGGCTATATTCTTACCGGCTATGTCCGGAGCAGACCCGTGGATCGGTTCATATAATCCCAAGGGATATCCTCGCGTGTTGCGCGACTCGCCCAGAGAGGCAGACGGAAGCAGTCCCATCGACCCAGCCAGAACCGAGGCTTCGTCCGTGAGAATGTCCCCGAACAAGTTGGCTGCCAGGATCACATCGAACGTTTGCGGGCGCGAGATCAGGTACATTGCAGCGGCATCGACCAGATTGTGCTCCAGGGTCACATGCGGATAATGCGCCGCCACCTCGTTCACTACCTCGCGCCATAATCGCGAACTCTCCAGGACATTAGCTTTATCGACAGAAGTCACCTTGTTCCGGCGCTGACCTGCCAGGTCGAAAGCCAAATTGGCAATACGACGCACCTCGCTTTTAGTGTAAACCATGCTGTCCACGGCTTGAACTTCATCCCCGATGATTTTGCGTCCACGCGGCTGACCGAAGTAAATGCCTCCAGTCAGCTCGCGCACCACCATCAAGTCCACCCCTTGTAAGCGCTGTGGGCGTATGGGGGAAATCTGCATGCTTACGGAGGTAGCTCTCACAGGACGCAGATTTGCGAACAACCCCAATTCCTTGCGCAAACCGAGCAGCCCATCTTCTGGTCGCACCTTCGCGTTCGGGTCATCCCATTTCGGCCCGCCCACCGCCCCTAATAAAACCGCATCCGCTGCGCGGCAGGCAGCCAGGGTATTCTCGGGCAGCGCGGTCCCATAATTATCGATAGCGCAGCCCCCTATTAGATATTCCTGTGTCTGAAAATTGTGACCAAATCGCTCCCCAACGGCATCTAAAACTGCCACTGCCGCCCGAATTACCTCCGGTCCGATCCCGTCTCCTGGCAGTACTACAATATTAATTTCCACATAATCATCTTTATCAGGCAACTTCTATATCTCCGTTCATCAAGGCATATTCCATGCTGTCTTCCAGGGCGCTCCAACTCGCTTCAATGATGTTCGTGCTGGCTCCGACCGTGCTCCAGCGCTGTTTGCCGTTTTTAGTGTCAATGAGTACACGCACGCTGGCGCTTGTCCCGCTGTCGCTGTCCAGGATGCGCACCTTGTAATCGGTCAGGCGTACGTTGGCGAGCTGCGGGTAAAAATCGATCAAAGCCTTTCGCAGCGCCGCGTCAAGAGCATTGACTGGACCATTGCCTCCTGCGGCAGTGTGAACCTCTTTATCGCCCACACGAACCTTAACCGTGGCCTCAGCCAGCATTTCACGTCCCTGACGTCGCTCGACGACCACCATGAAGTCCACAAGCTCAAATGGCGGTTTGTAATCAGCTTGCATGCGCTGCAGCATTACTCTCACCGAGCCTTCCGCACTTTCAAAAGTAAAACCCTTCGACTCCAGGTCCTTAATCTTTGCCGCTGCTTCGCTCGCCTGAGCGCGGCTGACGTCCAGACCAAACTGGCGTGATTTATCCAACACATTGCCGCGACCGGATAGCTCCGAAACCACCGTGCGGCGTTGGTTGCCTACCAGGGTTGGATCGATGTGCTGGTAGGAAGCTTCGGTTTTAAGTACCGCTGCCACGTGGATGCCTCCCTTGTGAGCGAAGGCGCTTTCTCCAACGTACGGCAAATGTTTGTCATGTGGCAAGTTGGACACTTCAGCTACGTAACGTGAAAGCTCGCTCAGCTGTGCCAGGTTCACTTCAGGAACGCAGGTTACGCCCATTTTGATCTGCAAATCCGGGATGATGGTACACAGGTTGGCATTACCGACCCGCTCTCCATAACCATTGACTGTGCCTTGAACATGCACTACCCCTGCGCGCACTGCTGCCAGCGTATTGGCTGTACCGCAGCCAGCATCATCATGGGCATGGATGCCCAATGGGATTTCAATTTTTGAGGATACTTGGCGCAAGATTTGCTCCACTTCCCAGGGCAGGGTGCCTCCGTTGGTATCGCACAACACCAGCACATCCGCCCCGTTCGATGCAGCAGATTCAAGGGTCTTCAAAGCATAAGCGGGATTCGCTTTATAGCCATCGAAAAAATGTTCCGCATCGTAGACCACTTCTTTACCGTGTGCCTTCAAGTAGGCGACACTCTCTCCAATCATCTCCAAATTCTTACCTAAAATTGTCTCCAACACCTGGGTAACATGCAGGTCCCAACTCTTGCCGACCAGCGTCACAACCGATGTTCCAGCAGACAATAGCGCCTGGATGCTGGGATCATCCCCCGGGCGGTTGTCTTTTTTAAGTGTGGAACCGAAGGCGGTAATTTGTGCGTTGCACCACTCCATATCCCGTACGCGTTCGAAGAATTCTACATCCTTTGGGTTGGAACCCGGCCAACCACCTTCAATATAGTGTATACCAAAGTCGTCCAGACGGCGGGCGATTTTGATCTTGTCATCGACCGAAAGGGAGATACCTTCGCGCTGCGTACCATCTCGCAGAGTTGTGTCGTATAAATTAACTGCAGTCATAACAGGTTTCCTTGCTTTGAATGAGCTTTCTCGTATGCTTCAATCTGATTTTTGTGGTCGAGCAGGTAACCCAGCGCATCATTTCCTGATAGCATACAAGTTTTATTAAAAGCGTCTATAGGAAAGGTTACTTCCCGTCCTCCTGGAAGGATCAGCTTCTGCGCTTTTAAATCGATTGTCACCCGGCAGCGGGGATCATCCGCAGCCAATGCGAGAAGATCCTGGTGCACATCAGGAGGGACGATCACCGGCAGCAGTCCGTTCTTCATGGCATTGTTGCGGAAGATATCGGCAAATGAAGTGCTGATGACAACCCTAATGCCCCACCCCTCCAACGCCCAGGGCGCATGTTCACGTGATGAGCCGCAGCCAAAGTTATCTCCTGCGAGCAGTATTTGGGCGTCCTGAAATTCTGGACGATTGAAAGAAAATTCGGGATCAGGCGTGCCATCCGCCTTGTAACGCCACCCGAAAAACAACCCGTCCGCCAAACCATCCTTGCCAGTCACCTTTAGATAAACAGCAGGAATAATCTGATCGGTGTCCACATTGGGGCGTGGCATTGGGATCATGTGTGAAGTGATGTTTATGAAAGGCGGCATTTTATATCATCGTCCTTGGATCGGTGAGACGCCCATTAATTGCGCTTGCCGCGGCGGTGAGCGGGCTGGCAAGAATTGTGCGCCCCCCTGGACCCTGGCGCCCTTCAAAATTGCGGTTGCTGGTGCTGATGGCTAATTCTCCAGGTTGAAGCTGATCACCGTTCATGGCGATGCACATGCTGCAGCCCGAATAGCGCCACTCCCCACCTGCATCTGTAAACACATTATGCAGCCCTTCGGCTTCTGCCTCGCGACGTACCACTTCGGAACCCGGAACGACCAGCAGTTTAACTCCCAGGGCTACTTTTCGCCCGCGCAGCACTTCGGCTGCTTGCCGCAGATCGGATATGCGGGAGTTCGTGCAACTTCCAATAAATATGACATCCACCGGAAGGTCAATTAAGGGACGCCCAGGCTGGATCTCCATATACATCAGAGCTTTCTCTAGAGAATCCCTTTGCCGCGCATCCTGCACAAGCTCGGGATCTGGTACAGTCTCAGTGATGGGAATTCCCATCCCCGGATTTGTGCCGTAGGTGATCATCGGCTCTAGATTGGATACATCCAGTGTGAGCGAACGATCATAAACCGCTCCCTCATCTGAGGGCAGGTTTTGCCACTCTATGAGAGCCTCATCCCAGGCATTTTTCTTCGGTGCGAAAGGACGTCCAGCCAGATATTCAAACGTCGTTTCATCCGGGGCGATCATACCCGCTCGAGCTCCAGATTCGATGGACATGTTGCATAAGGTCATACGCGCTTCCATTCCTAACGCTTGCACAGCCGAACCAGCGTACTCGAATACATGACCTGTAGCGCCTCCGGTCCCGATATGAGCGATAAGAGCCAGGATCATGTCCTTGGACGTCACTCCCTTAGGCAGATGCCCCTCAAAAACGACCCGCAAGGTCCTGGGACGGGTTTGCGGCAGACACTGGGTGGCAAGCACCTGTTCAACCTCACTGGTTCCAATACCGAATGCCAGTGCGCCAAATGCGCCGTGTGTTGAGGTGTGACTATCTCCACACACAATGGTCATACCCGGCTGGGTCAGCCCCATTTCAGGTCCTACGACATGCACAATCCCTCTGTTCGGGTCATGCAGGTCCAAAAGGCGAATCCCAAACTCCATGCAGTTGATCTGCAGCTGGCGAAGCTGATGGTGTGCCTGCTCATCCTCTACTGGAAAATCAAGACTCTCCGTTGGAGTGGAATGATCCATTGTAGCCAGCGTTCGACCGGGTCTCCGGACATACAAACCTTTCTCCCGTAATCCTGCGAACGCCTGTGGGGAAGTGACCTCGTGCAGGAGGTGCAGGTCAATATACAGAATAGCGGGCGAATCAGCTTCCTGAGCGACAAGGTGCTGTTCCCAGATCTTATCGAAGAGGGTTCGCGGGCGTGCGCTCGTAACCCTGCGCGTCAAAATGCGCTCCAATACCAATAAGCGGGATAAATGCGCTCATCAAAATAGTGATCGAGCAAAATTATCGGTTGGCACACTTCCTCTCCGCTGCTGCTTATTAAAGCGGTATTTACAGGTCGCACATCCTGCCAGTCCGAGTAATAATGCCTCCCAGTTGGCAGGTCGGATAAATCCCATCCGGATGGCAGAACACTTACCTCAACGAAAGGGTCTAGCTGACCGATAAAGCGGCTTTCATTTGGTCTCTCGATCATCTGGTTCATAATATCTCCTTTATAAACTCAATCGGCTGGTGAGCTTATGAGCGTTGTCTCAGCAGGCTGGTGGCGCCCCAATGCCACAAGCATCTTATTCAGCGCCGCCAAGTATGCTTTGGCGCTGGCAACTATGATATCGGTGTCGGCTCCATAACCGCCAAAAGTACGGGCATGCGTGATCTCGGTTTGGGGGGATTTGCGATGAGGTATCGTGCCTTGACCGTTCATCAAGCGCACCGTAACCTCCCCAAGGGCATCGATACCTTCCGTGACTGCATGGACGTTGAACTCCACCAGAGTATTTGGCACGCCCACAACTGCATCTATAGCTTCATAAGCAGCGTGCACTGGACCCGTGCCCACTGAAGCATGCACCATTATTTCACCATCCGGTGAGCGCAATCTTACAGTTGCGGTGGGCATGCCCATCGTCCCACAAGCAACCTGTAAGCCTTCCAGTTGGTAGACTTCATGTGACTGGTAAATCTGGTCTTCTATCAGTGCTTCCAGATCGGCATCGGTAACGACCTTCTTCTTGTCAGCCAGATTTTTATAGCGCTCGAAAGCCAGATTGAGGTCTTCTTTGGACAATTCGTAACCCATCTCCTCCAGGTGCGCTCTGAGCGCGTGCCTGCCAGAGTGCTTGCCCAATACCAGACGAGAGCGGCTCAACCCGACTGTCTCCGGTTTCATAATTTCATAGGTCGTCTGTTCCTTAAGCATCCCATCCTGGTGAATCCCAGCCTCATGGGCAAAGGCGTTCGCCCCGACAATTGCCTTGTTGGGCTGGACTAGAATCCCAGTATAATTTGACACCATCCGGCTGATACGTACGATTTGAGTTGTATCAATACCTGTGTCAAATCCAAAGATTGCACGCCGTGTATTAAGCGCCATCACAACTTCTTCCAGGGACGTATTCCCGGCCCGCTCTCCGATACCATTGACAGTGACTTCCACCTGTCGGGCACCGGCTTGAATACCCGCAAGAGCATTGGCAGTCGCAAGTCCAAGATCGTCGTGGCAGTGAACTGAGACCACAGCTTGTTCAACACCCGGGGTGTTGGCGACAATTCCTTTGATCAATCCACCGAACTCATCCGGCATCGTGTAGCCAACAGTATCCGGGATATTGATCGTGCTCGCTCCAGCCTTGATTGCTTCTCCCAAAACCAAGTACAAAAACTCCGGCTCACTACGACCGGCGTCTTCGGGTGAGAACTCCACATCTTCGCATAAAGATCGAGCGTAAGCCACCATTTCTCGTATCCGGTCGACCACTTCCTCAGGATCCATGCGCAGTTTGTAGCGCATGTGAATGGGTGAGGTCGCTAAAAATGTGTGGATGCATGGGTGAGCGGCGTGCCGGATTGCTTCCCAGGCTTTATCAATATCAGCTTTTGATGCCCGTGCGAGACCACAGATAACCGGCACGGTCCGTAAGAGTTCCTCACCCCCTGGAAGTGGGTTTCCCACCTCGATAGCTATCCGCCGCACTCCCTCCAGGTCATCAGGTGAAGCGGCAGGAAAACCGGCTTCGATCACATCCACTCCCAGCCTCATGAGACCGCGTGCAATCTCAAGCTTCTCGGCGGACGTCAGTGTGGCTCCGGGTGACTGCTCCCCATCCCGTAACGTGGTATCAAATATGCGTACGTAATTGGGATTCACATTAATATCCTGCATCATTGGATTCCCTATCTCCTTTACCTTTTAATCTCCCGGTCGGATTGTCACGGGATCGATAAACGGCATCATCTCGCGCAGTTCGGCGCCTACCTTTTCAATAGGATGCTCCTGTTCTCTCTGGCGCTGTGCGTTGAACCAGGGTCTACCTTTGCGGTTCTCCTCGATCCATTCGCGGGCATACGAACCGTCTTGGATATCTTTCAACATTTGAGACATTACATAGCGTGTCTCTTCAGTGATAATCTTTGGTCCTCCAGTGTAATCACCGTGTTCTGCTGTATCTGAGACCGAGTAGCGCATGTAATTCATGCCGCCGCGATACATCAAATCGACGATCAGCTTGAGCTCGTGCATGCATTCAAAATATGCGACTTCCGGTTGATATCCGGCCTCAACCAGGGTCTCAAAGGACGCTTTGACAAGGGCAGTGACGCCCCCGCACAAGACAGCCTGCTCACCGAACAAATCCGTTTCTGTTTCTTCTGAAAATGTGGTCTCCAGCACACCAGCCCGGGTAACTCCGATAGCAAAGGCATAAGAAAGCGCGTTTTCCTTCGCTTTTCCCGAGAAATCCTGATGGACTGCGAGCAGTGCTGGTGTGCCGCCTCCTTCCTCATAAAGCTCACGAACCCTGTGACCGGGAGCTTTGGGCGCTATCATGCTGACATCAATATCCGCAGGGGGTACTATAGTGTTGAAACGAATGTTAAATCCATGAGCGAACATCAATGTCTTCCCCGCTTCTAGATTGGGGGCGATATCTTCCGAATATACCTTCGGCTGCATGGTATCCGGTACCAGGAGCATGATTGTGTCAGCCCAGTTGGCTGCTTCGCGTGTAGTACTGACGATTAATCCCTGAGCCTCAGCCTTTTGCCAGGACTTGCTGCCTGGTCGCTCACTCACGCGGACATCAACACCGCTGTCACGCAAGTTTAATGCATGGGCGTGTCCTTGGGATCCAAAACCAACCACGGCAACTTTTTTAGCGCGCATCAATTGCGGGTCGGCGTCTGCATCGTAATAAATTTTCGCCATAATTTTCCTCCGGTTCTCAAGATTTGATTGATTTTTCAATTTCTTCGTGACCATTCCCATTCACCCCGGGTGAGTAACGGATGCCCGAACCGTTGCCGCGCACCATAGCAACCTGCCCCGTGCGAACCATCTCCATAATTCCCAGCGGGCGAAGCAGTTCGACCAGACTCTCAATTTTGTCCTCTGTGCCCGTGATTTCCACGATAACCGATTCGGGAGCCACATCCACAACATTGGCACGAAAGATCGATGTCAAATTGACTACTTCAGCGCGCTGCTCTGGAGAAGCCTTGACCTTGATCAACGCCAGATCGCGCCTCACGGATGGCTGGTTGGTCACATCCTGGACATCGATAACGTTGACCAGTTTATAAAGATTAGCTTCCACTAAGCGGGCGTCGGCGTCATTACTGTCCAATAACATGGTCATTCGAGAAACATCCGGTCTCTCCGTTCTGCCAACATTCAGGGAAGCGATATTAAAATTACGGCGCCGGAATAATGACGTAACTCGATTGAGCACGCCGGGTTTGTCTTCAACAAGTGCGATAAGGGTACGTGGCATAACAACCTCCTTCCTGGTTAAACACCCACCGCTTTCGAACGGTGATCGGGACGTCGGATCATTTCATCCAATGCTGCGCCAGTCGCAACCATTGGGTAAACAGCGTCTTCTTTCTCCACACGGAATTCCAGCAGGACCGGTCCTGTGATTTGGCGCGCGTATTCGATAGCTGGAATCACCTCTGCAGGCTGCGTAACCAAGCGAGCAGGAATATTGTGGGCTTCGGCGATCTTCACAAAGTCAGGGTTATTCAGGGGCGTCCCAGCGTAACGGCTGTCAAAGAAGAATTCCTGCCACTGACGCACCATCCCTAAGAAGTTATTGTTCATTACGGCGATCTTTACATTTGCACCTTCATTCGCAGCCGTGGCTAATTCAGCCTGAGTCATCTGGAAACTGCCGTCGCCGTCAATCAACCAGATTTCGCAATCAGGATGCGCAAACCAGGCCCCAATTGCGGACGGCAATCCAAAGCCCATCGTCCCAGCACCACCTGAAGTTATCAAGCGGCGTGGTTGTTCGAACTTATAATATTGGGCAGCCCACATCTGGTGCTGTCCAACCCCGGTAGCCAAGATCGAATCACCTCCAGTTGCTTCCCAAAGGTCGTGGATCACCTTCGCTGTGTAAAGCTGTCCATCTTCGGGCCAAAACAAGATGTCTCGTTCCTCGCTTTCGCGGCGCCATTCACCAATCTGCGCTAACCACTCATCGTGGTCGTACTCATCCACCATTGGAATCAGGTCTGTGAGTACAGTTTTGAGATCACCCGACAAAGGAACGTCCACATGCACGTTCTTGTGTACTTCGGAGGGATCGATTTCAATATGGATCTTGCGGGCGGTCGGTGCGTATTTGCGCAGGTCGCCGGTAACGCGGTCATCAAAACGCATCCCGAACGCCAGCAACAGGTCAGCATTCTGTATGGCGAGGTTGCAGGGAGCCTCACCATGCATACCCATCATATTAAGGCTGAGAGAGTCTGAGGCCGGTATAGCACCCAACCCCAGCAGCGTCATCGCAACCGGCGTCTGCGTCTTGACCGCGAACATCTGAAGTTCTTCCAGCGCGTCAGACATCAAGACACCGTGTCCAGCCAGGATCACCGGACGCTCGGCCTCTTCGATCAGCTCGACAGCACGTTGCAGGTCTTCTCGGGGAGCTCGCATCGGGGGTTTGTAACCAGGAAGAGCAATTTCATCAGGGTATTCAAATTCGGTCATTTCCACCTGGGCGTTTTTGCAGAAGTCGATCAGCACCGGACCGGGTCTGCCGCTGCGAGCGATATAGAACGCCTCGCGCACAACTTGAGCGATCTCATCCGCACGTGTAACAAGATAGTTATGCTTCGTTATGGGCAGAGTAATACCGGTCACATCCACCTCTTGGAAAGCATCACCACCGACCAGGTGTGCCGGTACCTGTCCTGTTATGCAAACGATGGGCGACGAGTCCAACATAGCGGTTGCGATACCGGTGACCAGGTTCGTAGCTCCCGGTCCGGATGTCGCCATGGCTACACCCACTTTCCCGGATGCGCGTGCGTATCCATCTGCCATGTGAGCTGCACCCTGCTCATGCTTCACTAAAACGTGGCGGACAGGGTAGTTCAACATGACATCGTATATGGGCATGACCGAACCGCCTGGCAGTCCGAAGACGGTGTCAACACCTTCACGCACCAGACATTCCCACAATATTTCTGCACCTGATTTTTGCATGATCTTCTCCATAACAATAATTCGAAAGTAAAGATTTTGTACCTAATTCAGAACTGCACCCTGGCTTGCGCTTGTCACCATACGCGAGTAGCGCTTCAGCCAGGGACTTTCTGTGCGAGATTCAAAGGGTGGAAGAGCTGTTAGGCGTTCCTGGATTTCGTTTTCACTCAGTCTCACGTTAAGACTGCGAGCATCCAGGTTTATCTCGATAATGTCGCCATCATGCAAGGCTGCGATCGGTCCACGGGCGGCAGCTTCTGGACTGACATGTCCAATGCAGGCGCCGCGCGTGCCGCCCGAGAAGCGCCCATCGGTGATCAACGCCACCTGCTCCCCCATTCCCATGCCCATGATGGCAGAAGTAGGCGACAGCATTTCCTGCATCCCGGGACCACCGCGAGGCCCTTCGTAGCGCACCACGACCACCTCGCCGGGCTGTACTTCGCCATTGAGAATTCCAGCCATGGCCTCATCCTGACCGTCAAAGATACGTGCCGGACCGGAAAAACTGCGCATACTCGCAGTCACGCCGCCAGCCTTGATGACCGCACCATCCGGAGCCAGGTTGCCGAATAAAATCGCCAAGCCACCGGTATGGCTGTGCGGCGATTCCAGGGAACGGATGACTTCCGGATCCTGGATTGAGCAACCAACGATCGATTCCCGTAGTGTGCTCCCGCTCACGGTTGGGCGATCTAAATGTAAGGAATTTTCCACACGCTCGATTTGGTTCAGGATGGCAGGTACCCCACCCGCTCGGTGGACATCCTGCATGTGCCACGGTCCGGAGGGGCTTACTTTACACAAATACGGAATCCGATCCGCAACCTGGTTGATTCGATCTAAGGAATAATTTATCCCTGCCTCTTGAGCAAAAGCCAGGGTGTGCAGGACGGTGTTCGTGCTGCCGCCCATAGCCATGTCGAGGGCAAAAGCATCATCAATCGCACCTGCTGTAACGATATCGCCAGGTGTCAGGTTAATTTCGACCAGTTTCATAATAAGCCCCCCAGCGCGCTGCGCCAATTCTTCCCTTGTGCGGCTTAATGCTAAAGCAGTGCCGTTAAAGGGCAGCGCCAATCCGAGGACTTCCAGCAGGCAATTCATCGAGTTGGCTGTGAATAAACCGGAACAGGAACCACATCCTGGGCAGCCGTAATCTTCCAGTTCTTTTAAGCGCGCCTGGTCGATCTTTCCTGCCTTGTAAGCACCTACACCCTCGAAAACCGTGACCAGATCGATCGTTTCGCCTCCGGGCGTTTTTCCAGCCGCCATTGGCCCACCTGAGACGAATATTGCAGGTATATCCACTCGCAGGGCTGCCATGATCATTCCAGGGACAATCTTGTCGCAGTTCGGTATACAGACCATGCCATCGAACTGGTGGGCTTCAATCATAGTTTCCACACTGTCGGCGATCAACTCACGCGATGGTAGGCTGTATTTCATCCCGGCATGCCCCATCGCGATGCCGTCATCTACCCCAATGGTGTTGAATTCAAATGGCACTCCGCCCGCCTCTCGTACGGCTTGCTTGACGATCTGTCCAAACTTTTGCAAATGAACATGACCTGGGACGATGTCCACATAGGAGTTGACGATCGCGATAAAAGGTCGCTTGAAATCCTCGTCTGTGACTCCTGTCGCTTTCAACAGGGCGCGGTGGGGTGCACGTTCAAAGCCCTTTTTGATCTTATCTGAGCGCATTTTTGTTAATCACTTCTACATTATGATATGTAGTAATAATTCTTCCGTTAACAAAGAAAGGCTGCCAGATTGGGCAGCCCTTTACTTTCCTTCACTTTTTTTTACTAAACCCGACTTACTTACTCCTCACGGCTCTGGCTGCCCAATCGCGTTGCGGGTTCTCAATCCCTAAAATGAGAACCAGAAGGCTGACCAGAATAATGATGATTAAGTATACAGTCACTTTGATTTTTCCTATTTCAATCTAATACAAGTTTACACACCTAACACGCGCTTGTCTACCGGCAATTTAACCAAAATTTATGCCTTTTTTATGTGCAACCTGACCAAATGACGGAATACTGGAAAACCTTAACAATGACCTTTCATGCGGAAAATATGCAGCGCCAATTGAACAGCCAGGCGATTTTCAGGATTATCCAAATCTAGATTTATAATTGAGGTGATTCGCTCCATCCTGTAGATCAGGGTGTTTCGATGGATGAAAAGCGACTCCGCAGTCCGAGAAATGTTGCCGTTGTGTTCAAAATAGGCTTCCAAAGTGTGGGTCATCTCGGCGCAGTTCTCATGGGATGATAAAGGTCCTAAAGTCTCTTCTTGAAAAGTGATCAATTCCGGATCATGCTCGATCTGCAATAACAGGCGGTATACGGATAAATCGGGGAAGTAAAGCGGTTTACGCCCGCTAAAGCGTCGCGCCATAGCCAATGCCTGACCTGCCTGCCGGAAAGAATCACGCCACTCACTCAATTCTAGCGCCGTAGTACCAACACCGCACCGTACGGGCGTGTCTGGATATTCGGTTTTAGCCTGCTCAATTACCGCCATGCCTAACGATAGCGCCGGTTCAGCACGGCTTACCTGAGGCGGCACCTGGCAAAAGCAGATAACCTCCAGACCTAATGGATTGAGGATCACTTTGAGCTTCTTGCGCGTCACCTCACCGTTGACTATCGTCTCGAGGCGGCGTCTTGAAGGTGGATTCTCGCCATCCCAGATGAAACGTAACGCTATATGAGCCTGTTCAACATCAAGTCCCATTGTCTGCACCCAAAGCTCGGCATCCCGTGGAGAGAGGGTCTCCTGCAGCAGCGCGGCGAGCAGGTCACCTTTGAGGCGCTTTTCAGTCTCACGGATTGCTTTTTTGCGCGACATCTCAATCGCACAAACAAGCGCCCCCTGTTCGACCACCAGATGATCCAACGCATCAAATTCACCCTTCAAACCAACAAGTGATAGATATCCGCGTACGATCGAACTTACCGTAATCGGGCTTACCAGACGCGCCAGATTCCCGGGAATTTCTTGAGTCACAAGCCCGGTTTGAATCCCGGTTCGCTTGCGGTCTAAAAGCGCACCCGGAAGGCTGTTCAGGGAGCTAAGCTGCTCTAATACAACATCCCAAATCCCTACCATTGAGGCAGAGGGCAAATCGGTAAGGATGCGGCCGCGTTTATCCTGCACCAACACCCCACAACCGGAGATGTCCGCTATGGCGTGAGCTAATCCTGGTAGTCCGTTCCCCTCGGCGATAAGCTGCGAGAATTGGGTATGCATGCGCACCCCGCGCTCCATCAGCACCGCCCGCTGGTGGACAATGGCTTCCAGCACACGGCGTTGGATCATGCGCAGGTCTGCTGCACCCGGAGCATGCAAAAGGGGGAAATCGTCCGGGGACTGTATAGGAATTGAAACCGTCTCTCCCAGGACAAGCACAGCAACAGCACCGCGTTCCTTTGCAGCCGTTGGTGTATCACCCATCAAATCAACCGCCTGTATGATCAGCAAATCCCCGGGCTTCAATCCATCTAATGATATGGTCGCCCAATTTACAGCAATCTCATCACCAGGTTCTCCGTGAAGCCAGACGACAGGTTTTTCAAATACAAGGTGGGTTATTTCTTTTAAACCTGAGGGTGGTGCTGCCATCGCTATTTTGTGATACTCAACTAATTAATATAAATTGATTCCAGCTCAAATACCCAATCAGGCAATTAGATGCCATCAACGACAAAAATAATAACATGATAATTTCCTACTCTTAATCTGTATGCATCCTCCCCTTGAAGTTTCTTAGTTCCCCTAGGTTTTGATTCTTCTTCCAATTTAAACAGACGCAATATAATGCGTCGTTGTACACTTTTGGGTCATGTTTTCATCTATTAAAAGCTTTCGGAGGATCGCCGGTTGTCCTTCGTGTGAAAGAGTCTTGTAAGCTTGCCATAATACTTACGCCCTTGCTTCAACACGAGCCAAGTTTCACTCCTTCGCTGTTCCAATAGTATAGCAGATTAATAGACGTATGGGCTCTTGCTGTGGTTGATAATAGTCTATACCGATTATTCCTTTACCGCATTTACAAAATCAGCCAGCAATCCATAAGCGGTTGTCTCCGGACCCGGATCCCCCTCGGTGATCGAAAGCTGAGGAAGCGTGTCGGTTTCAAACTGTACAATGCTGGTGGAGCCCTCTATGGCGTAAAATGGCGAACCGTGTCCAACCATCTCGGGGGCGACATGTGCTTCTATATAATCTCCATCCCGCCGGGCTGAACACAGCAGCTTCCAGCGATTGTCCTGCTTTTGGGCTGCTGCAATCTCTTCAGAGGTGATGCCTCGAATTCCGGTTCTGTCCACATCGGCTGGCTTGAGCGGCACGCCCATTAACACCGTCACCAGGGCGGCTACCTTTACAGCCGCATCCCAGCCGTCGATATCCCCACTGGGATCGGTTTCCGCTAATCCGATTTCCTGCGTATAAGCTACCGCCTGCTCAAAGGTATCTCCCGCCTCCATGCGGGTCAGGATCACATTGGTGGTCGAATTGAGCACACCTCGGAACGAGATTAGATTTGCAGCCGGTAAAGTCTCCCTGAATAGAGAGAATATTGGAGCTCCATCCATCACCGCCGATTCGAAGTAGAACTTACGGTCTTTCGATTCCGCCTGCGCCATCAGCTCGTGGTAAGCGTGCACTACCGGACCTTTATTGGCGGTAATTACGTGCATGCCGTTTTTGAGAGCCGTCCGTAGGTATTCCACCGCCGGTTGACCGGTCTGGTAGTTTACCGGCGTGTTCTCGAAGAGCACGTCCGCTTTACACAGGTGGATAAATTCAAAAGCGTTTTCTGGGAACACAGAGGCGGTCATTGAGGTCAAGTCTTCCTCATCTATAGCACGCTCCAAATTGATACCTTCGGTATTGATTGAAAAACCGTGGCGTCCAGTAGCGATCCCTGTGACGGTGAAAGTTAGACCGTAATTATCGCGCAGTTCATTTTGTTTTTCGAGCAGCAATCTTGCCAGGGCTTTTCCGACATTGCCAAAGCCCATCAGTGCCAGGTTGTAGTGAGACATTATTGAGCCTCCCGGGGGTTTTTTGTTTAATGCGATTAATTTTACTTCAAGTTAGTAATATCTTCCACCGGTTTCGATGTGCCCACTCCATTAGATGCCCCCAAAGATAAGCGTACCTAAATATTCGGCAGCATCAAACCTGCGGGAGGTTGGATGAGAGGTTATATTTGCGGCCAGGGATAAGACCGGTGTTTGGGATCAGGGGCAGGTAAACGACCGTCGCCGATAAGCTGTTCCGCGCGCTGGGCGAGCGCCCTCAATTCGGCGGAATTGATATAAGGGAGTAAACCGGTCGCGAGTTCCGAGCTATCGAATTGCCGTCCGGATAGCTGTCTGTGAAATCGCTTAAGGTTTTCACATATATCATCTGGAATGGTCTCACCCACAAAGTCCCAAATTACCGTGCGCAGTTTATCCTGCGCATGAAAACATAATCCATGATCGATCAACCACAGGTAACCGTCCGGATCACGCAGGATGTGGCTGCCTTTACGGTCAGCGTTGTTGATAAGCAGGTCAAATACGACAACCGGGAGCAGGCGCTGGAGGTCTTCAGTGCTGAAGTTGAAATAATGGTAATCCGGATCGTGTTCGACGAAAAGCTGCACGGAGCCAGGTCCTAGAGGGGCACTGTCACGGTAGGCTGTCAGAGGCACAAAGTTCCATTCCAGAGCTTCGCTGACCAGATAGGCTGCAACCTCTCGCCGGGCAAGGCTGGATGCTGGAAAATCCCACAACCGGCGTTCACCGCGCGTGGGTTTATACACCGACAGCAGCACTTCACCTCCCAATTCCACATCCACCAGGAAGGTATAATTCGAGCCCCATAGAAATTCGCCCTTAAGCGTAATCTCACCGTGCTGCAAAATTTTTATTGGGTCGACAGTTGGAGAGTTCATCTCCGCCGGTTCAATGCTTATGACCACCATTCTTTTTAGGGCAGAAGTGACCTTCGGGTTCCATGGGTTTCCCGCACTGCGGGCAGGTCGGTCTGCCCCGCGCAGCAATTTCGATCCCCCAGCGGCACATCGACCGGACTTGAGAGCGGGTGCACCAGAATCGCACAATATGCCCTTCCACAGGGTCCTGATCTTCGGCGAGCAATTCGTGAGCGATTAAAACTACCAGATCGCGCTCAGCGTCGTATCCCAAACCCATTTCACCAATTCGGAATAATGGATCCACAGGCGGGATAATGTGCATCTTGTGCTCATCGTAATCGGCGGAGGCTTCCTTTAATTCAGGAAACTTCTCGTGAATTTCAGCCAGGAACTGTTCCACGCCCACTGCCAGGGATTGGATTTGGATTTTTTCGACGATAAGGGTTACGGTGCGTTCGTCCTGCCACCCATGTAGGTAAAACACCCTTTGACCGGGTTGCCCAATAGCGTCAGTAGTTATGTGCGTGACCGGCTGTAGATCTATCTCTCTATCCGGCATTTTGTACCCAAATTGTTGAATGAGCCATTATAGAAAAAGTATACCAGAATCAATCTTCTAGAAGTGTAAAAGAAATATCATAATTTAACGTCAATAGGCGGCTGCTTGTTTCTCCGACCTGAAGCGCCGAGATAGATGCAGGGGCGATTTGCAGCCGCTGGAACATATCCAACGGCAAGCCGATAAAATACGCTACCGCCAGTTTAATCAAATCCGAGTGGGTCACACAGACAACCAGTTCCTTTTCAGAGTGCCGTAACGCCAACACTTCAATCTCCTGGCAGATGCGCTGCTGGGCTTCAGCGAATGATTCGCCTCCCGGGAAGCGCACACGTGAAGGAGAGGTCTGTACTGCTCTCCATAACTTCCGGCGGCGCAGCTCTTTAAGTGTCTTATTCTGCCACTCACCCACATCGACTTCGAGCAATCCTGTCCGAGGGAAAACTTCCAAATCAAGCGCCTGTGCAATTGGTTCCGCGGTCTCCATAGTACGTTCAAGCGGGCTGCTGTAGACTGCCTTCACCGGTGCACCTTTTACTTTTTCGGCGACTTCTGCAGCCTGAGCGCGTCCCTTCTCGTTCAGATGGACACCAGGTAGACGACCGGCAAGCCGATTTTTTTTGACAAAATCGTTTTCACCGTGACGGATAAGAAGGAAGATGGGCATTGGAGTTAGAAAATGCGGGATTAGGGATTAGGAAAATAGTTGAACTTGATACGCTTTTTGCTCACCATTGTCTAGAGAACTCCGGATGGTTTGTGGCGCTTTTTGATAG
>Ga0209986_10001626_pt1 | contig 21385 bp, 20 predicted proteins | sample BlataG_FD_183168 | JGI IMG/M metagenome (GOLD analysis project Ga0209986, IMG submission 183168) | Deep subsurface microbial communities from Black Sea to uncover new lineages of life (NeLLi) - Black_00105 metaG (SPAdes) (version 2) | ecosystem: Environmental > Aquatic > Marine > Oceanic >... | reverse complement strand
AGCTGGTACGGGTACCGGCATGTTGATTATGCCTATAGTGGCAAGCAGGCTCATCTCCACCTATGACTGGCGCACCGCCTACATTGTCATAGGTATCATAGGTCTAGTAATTATTGTATCAGCCGCCCAGTTCCTCAGGCGTGACCCAGGTCAAATGGGGCTGTTGTCAAATGGTGAGGAGAAACCAAATGCCGGCAGTTTGAATTCAGCGGAGGGAGGGGTTTCTCTTCGGGAAGCAATTCACCTCAGGCAATTCTGGATAATTTGTGCTATATACTTTCTGGTTCTTTTCTGTGCGCAGACTATCCTGGTTCACATCGCCCCATATGCCGAGGATCTTGTAATTTCTGTAGCAAAGGCTGCCAGTATGATATCAATTATTGGAGGAGCAAGTATTGTCGGTAGGCTGGTAATGGGTAATGCTGGTGATAGAATCGGTAATAAGCCAGCTCTTATTGTCTGCTTTATTATTCTAGTGGCATCTCTACTTTGGCTACAATTAGCCAACGAGCTGTGGATGTTATACTTGTTTGCTGCTATATATGGTGTTGCCCACGGTGGTTTTTTTGCCCTGATCTCGCCAATAGTAGCTGAGCTGTTCGGAACGGGTTCACATGGTGTAATCTTGGGTACTGTTTTCTTCAGTGGCACAATCGGGGGTGCTATTGGTCCAGTCTTGGCTGGGCACATATTTGATATAACTAGTAGCTATCAGCTAGTTTTCTTAATCTGTGCTACAATGAGTGTTATAGGCACCATATTGACTTCATTGCTGACACCAACTAGTAGTCGAGGGGGACTATCAACCGGAAGTTAAAGCGAGGGTTGGTTTGAGGTCAAGCTCTATGCCAGGCCCCATAGTAGTAGTCAAACAGGCAGTCCTAACATACTGACCCTTAGCTCCAACAGGCTTGGCTTTCACCACTGCTTCCACTACCGCCGTCAGGTTACCCATCAACTTATCGTCGTCAAAGCTAACCTTACCTAAAGGAAGATGAATGATAGCCGTCCTGTCCAGTTTAAATTCCACCCGACCCAGGCGGGCATCACCTATTACCCTGGGCAAATCACTGGCCGATACCACTGTCCCTGATTTAGGGTTAGGCATCAACCCCCGCCTGCCTAGGATTTTTCCCAGTTTACCTACCTTGCCCATCATGTCTGGGGTGGCAATAGCGGTATCAAATTCCAACCAGCCATCCTCAATCTTCTTAACCAGCTCATCACCGCCAGTGAAATCGGCTCCGGCAGCTTCAGCAATTTTTACCGCCTCTCCCTGGGCAAAAACTAAAACGCGCACCGGCTTCCCCAGCCCATACGGTAGAAGGGCGACGCCACGTACCTGTTGATTGGCATTTCGAGGGTCAACACCCATCCGAAGGTGAAGCTCAACAGTCTCATCAAATCGGACATGAGCCATCTTCTTGGCCAGTTCAACAGCCTCCCGAGGGTGATAAGTCTTTGCCTTGTCCAGCAGTTTTACTGCCTGTTGATAGTTCTTACCGTGTCTTACCATTTTTACTCTATCTCAATCCCCATGCTTCGGGCGGTGCCTTCAATAATGCGCTCCGCGCCATCAATATCAATAGCATTCAGATCCTTAGCCTTAAGCTGGGCTATTTCCCGGAGTTTATCTCGGGATAGCTTGCCTATGTTTTCATGACCAGAAGTGCCAGCCCCTTTTTCTACACCTAACGCCTTCTTCAGCAAATCAGTAGTCGGTGGTGTTTTGGTAATAAAAGTAAATGACCGGTCATCAAAGACAGTTATTTCGACCGGAATAATAGACCCAACCTGGGTAGAAGTACGCTCATTGTACTGCTTACAAAAGGCCATAATATTAATCCCGTGCTGACCCAAGGCTGGACCCACCGGGGGTGCTGGATTCGCCTGGCCAGCTGGAATCTGTAATTTAACCACGGCTTTAACCTTTTTAGCCACTCGTGTCTCCTAACCAGAATCTCAACGAGGTCAAAGATTCTCCACCTGCAGAAAGTCAAGCTCTACGGGTGTTTCACGCCCAAAAAGGGACAGAAGCACCTTAATCTTACCCTTTGCCGCACTTATATCATCAACTACTCCGACAAAATCAATAAAAGGACCGTCAGTCACCCGCACACTCTGTCCCTTCTTAAAGCCGACCTTAACCCTTGGTGCTTCAGCCGTCATCTGCTTTATGATCTGGCTAACCTCCTCCTCCCGCAGCGGAACGGGCTTACTGCCAGTACCGACAAAACCGGTAACACCAGGGGTATTACGCACTATGTTCCAGCTCTGGTCGCTCATCCTCATCTGTATAAGAACATAACCGGGCAGTATCTTCTTGGTCACGGTACGCCTTTGCCCATTTTTAACCTCGGTCTCCTCCTCAGTAGGTATAACTACCTGAAGGACCTCATCCCCAGAATCCATGAACTTAATGCGTTGCTCCAAATTCTTCTTAACTCGTTCTTCATACCCGGAGTAGGTATGAATTACAAACCAACTTTTTCCGTTCTCGCCCACAAATAACCTCGTTCAGATAAAGATTTCTTTAGCAGCACAAGGCTGCCCTTTAGGTAAGTGCTTCGGCTCAATCTGAGAAACAACCAAGCTTCTATCCACCTACGAAGACTTTATCAACAAGATTGGTAAAACCATAGTCAATGGCTCCCAGAACTATACCTACGCTAATGGAAACAATCAGCACTAGAAGTGTCAAATAGGCAACCTCTCGTCTGGTGAGCCAGACTACCTTCTTTAATTCGGCTATGGTCTCGCCAATGAATCTAAGCCTTGAACCGCTTCGCTTGGCAATATGATGTGTCATTGTGGGAATCTCTCATGCTTCTTAGTTGTGTAGCGCTACTTTATCTCCCTGTGGAGCTTGTGAGCGCGACAACGGGGGCAATATTTCATAAGCTCTAATCGTTGGGGATCATTTCTTTTGTTCTTAGTAGTAGTATATGTCCTCTCCTTACACTCGGTACAGGCAAGATGAATAATAACTCTGGCTTCAGCTTTTCTAGCCATATCTACTCAATAATGCGGCTAAAGGCACCAGCACCTACCGTTTTGCCCCCTTCCCGAATAGCAAAGCGCAGACCCTTCTCCAGGGCTACAGGATAAATAAGTTTTATGTTCATGGTTACTTTATCACCAGGCATTACCATCTCCACCCCTTCCGGTAGCTCAACGGTGCCAGTGACATCGGTAGTCCTGATATAGAATTGAGGTTTGTATCCATTAAAGAAAGGCGTATGCCTGCCCCCCTCCTCTTTACTCAAAACATATACCTCGGCTTCGGCATAGGTATGCGGCTTAATAGAACCCGGGGCAGCCAATACCTGACCTCGCTCCACATCCTCCCGGTCTACCCCCCTGAGCAGACAGCCAACAGCATCCCCTGGCTCAGCATAATCCAGGGTCTTATGAAACATCTCTAGGCTGGTGACTACTGTCTTGCGGGGCTCGTGGTGTAAGCCAACAATCTCAACCTCATCCCCAGCCTTAACCACGCCCCTCTCCACCCTTCCTGTGGGTACAGTACCCCGACCCTTAATGCTAAAAACATCCTCCACTGGCATCAAAAACGGCTGGTCTTTAGCCCGCGGAGGAATAGGAATATAGCTATCTACCGCGTCGAGCAGGTTCCAGACGCCCCCACACCACTGGCACTCCCGCTTACCGCAGCCACACTCTCCAGCCTTGAGTCCGCTTACTCTCACCACCGGTATCTCGCTCCCAGGAAAACCATATTTACTAAGCAGTTCCCTTACCTCCAGCTCTACCAACTCCAAGAGCTCCTCATCCTCCATCAGATCGACTTTATGCAGACAAACAACGATGGCTGGAACTTCCACCTGGCGGGCTAACAAGATATGTTCTCTAGTCTGGGGCATAGGACCATCAGGAGCGCTTACCACCAATATCGCCCCATCCATCTGGGCAGCCCCAGTTATCATATTCTTAATGTAATCAGCGTGTCCCGGACAATCAATATGGGCATAATGGCGCTTATCCGTCTCATACTCAATATGAGCAATAGCAATGGTTAGTCCCCGCGCCTTCTCCTCAGGCGCGTTGTCAATGCTTTCAAAAGCACGATACTGCGTAGGACTAGCCGTTGATAACACCTTGGTTATCGCTGAAGTCAAAACTGTTTTCCCATGGTCAACGTGACCAATGGTGCCCACATTGCAATGTGGTTTGGTGCGCTCAAATTTCTTTTTAGCCATTTTGCTCCCCCTTTTTTATCCCGAGCCCACAACCAGATTCGAACTGGTGACCCCGTTCTTACCAAGAACGTGCTCTACCGACTGAGCTATGTGGGCTTTTGTTCTAATTATACTGACTTTTATAGTCCAGTGTCCAGTCCAGGCTTCTACTAGATTTAAACTATGGTGGAGGGGGCAGGATTCGAACCTGCGTAGCCCTCCCGGGCGGCAGTTTTACAGACTGCTCCGATTAACCACTCCGGCACCCCTCCCTATGCCATCATTAAAGCTAAACACCTCAGCCCGAGAGGGGACTCGAACCCACTAACCTACCGATTACAAATCGGTTGCGCTGCCATTGCGCTACTCGGGCGCGGCTGCTTAGTGGCATCCGCCACCAAATATTAGCTAGCTTCAGTATTATAAGAATCTAACGATATAAAAGTCAAGCCTTGGTAGCGCATACCGGATTCGAACCGGTGATCTCCTCCTTGAGAGGGAGGTGTCCTAAACCCCTAGACGAATGCGCCACCTAAAAAACACTGACTGGCAAAAATCTGGCTGGGGAAGAAGGATTCGAACCTTCCCTGGCGGATTCAGAGTCCGCTGTCCTACCGCTAGACTATTCCCCAGCGTATCAGAATTATAGCATATGACTATCTCCATCGCAATAACAGGGCAGACTCATTTCGCGATTTACCGTGGCATTATTACTCTCCAATAACAGAGATGTCTATTAACCCCACCCCCTTCCCTTATTAAGGGAAGGGGGGCAGGGGGATAGGTTGCCAAACGACCTCTTCAAGGGGGTGATTGACAAGTAAATGTCCCCATTGCTACACTGATTCAGCATCAATGTCACAGAGTTTAGCAAGAGTGAAGTTCTCTTTGATCAGACTTCCCTTCTGAGAGTGGTTAATAATAGAACTTAGGAGCATCAAATGACCGAAGATAGCCAAGTAAAGGAAAGACAATTAGCCGAGCTAGAGGCACGCCGAAGAAAAGTAAAGGAGATGGGCAGAAGGGAAAGTGTGGAAAAACAGAAAAAGAAGGGTAAGCTAACAGCGCGACAGCGAATAGACCTGCTACTGGATAGGGGGACATTTCATGAAATTGGAATGTTTGCTAAAAGCAGGGGCACGGCTGCCTATGGAGAAGTACCGGCAGATGCAGTGGTTACCGGCTATGGAGATATTGACGGGAGGAAGGTATATATTTTCTCCCAGGACTTCACCAGCATGGGAGGTACCTTATCTGAAATACACGGTAAAAAGATTTGCACCATTATGGATAATGCAATGAGAGCCGGTTGCCCAATTATCGGGATAAATGATTCTGGAGGAGCCAGGATTCAGGACGGCGTTGAGGGTCTAGTTGGCTATGGCAGAATGTTTAAGAGACATACATTGGCTTCTGGGGTAATACCCCAAATTTGTGCCATCCTCGGACCATGTGCTGGGGGCGCAGTATACGCTCCGGCATTGATGGACTTCATATTTATGGTTAAAGGTATAAGCCACGCCTTTATCACCGGACCAAGGGTGATTAAGGCAGTAACCGAGGAAGAGATTAGTGAGGATGAGCTTGGTGGAGCTACGGCTGCTCAGGGAAAGGCAGGGGTTGCTTGTCGCTCTGAAAATAGTGAGGAGGAGTGTCTGCAGAACATAAAGGAGCTATTAAGTTATTTACCCTCAAACAATAGGGGAAAGCCCAAAAGAATTGATTGGGGAGACAATCCCGACCGCACCGACACCTCTCTATTTGATATTGTTCCGGCAAATCCAAGCCAAGCCTATGACATGCATAAGATAATTGAGAGGGTATTTGACCAGAGGGGAGACGGGAAGGAAAACTACTTCGAGCTTTTTTCAACATTTGCCACTAACATAATCATCTGCTTCTCTAGATTGAATGGGTGGTCAGTAGGTATAATAGCCAATCAACCGAAGTCAAAAGCGGGGTGCCTAGATATAGATGCCTGTGATAAGGCGTCTAGGTTTATCCGATTCTGCGATGCGTTTAATATCCCGGTTATCAACTTGGTTGATGTTCCTGGATACCTGCCGGGAACAGACCAAGAGTGGGGCGGGATAATCAGGCATGGAGCCAAGATGCTTTATGCCTATTCCGAGGCGACAGTGCCAAAGATAACCCTTATTCTCAGAAAGGCGTATGGTGGTTCATATCAGGGAATGTGTGGCAAGGAACTGGGGGCTGATTTTGTGTTTTGCTGGCCTAGTGCTGAGCTGGCGGTAATGGGACCAGAGGCAGCAGCCCCAATAATATTCAGGAAAGAGCTAGAAAAGGCAGATAATCCAGAGGAATTATTAAAGCAGAAGATAAAAGAATACCGAGAGGAATTTGCCACCCCTTATAAAGCCGCCGCAGACTTACATATTGACGATGTAATCGACCCGGCACAAACGAGACCCAGACTGATAGAAGCCCTGGAAATGACAATAAACAAAGAGGAAGAAAGACCTAGCAAGAAGCACGGGGTTATGCCTACATAGGAGGTATAGTTATGAGTATGCCTTTAGAGGGTATCAGAATTTTGGATTGTACCATATGGCAAATGGGTCCAGTGGCTAGCGCCTTGCTCGCTGATTTGGGGGCTGAGGTAATCAAAATCGAGGAACCAGTAGGCGGTGACCCAGGCAGAGGCACCAAGCGGATAAGAGGTGAGCCAGTAGACCTCCCCCAAGGGAAGAGTTGGTATTTTGAATATACCAACCATAATAAGAAAGGAATCACCCTTGACTTAAGGAGCGAAGCCGGTAAGCAAGTTCTCTTCAGGTTAGTAAAGAAGTCCGATGTTTTTATCCAGAATCTTCGCCTCGGGGTAGTAGAAAAACTAGGCATAGATTATAAGACTCTATCCGGTTATAACCCAAGGATTATCTACGCTTCAGCTACCGGTTTTGGTCGGCGGGGGCCTGATGCTAATGAGCCAGCCTTTGACCTCTTGGGACAGTCACGGTCAGGTATGATGAGTACTGCTGGAGAGCCTGGCGCACCTCCTGTCATCCATAGTCTAGGCATGGCTGACCAAATAGGCGCTATAATGTTAGCTTATGCAGTGCTGGCGGCTTTAGTAGCTAGGGAGCGCCTGGGGATAGGTCAGGAGGTTGAGGTATCTCATCTGGGAAGTGCCATAACGCTTATCGGGCTTGAGGTCTTTGCCACTCTTGCCGCAGGCCATGCTCCACCACGACCGAGTCGCAAACAAGCGGCTAATCCTTTATGGAATATTTATGAATGCAGTGATGGTAAATGGATTACATTGGCTATGTTTCAACCCGACAGACAATGGCCAGCAGTGTGTAAAGCGTTAGAGCTACAAGAATTGGTTGATGATCCCCGATTCCGTAACATGGAAAGACGGCGTGAGAATTGCCGCCAACTTATTGCTATTCTTGACAAGGTATTTGCCACTCAGAGTTGTGCCCAATGGATGAGGCACCTTAAGCAGGCTGGTGATGTCATCTGCTCACCGGTTAACGCTTTGGAAGACCTGCCTCATGACCAGCAAGTTATAGCGAATGAATATATAGTAGATTTTGACCACCCGGCACTAGGCAGGATTAAATTTGTCGGATTACCAGTCAAATTCAGTAAGACCCCAGGAGCAATACGACTGCCAACTCCTGAGTTTGGACAACATACCGAGGAAGTCCTGCTTAATATCGGTGAGTATAGCTGGGAAGAGATAGCTGAGCTGAGAGAAAAAGGAGTTATTTAAGGGCTTTGTTTTACTATTGACATTATACGAAGAAATAGTTTATCGTTCATACTAAAAAGGGAGGTAGACCAAATGCAAGCGTATTGTGTTAAATGCCGTGCCAAGAGGGAAATGAGGGACGCCAGGAGCATAACCATGAAGAATGGTAAGCCCGCGACCCAAGGTGTGTGCCCGGTATGTGCAACCAAGATGTTCAGGATAGGGAAGAGTTAATATTTGTATAGCAGGGACTAGGATTAGTAGACAGGCTGGGTATCTGTTCGCAGGCACTGAGCCTATTTGTAAATACTAAGCACACAGATAGATAAGGCTGGCGTATCTAGGCAAGAGGTGTTGGATTCTTTTAGGTGAATACCGAGGCAAAGACCCCTTGCAAAGTTTATTTTTGCCATCTTTCATCGCCAAGATAAGTATGATTGTGGGCAGTTAGCTCAGTTGGTTAGAGCACTCGGTTCACATCCGAGAGGTCGAAGGTTCGAGTCCTTTACTGCCCATTGAGTGTCTATTAGGACTAAGGTACTAGGACTTATGTAGTCCCTGAATGACAGTCTAGCTATTGCTTCACACGCAAGAGGTCACTGGTTCAAATCCAGTACCGCCCACCATACTGTACGGTAGACAGAACTCCTACTTTCTCCTCTGATATCCCTGTTGATGAGAGTGGCATAGTATAGGTTAGCAACACTTCATCTCCAGTGACTTTCACTTCCTTGACAAAGCTTCGAATGAAAGCTTTTCTTTCAGCTAGCGAGCTGTTATTGAGCAGGGTACGCAGGTCATCAACATAACTTTTTACTATCTCAGGGCTAGCCAACTCAACACGTCTATCGGACAAAAAGCTCTCTATCTGAACTTTTCTCGCCTGCAGCTTCTCCTGGCGGTTTCTGAGTTCATGAATTCTCGGTGCCAGATCATCAAGGTCTATCTTGCCCGTTTCCATAGCATCGTACAGACGCTCAAGACAATGGCTGATGTTGATAACCTCGTCACAGATAGCATCAAGTTCATCCCGATATGACTTAGAAGCACTGTCCATTTCCTCATTAACAAGGTGCACAAGCCGGGTCAAGTTTTCAGCAGTGAGAATGTGCTCCTTGATCTTGTCGACAACGAGTCCTTCGAATTTAGCGCTGTTAAGGTAGTGTGCCGGACATGAACCGGCTCCCTTTTTGTTCAAAGTGCCACAAACATAGTAGGAGAACTGCCCACCCTTGGCATCTTGCCCAACTAGAGCTTTGCCACAGTGGCCGCAGCGGGCAAGACCACTAAGTAGAAAACGGCTGGCAACTCTTTTCGGATGGATTTGGGCCGGGGCACGTTCCCTAAGTCGGTCCTGTACCGTACTGAAAGTTCCCTTATCGACAATAGCCGGGCAGGCGTTCTCAACTCGAACAGGCTCAAGTCCTCGTTTGCTATTACGTCCCCAGACAAAGGTACCGGCATACGCTTCGTTGGTTAGGATAATGTGCACGCCAGTCTTACCCCAGCCATTTCCTTTGGGAGCACGGATTCCTTTACGATTCAGTTCTTTTACAATTTCGGTTAGCCCCTTGCCATGAAGTACATCATGAAAGATGGAAGCCACAATACTTGCCTGATAAGGGTCAACCTCCAGCTTGGTGCGTTCTTTGCCACCGTCTCGAGCTCTTATCTTACGGAAGCCATAAGGAGGTTTACTTGAAAGATAGAAGCCACGTGAAGCGCTCTCCCTCATCCCTCTGGTAACCTCTTCACCAAGGTTATCAGAATAAAACTCATCCAAGCTCTCAATAATTGCTTCCAGAAGCCTGCCGGTAGGGGTATCATCGAATGGCTCATTAATAGAGATAACCTGTACCTCATTTTTCCTTAAGATGGCCTTGTAGACGATAGAATCTTCACGGCTGCGGGCAAAACGTGAATACTTCCAGACGAGTATGAGGTCAAATGGTTTTTGCGGACGCCTTGCCAAGCTTATCATCTCTTTGAAGGCTGGCCTGGCTATGGTCCTGCCGCTCTCGGCCTCGTCCACGAACTCTCTGACCACCTGATAACCGTTTCTGCCAGCATATTCCCGCAAAGCCCTAAGCTGTGCTGATATGGAAAGGTCGGTATCCTGTTTTTCTGAGGATACCCTGGCATAAAGTGCTGCCTTCATAGCCTGCCTCCTTTAGTTTAATACTTACCTACTGCTATATGGGACAATATTTACACTTCCCCGGCACTATCCGCCTGAGGATTATAATGGCCAATTCATCACGTAGGCTCAACTTCAGTCGTTCCATTTCGGTAAACAGCTTTTTCATATCGTGGTACTGTTTCAAAGTAGGGATCTTTGTCTGAAGGTCGACTAGGGTTTCCCGAATTTGGGCAACATGCTCTTCCCGCACCTTATCCATGTGGAAAGATCCGTATTCGATGTTGACGAGTCCTTCCTCTATTGGTTTAACTTTGAAATTCTCTTCAATGTCAAGCCCTTTCCTTTCCCGCGCCCAGCTCATCACCTGAAAAGTAAGAGCAGCAACCATACCAGGAACTACGCTATCTTCACCTGCGGCTATTATCTCAGCTAGCCTGGATTCGGCTTCGAGCATTTGCGTCAAATGCTGCTTGGTATCATTCTCCAAAGTGGTAATCTCCTCCCAAACACGCTCCCATCTCCCCAGCTTCGTCCATAGTGGTGAGCGGGGCATGTGCTCGTGTAGTGCGGACCATAGTCTATCTTTCATCTGGGACGGGAGCATTTTATCCTGCCTTATTTCCGCATCAAGCTCCTCAGCAAACTTACAAAGGTCTCGGTAATGACTCTCTACAGCATTACGCAACACTGCTGATCTTGCTTCGCGCACTTCTCTCTCTTCTCGGGCTAATGAGATTTGCTTGCGAACAGTTCGCACATCAAACTGATCCGCAGCGGCAATATGTGGCGGCGATTCCCCATCCTCTTCGTAGCGCCGGAGCCATTCCCGGCGCGCCTCTGGTTTAACAGGTGGTTTCCTGCTTCTTCTTGCCATAATTAATGTCCTCCTGTCAGATACGTTTTAAGTATTCTGGCTATATCATATCATACTGGTTCAGTGTTGTCAAGTGCATCATGACATCATGTTTAAGTTTTATTAATGTCATAATAGTGTTGCAATATTTATCTATATATGCTATAAAGAGAGTACTATGGCTCGCAAATTAATTGTAGATGAATCAAGGGCCACAAGTCAAGGTGATAGCCAAGCAGGCTATCCTACTGATGGACTAAGGCTTCTGGCTCGTATGATTGCTTGTGACCTTATGGCCAAGCAGTCAGGCTACGAAAACAGTAAGAAATACCAAGACGCCACTAGTCAGCTTAAGGTGGTCACTAGCCTTGAGTCTGAGACAAATACCAAAGTCAGGACTGCTAAATAAGATGAATGAAGTAACGCCCATAAGAGACCGAAAAGGATACTTAGAATCAATACAGGTGCAGATGATTATTAATATTGCTGCTAATCTGAGGGACAAGCTCTTGGTGAGAATCCCTTGGTGCACCGGCATCAGAGTTAGTGAGCTAATCGCCATACGGATTCAAGATATTGACTTTGAAAACCGAGCAATCGTCATCAAGGTGCAAAAAATGCGGAAAAGAGATAACAAGGTAATTGAACGTAGAAGAGTTGTTCCAGTTGACCGGGGTACTCTGCACATGGTCAAGGAGTATCTTGAATGGAGAAAAAAGTTTCCCTACAAAGGAGATTTGCTCTTTCCTATCACCCGGCAGAGGGTTAACCAGATTTTCTGGAAGCTAGGAAGAAGAGCGGGAATAAAGGAAATAGGCGACCCTACTGTTTCCAAGCATAGAAAACTACATCCGCACATTCTTCGCCATAGTTTTTCCATCCATTGCATCAAAAGAGGCATGAGCATAGAGCGGTTGCAAAAAATTCTTGGTCATCAATCCCCAACCACTACTTCGGTCTACCTCCAGTATTCGGTGGCTGACCTGCATGAGGATTATGACAAGGTATGGGAAGATGAAGGGTCATAGACCAAACATAGGTGTCCCTTGGGGACGGGGAGCGTCAGAGCATAGACCTGGCCTCTTCGCCAGGGACTATCTGATGCAGCATCCGGAAAGTTCCTGTGCCGACGTCTTTAACGCACTTCGAGAAAATCTACGGCGTATAAACAGGTTGCGTGTCGAGACTGGGGAAAGAGCCATCAGGGGATGCACCTATAACTCGTTTGCCAAGTACTGGCATTGGTTCAAGCTGTTGGGACTGATTGAGCCGATAGATAAGCGGGAGCCCGCTATTTATGATTTCCTCGAAGAACGGCAATTCTATCGATTGACACCTTTGGGCGAGGCTGAGGAAGTGGCATGGCAAGATCCAGTAAGAGCAGCACACCCCGAGTTCGCTTAAATAACATCGTTGGTGGAGCATGAAATGGGCGGTATATTATCTCTAGAACCTGAGGGAATAGAAAACCGAATTCACCCGCAAGCTTTGGAGCACTTCAGGAAGTTCCAAGCCGATGTGCAATTTGAAGTACCGCTGGAAAAGCTTACTGAAGCCGACCTTGATGCCTACTTAGAAGATTTTGAGAAGCCTATATTCCAAGACGACATGAATAAAATTAAGTACTGGCTGGGTACCTGCATCGATATTGGAGATGCAGATTCAAATGATAACCAGATCAAGCTATTGCTATTTAAATCCCACACAATAATGCCTATGTTCAGTATCAAATCACTATTGAAGAAGGTTTATGACCGCAAGATGAAAAGCATTAAGGAAGAACTGAAAAAGAAGGAGGAGCAAGAGAGACAACAGGTAGCGAAGGCCAAGGAAGAGCGGGAACGGCAGGCAGCGAAGGCTGAAGAGGAGCGGAAAAAGAAAGAAGAAGATGAAAGGTGGTCGGCTGCCTACAAAGCATTAAGGATACCCACCGCTGATGCTAAGAGATATCTGACTAATCCTAAAGAGTATCAGGAGTTTATAGAGAGTATATGTGGGGCCGTGGACGCGTACTTAGCTAGGGAAGAGTCATACACCTTGGACAGCAGGGCATCTAAGTATTTGTCCTACATCAGGAAAATCAGGAATAAGCGAGAGGAAGAAGAATGGAAAACGGCCGCTGAATCCAAGGCGCGGGAATACAACAACTCCCTTAACAAAGAAATAGCCAAGCTAAGGTCACAGCTATACCCAGAGCAACAAGGCTTAAAAGGCTACTTTAAGAAAAAGATTGCAGACCGCCGCTACACAGGTCTCACATTTACCGACCTTCTACCTAGTGAAGAAAAGCAGGCTCTTGATAATGCTGTTCAGAGAATCGCCAGGGGGAAACTGGAGAAAATCGTACCTGACGATTTCTATGATTCTATTGACTGGAAATACCAGTATGCCTATTTTCTCCTGCCCTGGGCAGATTACTCTTTTGAAGGAACGCCATGCCTAAACTTCCATTTTGATATCTTTGCTGTCTTGGAAACAAGGATTTGGCTGAAGCCAGGTAAGAAACACTTTGGTGGCTACACATTTACCGTCCCTCAAATAGAGCATAAATGTGAGCCTTACGCGAGCTTCTTCACTGAGCTGAAAGAGCCAGAATTTCTGGGCTATCACTATCTCCTATTAATCCCTTCTGACCTTGGTTATGTGTTTTGGCAAACAATTCCTTTAGTTCTTATTGTAGGTTTGATGAATGGCGAGCTGGAGCCTACTGGTACTGTAATTACGCAAGTATTAGAAGCTAGAATAACCTACAAAATCAAGGGCTTTGAGGACGAAGTTACCATACCTGAAAGTTTCGCGAACTATCTGAAAGGAATAGGCGGAATTAACCAAATGGTTAGCGTTGGTATTCTCAGCGAGAAAGTGGCGAGCATCATTATGAAAAGGCTTAGTGAAACATGTGCAAGACAAACCACTTCCTCTCTCCCAGATAATGAATCAACCGGTTACGAAGACAATGACCTTATCTCCTCACTGACTGGTCTAGGTGTCCCTCTGAAAGACGCTGAGGTCCTACTTCAGCTTATACCCAAGAACATAACACTAGGAGAGGCAATAGAATTGGCAATGCAAAAGCACGGTGAAATTGTAGCACAGCAGCATAGTGCAAAGTCATAACTAGCTAATTTGATTTAGCTACACTGACTGACAGACTGATTGACTGTTATGAACAAAAAGACGAAGACCAAGTTCACAATGACCTGCCAGCAATGCGGGGCGAAAATGTCCGTGCACCTAGTGAAGAGTGGGTGGCGTTTTTCCGCTCACTGCTTCGGTTGCGGGCTTCAGATGTTCGGCCCGGCTCCTCTATTGGACAGACTTGAGTATGTAGACACCGTTTGCCCCCACAAACCAGAGCTGAAGTCCTGCAAAAGAGGTTTTACTAGCTGGTGCAACCTGTGCCGAGTTAGAACTTTTGCCTATGAATATGAATAGGTAAACAGTATATCGGCTTCTTCGCTCTGGCAAACCCGTTTCTCGCTTTCTTACAGGTAGGACTCAAAATTCAAGCTCATTTTGTGGCTTCAACTCCAACTAAAAAAGTAATTACTTCCTTTTCTTTTCTAAAGGCTCTTTTGTAAAGCATAATTCTCAATATCAGATACGATATTTGGTCTTTTTAACTTAACAAGAGTTCCTTTTGTTGGATGATAAAGCTGGAAAAACAAAAGCACCTTAACAATTGAATATGGTTCAAAGCTGAAGCTGAACGCTTGCCCCGCTTTCAGGGCAAATAAGCTCAAAGGGGGGTAAGCGATGACTGGACACTGTAGCAAGTGCGGTAAAATCTGGACACTAGAAACGAGACAAGGCTTATGCCAATGGTGTGGTAAGTTAGCCACCTGCCAAGCCCAAAGGACACAAGCCTTGCGTAGTATCAAGTCTAGGTCAAACGGTAGAAAAAGGCAAGCTCCGAGTAACGGTAACGGCTATGACCAGCTAGAGGGCGATTGGGCTACCTATTATAAGGTAACAAGCTACTTTGTGAGGCATATCCGCTTTGACGATAGAGAAGATTGGCTACACGACACAATGCTGGAAATGGCAAAGGTAAAGGCAAAGTATCAGGCAAAGGGTAAGCCTTTGACGGAAGCGGGACTTATGCGGGTAGCTAGCTATGAGCTAACCGATTACTGGGTAAAACAAAGACGCCTTACCACTTGGCTAGACTGCGGTAACTGTAGCAAAGAGCAAAGGCGTAAGTGCCGAGAAGAACTACTATACTCCGAGTGCCCAAAGTTTCACCAGCTAGTTAGCCTCAATACGGAGATAGACGGAGATGGTGACGGACACAAAACGGAGCTGATAGAGTTTATAGCCGATGATAAGGCTATTGACCTTGACGCTTGGATTGACGCTAGGCGTATTCTCCGAGGCTTGCCAAGACGGTTAGTCCAGATTGGCTATAAGGTATATAGCGGGATACCACTAACCGACAAAGAGAAGCACTACTTTAGTTATCATCGGCAAAAAGAGCTAAAAAAGTTTCAAAAAGTTCTCCCTTTTTGACCCCCAGAGGAGGTGATAGTAGCGGAAGCACCGACTAGGCTAGCGGGACGCAGCTAGACGGTAGCTTACTACTAGGCAAAGCCGATAGCCTTGCCCACTATCGGATAGCCAAAAGGGGGGAAGGACAATAGAACAACTGAATATCGTGGGCAAGCGTTCAGGTGAGGGCTTTGTCGCTCACAAGGCTATGCTGGTGAGTGCTCTATCAAGGGCACTAGCCGATAGAGTAGTCCTGATGGACATAACTCTAGGGCGCAGAGGCTTACTCGGATACCTTAAGGCTTTGGGGGGTAGTAATGTAGTCAAGGTTATCCCCGACGGTAGTGCTAGCGAGTCGCAGGCTAACGGACATAAGAGGCTAAAAGTTATCTGCGGAGCTAATACCAGTTACCTAGCCGACAATGAGTGGATTGGCGAAAAAACGCCCTTTACCTTGTGCGAAGTTAGGGTAAGCCCTAATAACACCGTCAAGCCTAATGTCGGAGCTAATGAGCTAGCCGACGCACTGGCTAGAGTGTTACCGTTTACCGCTAAAGATGATGACCGACCAGTATTAGCTTGCGTCAACTTTATCGCTAAAGACGGTAAATTGACTTTAGTTAGTGCCGACGGTTTTAGGCTAGCTATAATTAGCCTTGACTACGACGACGGGGAAGGGCAAGCCCCTTTGAACACAATGTCGGTTACCTGTTTCGCAAGTGGCGGTGCCCAGGTCATTGTGATTTCTTGCCTAGTGTTAATACCATACCCATCTACTAGCTTTTTGCCAGCCGGTGTTAGCCCGCCATAGAGTGACGTTGTGGCGTCATCATTGTCGCTTACCCAAATTCCGAAATTCAGCGTTACAAGTAGGTCTCGCCATTCGGCGTTAGTCAGCGTACCAAGTCTATCTGCGAACTTTGTTTTGACCTGCTGTAAGCTGGCTATCACCTCAGCCTCACGGCCAAGCTGTGCTAGCTGGCCAGTGATGTACTGTTTGCGCTCCTCAATCCAAATCCTCTCAGCCTGAAGCTGGCTTTTAATTCGCCGATACACTTCAGGGTGAACCTGACCCATTAAGTCTCTTCGTTCAAGGTCAGTCTCAGCATTGATATTGCGATTATATTTAGTTTCCAGGCTTCTTAGTTCCTTCCCCAGTGATTCTCTGGTTCGGTCTATGTTACCCTGATCTCCGATTTGCTTGTAAAATTCTTCTGGCTGAAGGTTGAGTAGCCGTTGGGTTTCACGTTTGATGGCTTCCTCAATTTGTGGGCCATTAAGGTTAGGATGTTTACAGCCCCCAACCGGGCACTGATAATAATATGTGCCGCTGGCAGGGTGACCGAAATAGATTCTAGGCTCGCCCTTCTTACCCTGGTGCTTACCGCAAGAGATAAAGCCCCTCAGTAGATAGTCACGCTTGGCATTTCTTTGGGCTAGCTGTTGATTCTTTTTGACCCGTTGCTGAATCTGTAGGAATTGCTCCCAAGTGATAGGCGGATTCACCACCTCCACTTCTGGCAGATACACCCTTTGTTCTAGCGGTACAGTCCGAACCGAGGTATTGCCATACTTGTTGGCTTTCCTCTTGTGAGGTTCGCATACTTGCTTGCCCAAAGCGTAATAGCGTCCAGCATACACAGGGTTGCGAACGATAACGCTGGAAATTGTTGACGGCTCCCATTCAGGGCTACCATTGGGGCTGAGGATAGCCTGTTTTTTAAGCTCTTTCACAATTTGGCGATACGGGATACCATTTAACACCAAGTCCAGAATCAGCTTAACAGCGTCCCAATTCTCGGTAGGCACTAGCCTTGTATCGGTTTCCCACTTATAACCATAAATCCTGTGCCGTGAAGTGGGTTTTCTATCCCGCACCACCTTGTCGTGCATTCCGTCTTTTGCACCTACCTTGGCTCTTAGCACTTGCTGCTTTTTGCCAATGGTATAGACGTGCTCAAGCAAGTCTCCCCAGTCTCCATCAAGCATTGGTGCGCCCTGGCAAAGGACAATTTCTACTCCTGCTTGGCGACATTCTGCCAAGAAAGCCAGTCTTTGATAAGGTGGGTCACTGTGAAGCCTATCTCGGTCAAGCATACCGATAGCTTGAATTTCCTTACGCTTCACCCAACCAGCAAGTTGGAGGAACTGAGGGCAATTGAAAAGGTCTAGACTAGTCCAATCAACCGCCAGTATGCGGTCCAGCGGGACTGTGTAGCCCTTTTCCTCTAGCTTTTCCTTTGCCCGTGCTATCTGGTCAGGTAATGAGGTCTGACCGCTCGTGCTGACTCTTGCCCAAATTGCTGCTGCTTTGTTTTCCATTTCTACCCCCTATTGAAAAATTTTTATTCTGTCCAAATTACCTCGTGGCAGAAGCGACACCGCAGAAAGTAGCCTGAGTCCTGAAGCTCAAAACATAGTGGTAGCTTGGCTTGCATAAGGCAGTGAGGACACCGGGGAGGCTCAATTTTACCATGCTTCAACCCTAGAACCTGTCTTGTGATTTCAACATGCTCACAACTCATTCACTCACCCCACTTCCTTATTTTTAATCCACTAAATTTTGAGACCCGGATAAAATGTATCCAAAAACTCCTGTAGGTCACTCTTTCGTATCCTATAATAGCCACCTTGCCAATCCTGACGTGCGGAAGCCCATCTCGCCGACACCAATTGAGCGGGGTATTGTGGTGGCAAGCTAGTCGCTCACTTATTTGTCGGGGCGTCAGCCAATCATTAGGATTTAGTTTGCGTCTGCCTCTTTTCATACTGCGTAACCTTACAAATTTATTCTATCATGACTCACATTATTTGTCAAATAAGAGTCTCTTCCAATACAAGATGAGCCTGGAGGGAGTATCGATTTCTAACACAAGATGAGCCTGAGAGATTCAGGCAACTCGTTTATGATTGGGACATGCGACTAATCATGAACGACGGACAATTAAATACGGTAGAGCAAGTAAGGCAATTTCTGGAGGGGAGTGAGGCGGTAGAGTTCAGAGGTCTAACGGCCAAAGAGAAATACTACTGGATAGAGGAGGTGCTGATAAGGTTCAGGTATCATCGTCTTAAGAGAGCTGAGAAAGGAGTAATACGGCGGTATATAAAGAAGGTTATGGGATACTCCAGGTCACAGGTATCCAGGCTGATAGCGGAGTACAAACGTACAGGGCGATTGAAGAAAGTGGAATACAGAGACACCGCTTTCCCCGCGAGTATACCCCATCAGAAGTTGGGCTATTGGCCAGAACAGATGAACTGCATGGGTGGTGTAAGCGGACCAGCCACGAAGAAGATCATGGAGCGGGAATATGAGGTTTATGGACACGCTGAGTTCGGGAATATTTCCCAGATATCTGTGGCCCACTTATACAATCTGCGAAGGAGTAATATCTATCGGGGCATGACCAGACGATTTACCAAGACGAAACCTGTCGTATCCAAAATCGGCGAGCGGGCGAAGCCGCACCCGAAGGGGCAGCCCGGTCATATTCGGATAGATACACTTCATCAGGGGGACTGTAAATCGTCAGGGAAAATGGAGGCACCCCAATAATGTAGAAATCAAGTAGATGGCCTTTTCACTTGCTGAGAAGTTGGGGTGAAAGGTCCAGGTGGTGCGCATGTGTCCGCGAAACCTTAGCAAAGACGCCGGTAACAGTGCCTAATCAAGAAGATTAAGTTGGAATACTCTATTTTCAAGCTTCACAGGCGGGTAATTTGCTACCTCTGGTAGCTATGCTTGTGCTATCAGTGAAGCTGTGGTATCATAGTATGATACTTTTGCTTCAAGAATACGCAAAAAACCATTAATAAACTGCTGATTTTGATCGAGAATCGATACGGAGTGATAAAATGTTCGATATTTTGCCCGTTAAGTTCAGGAAGAAGTCGAGAAAGTACCCAATAAAAAGAGATGAGTATGGTACATCGGCCAGGCAGCGGGCCTTCGAGGCTTTTGGTCAGGGCAAGAGACCAGCTGAGGTCGCCCTAATGGTGAGAATCAGCCTCAGGACAGCCTGTCGATACTTTGCTGACTGGAAAAAGCTACCCAGGAACTCAGAACTCTGGTATCGCGTAGCTAAGGCCGGACTAAAAAATGAGCTGGGATTCCCACAAGAAGTGATAACAACTTTAGCTGCGAAACTAGAGGTGTCTGAGGAAGAAGTAAGGAGACGGCTTCAGAAGCCATGGGCGATGAAACAATTGGTGATGGGAAAGTGGGCGGTTGAGGTAAGAGAAAAGCAAGAAAGAAAACGCCAGGCACGCCTTGAAGCTGCTGCCAAGCTGATCCACCTTTATGAGGTTGTAGGGGTTCCACTCGATAGAATTATTGCAGAGTTAGGTAGACTTGAAGCAGAGGTCCTGGCCAAAAGGGAAACTACCAGTAAGTAACTCTAATACCGAAGCTGCTGGCAATCCCTGATCAGTATCCTTAGCCGAAACTCTGCCAAGCTCCCACATAATGCTATGATCCGGCTAGCTTCCTCAGTATCCTAATGACTTCTTTACTTATTCTGCGAGAAGAAATAGGCCGCTCTGGAATCTTATCTTTCTCCTTCTGCCAGGCTTTATCTACTATTTCATCCAACAACCGGTAAATCGGAATGCCTTTGCCGATAGCCATGACCTTCAGCTTCAGCCTTGTATCTGGCGTCACGCCTCGTATGCTGATGTTAGTCTTAAGATGTTCCGTCTCATCGCTTTCATCGAATGGCTGGCTAGCATTCTTTGGAACTACTCTACCACTGGCGTTTTGGTTCTGACGGAGGATCAGCTGCGAAAGCGCGTATCTTCCCTCTTTTTCCCGGAATACTGCAACGTTTTTCTTAAACCAATCTTCCAACACGAAGGCCACCAGCCGGTTTGCCGGAACTCTTATGATCCCCGCTAGCGACATCCAGTTCCGCTTTAACATTGTTGGGACCCTTATACCCCAAACGATTTCACCTGTTTCCCTATTAGAATCGAACGGTGTACTAGACATTATCCTACCTCGTTGTTAACAAGTCATACATTACGATTAATTTTCGCATATTTTGAGTCAAAAAGCATCTGCATGACGCAGTTGGATACTGTAACATTTAGTGAAAAAGAGAAAGGGCGTATCCTTTCAGCAATGGTAGCTTACGAAAAGAAAGGAGATATGCCTCATGGGCTGCCAGAGTAACGCGGTTCCCATCTGGCAGCTTGCTACCCAGATTTGAATTTCTTGGACCATTCAATGGCAGCTTTGCACTGGCCGGGCGCTCCTGGAGATAAAGAGGGAATGGGGGTGACCAGGGAGTAGCCCGGCGATGCTATGAGAGAACCTCATTGCCGTATTTACTGCTGCCTTATTTAGTTGCTGTATTTACTTGTAAAAGCTACTTGTGAAGCCAAATTCCTGTTACCTGATTTACACCCAAACATTTAACTTCTCCCCCGGTCACTTATCTGTCAAATTCGTGAGCGCGCTAACCAGTGAATACGTGCCAGTGAATACGCACCCAGTGAATACGCACCAGCTTTTCATAAGGCCTCCCCCTTGACTGGTTAGGGGTTACCCCCTACCCCTTGGCAGAATATCGGCGATTTTCTCTCACCTTTCATGGTGTTAACACGCAGAGGCAGTTGGCCGGGGAGAATCTTTTCAGTAACCTTCATGTAGCGACAGTCTCAGTGAGTGGCAAAGACGGTGCCTTCCGTTGCTCATCCAGATTGAACAAAATAGGAATTTGTTGGGTCACATAACGATGAAATGAGTTCTCCACATTTGTGCAAAAACCACAAGTGAACAGTTTTTTCGCGGATGCGCCTCATCATTTATTCTCTGTTGTAATGTTCGTTAAAATGAAAGCAATTTATTTGCTTATCTTGCTTTTGGTCTCCTCGTTAGCCATGGGCTGCGCTTCCCCGGCTCCGGGTATCACCTCCTGCGCCAAGCGTTCAACGTCCCCACTACTCACAAAAGATTACAGCCTTTTCGCTAGGTGTGAAGGACA
>Ga0209986_10001625_pt1 | contig 21386 bp, 19 predicted proteins | sample BlataG_FD_183168 | JGI IMG/M metagenome (GOLD analysis project Ga0209986, IMG submission 183168) | Deep subsurface microbial communities from Black Sea to uncover new lineages of life (NeLLi) - Black_00105 metaG (SPAdes) (version 2) | ecosystem: Environmental > Aquatic > Marine > Oceanic >... | reverse complement strand
CCAGGATTATGTAAAAGGTAAAGATCCCCAATTAGAAAGAGGAATAAAAGAATGCACTAAACTGATAAAAAAACATCCGCCTAAGATCCCTAAGTTCGGGAAAAAGCCAAGGCTGAAATTACCTGATAAATTGGAATAGCTAAGGCACTTATTACACAGATTTTTTATTGACCCCCACACCTATACATAGGTGTGGGGGTAATTCTTCTGAGTTTAAATTAATTTAAATAATCTCTCTCTTGATAATCCCTATCTTTTATCAGCAACAGGTAATAACACTCATTTAATTCGTTTCTCTCTAACTTAACCGGATACCCGAACACAATATTGCCCCCTTCATATCTCGGAGCCGTAGCGACCACCTCGGGCATCATTCCACTGTAAGCTATGTCTTCACCTTCAAATCTCAGGGCAGTGACAACGACCTCATCCATCATACCAAGCTCAACCTCACTGTAATATCTCGGAGCCATAGCGACCACCTCGGGCATCATTCCACTGTAAGCTATGTCTTCACCTTCAAATCTCGGGACAGTAACAACGACCTGGTCCATCATACCTTTATTATCGATATCCAGAGCATATACACCAGACATCTGTGTTATCATAAAAATTATTCCTAATAAAACCTTCATTTTTCCTCCTTTTGGGTTTTGGTTTAATTTTTTTCTTTTATTGTGCTTCATCACTAAGTTATACGCATGAACTGGCAAAAAGGTTTCATGCTAATTTGCTAAAGCAACAAAGGACAAGTATGCTCGTAGTTCTAATGTCATTGCGAGAAATCCCGGCCTTTGCCCAAAAGGTCGGGATGACGAAGTAATCTCACAACCAATAGACATCCCAGCATATATTAGTCTTCAAGTAAGCCTGCGCTTTCTATAAAGATGCGGGGGCATCGAGAATACTCCTAAATGTTGTTGCACCATTTATGCCTGTCCCGAGTATATCGAGGGGAATGAATTGAAGGAATGCATAAAAATGTCAGTACGGTTTTATTAAAAAAAGAATAATAAACCCTCCATATACAGAATATTTTATCCATTGATAAAGTGCAGGATTTTCGTTCTTTATTTTATGCCATGAATACGCAAGTACAATCACCCAAATTTTCCGCTTTTCTAAAGTTGTACACAAAGCAAGAATGAATGAAAAAAATTTGTTCTTGAGTTATTATAGTTTAATTAATATAAGTATAGCCGGTGCTAATAGAAAAACCCAGCCAAAAAGTGAAACCAAACTCCCGGGTGATTTCTTTGTAATATAGGGTCTGCCTATTCTATGGAACCCTCCTAAGTAGTCACCTATCTCCTCGCCAAACCATATCATGACTACAGGCCATATAAGCGCCACAATCGCTATTAAAAAGAGCTGCCATCCGCCAAAAATCAAGGCGAGGATAAGATAAACAATAGCTATGCCTAAAGAAATTTTTCTTGCCATAATTATAAAATTTATCGCAACAAGAGGACGATTCGACTGAGCTCATCGCAGGCTTGTTGCACTCCATATTATATTATACTGAATAATAGTCAAAAAGCAAGTCTGGTATTCTGGTAATTACCAGAATACCAGACTCAAAAATTCCACATGGAAATCAGTTAAATATATCTTTGCATGTTTACTAGCGGTATTTTGATTTCCATTTCCTTACACGAATAATAGTTCCTTTACCTTTTTTCGTTTCAATCTCCATCTCATCTGTAAGCCTTTTGACCGCAGGTAGCCCAGAACCCAAACCATGATGTTTAGTATCAAAAATAATTGATTTTTCGTCTGAACAGCCATCTTGTAATACCAGGTTAATATTTTTTATCCCGGGACCTTGGTCTTGAGCAACTATTTCGATCCCTCCCTTTTGTAAAGGACAGAAGGAGATTTCTCCTTTTTTAGCATATTTTATTATATTGGTTGAAAGCTCTGAAACAATTATGGCAATGGTTTCACTTTCTCTTTTGCTAAAGCCTATTTCCCGGGAAAATTTTTTACCAGCATTTTGAACTATAAAAATATCAAGTTCATCTTTAATTTCTATTTTTATTTCTTCCATTCAGTATCTCACAACTAAAATGGTAGCGTCATCATTTAATTTCCTCTGTTTTGTGAATATTTCTTTGGCTATTATCTCAACATCTTTCTCCGAATTCTCTTCAATATCAAAATGGTTGGAAATACCATCTGAGAAGAGTGTAAATATATCTTCTTTATAAATATTAAACTCAAAAGATAAAAATTTTCTCAGATTATGACCTAAAACTCCAGAGAAAGATATTGGTTTTACTGATTTCTTTGTCTTAGCATAGAATCCTATATTACCCACACCTCCGAAATCAAAGAGACCTGAATCTTCATCAATCTTAACTATTGCAGCTACTACTCCACGCGTACCTTTTAATCCCTGATGACAGCACATGATTATATCTTTGACGCATTTTTCTTTATTTACCTCTATAATATTTTTGCATTTCGATGCTGCCTCAAAGGCATTAACCCCGTGCCCAAGACCGTCAATCACAGCGAAAATTGCAGTTTTGTCAAATCGGTCAATAAAGAAAGCATCACCACATTTGGTTTCGCCTGGCAGAGCTTCACAAATAACACTATACTTCATTTAATATATTTAATAACTACTATCCTGGTTCCCACGCCCGAGTTGGTTTCGACCTCAAACGAATCCATCAGTCGCTTTATTGCCAGAAGTCCCATACCTAAACCCTGCTTAGAATCATAAGCACCACTTAAAACATCTGATAAATTTGTGATGCCTGGACCATTATCTTCCGCAACAATCTTTAATGCCCGCTCATCCGCTAACAAAGGAATTAAAGTAACAGTTCCTTTACCGACGTATTTTATGATATTTCTTGTTAGTTCGGCTACTGTAGTAGCAATTTTTGTTTGATCTAACCCATTGAAACCCAAAGCCTGAGCCTTTATCTTCGCCCTCATCTGAGCCATCCGAATATCTTCTTCACTTTCAACAGCAATATGCTCTTCTTCTGTCTGCACGCGCTTTACTTCAGGAAACATACTCTGAAGGCGCCTCATCACACCATCCACTTTTGAGGATTTTAAATTTTCTCCATTAAGTGAAAGTCTTACCCTTTCTAAAATAGGCAAAAGTAAATCCTCTGCCTCCTTATCTTTTTCTATACCAAAATAGTGATAGGCGCCTCTTAATATAGCCTTTGCTTTAAATTCACCGATTTCTTCAGCGAGTACAGAAAATATCTTTTCTTTCACTTTAGTATTTCCAATGCCTTATTCAGATTTAAGCTAGTCATTACTCCTCTCATCTCCATGCCCATTTGTACTAAAGTAATAGCAAGCTCTGGTTTTATTCCAACAACAACCGTCTTTGCACCAAGAATGCGAGCATCATGACCAATATCATTTATCATTCTACAGAAAAAACTATCTATAATATCTATGCTCGATAAATCTATAATAAGTCCCTTAACCCCACTTGTGCTTATCTCATTAGTAATATCTTCCCTTAGCGAAGCAACAACACTATCTATGATTGTCGTCTGGATCGAAACCAAAAGTTTGTCTCCGATTTTTATTAATGGCACTTTCATTACATTATTCGCTTTTCTTTACAACCTTATAATGCATAAACTCAAAAGCGCCTCTTAAACCCTCACTTAGATTTCTCAGGGTTTTAATGCCGGTAAGCTCTACTCCGATATGAGTAATTGTCTGGGCGATCAAAGGACTTACACCAGTTATAAAACATTCAGCCCCAAGAAGTCTCACTGCCCTGACCATTTTCATAAAATGATCTGCTGTCCCTGTGTCTACTGTTTCTACTTCAGTTATATCTACGATAACACACTCTGCCTCTAATTCTACCACTTTCTCAAGCACATCTACCATCATCTGCTCGCTTCTTCGGGTATCAACCACACCTATTATCGGAAGAACGAGAACCTTATCCCATATCTGAATAACCGGTGTGGAAAGTTGTCTTATTGCTTTTGTTTGTTTTTCAATCGTATAAATCTTTTCTTCAAGTGTCTTATTCTTTACGCTTAACTCCTCTGTAGTTCGCTGAATACTCGATATCAGGGTATTCAAATACATGGCAAAGGGAGTAAATTCATCATCCTTCTTTGTTTCTGCTCTCACTGTGTAATCTCCTACCATTACCGCGGCAAATACATCTGAGAATTTTTCAAGCATAGATTTAACATATTCTCTATACTTATCATCTTGTTCAACAGCCATTTTGCCTCCTCTTTACTCCATTATAAACCTGTTCCTTTACCTGAAAGTTCATCTGAAATCACTTTCAGTCTATGAAATCAAGCTCTTTTTTTTAAAATTTCATACGAGCTTAAATGTGATCTCACAGTAGGTGGAATGCTCCCAATTTAACTTGGATATGAGTATTTGCTATAAATAGGGGTTAAGAAGGAATCAAACGATGAATCACCTCTTCATTGCCTGTTTTTTCATTGCCGGAGTTAATTTCTCTATTGCATATCTTAATGAAGTTCTCGGCATTTCATGTTTATACTTTATTACATAATCAAAGACTTTTTTTGGATAATGATTGCTTGCTTCTTTTAACATCCATCCATAGCCCTTTTGCACCATATCATCTTTATCGAACAAAAGTATATCTGCCATTTCAAAAATACTTGATAACAATTTTTTTCTTCGGGCTGAATAGATCAAAACTACTGCAGAAGCCCTTCGCAGCCATCTATTTTTTGATACAGCCCATGTTTTTATCCTCGGAACAAATCCTGCAAATTTAAAGATAAAGCATCCAAATGTATGAATACATAAATCATCGCAAGCACCCCAGTTAAAAACATATTTTTTCAACCAGGACTCAAATATTTTAAAATCTTTTTTTTCGTATCGGTCTTTTAAACGAAAAGCCCAGTCAAATGCGATTGTTTTTTCTTCACTGTAGCCGGATTTTAATAGTTTCTCACATAAAACAAAAATTTCCTGTTTTGGTTTCATTTTTATATTTGAAAAATATTTTAGAGAAATCTTTCTTACAACAGGAGTTTTTATACCATATAATTTTATTCCCTCTTTAAAAAACCATTGTATTTTATCATGATATTTTAGATCAATATGTTTTCTTAATTCCTGCCGAATTTTATTTATAATCATATTTTTCAGTGTTTCTCCTTTTTTGTGCTATAATTATAATTGATTTAGTGACAAGTTTTTAAGCCGCTTCCTCCAGTTACTGATTCAGAACATACTCAGTAATAAAATCTATAATTGCCTGGTTATATGAATTCCCGAGAATTTCTGGAATATCATCATGACCTGCTTGTTCGACCCATAAATTTTGTTTTGGCTCCACTGCTTTTTCCCAGATAAGAGGAGCATGTCTTTCAAAAACTATGAAATCATCTGCTTTCCCATGCATCATAAATAAGGGACATCCAATATCTGCTATTCTCGCCTCATTATCAAAATCTGCTTCTGCCACATAGGAACCAGGAAGATTAATAAGACCTGCATCGTGTAAAAGGGCAGTAACAGATGCTGGAGCTGCCTCAAGCACAAGGACTGGCGGATGATACACATCTGCAGCAAGATATGTAGCCACATAACTGCCAAGAGACCATCCATAGAACACAATTTTCGAAGTATCAATATCTGTACGCGATTGCAAATAATCTAAAGCTACGTTTCCATCGGAAAACAATGCCTCACCTGATGGATTCCCTTCGCTCTTTCCATAACCCTGATAATCAAATATAAACACATTATACCCCATTTCCCAGAGGTATTCGACCCTTCCCCAGTATCTATTAATATTATCGCTGTTACCATGACAATAAAGAATTGTAACCTGGTTATTTATCATTGAATCTGGATAACCTTTTACAAAAAATCCATAAATTGCATTTCCCATTGATGTAAGCGTAACAGGTTCTATTAAAGAATCAGGAATAATAAACCTAACTCCCCAATCTTCATCAAAATCCTCAGTACGTAAATATTCATCAATCTTTGTAGGTTCAAAAAGAAAATCATCCAAACTAAAGATTCGTGTACAGAACAGAAAAATTAGTGAACTGATGAAAATAATGGTTTTAATTCTCATTGTATCCTCCTTTATAATTTATAAGATAATCCGCAGGCAAACCCAATGGCTCCATAGCCAAATGGCGTTAGACTGTAATCTACTACGCGGTTTTCACTCTCTTCGATCGGGGCATACCATTTTGTTTCTAAGTTTATGATAATTTTATTGCTGATAGGAACTTCAAATCCAATTAGTGGTACAAAAACAACGTATGGGCGGGCAAGTTGCATCATATTATGCACACCAAAATAAAGAATATGTCCACGTTCTGAAAATCTGTAGCTGCCAATTAGAGTTATTTCCGGATAAACACGGATACTTGAGATTTCATTCATATGGTAAAAACCATATATACTGCCTTCCAAAGACAGAGCCGGTATCCAACCAGATTGTGGTACGATGTGTTTTGTTATACCCACGTCTATGCTAAAATTACCAAGAATTATCATTGTAGGATGAATACCAAAGTGGAAATCAGTATTCTCGTTCAAACCGCGTCTATACCTGAGAACTGTATAAGGGATAGGCATTTTAATATCAAAAACAGGGGCAACAGGACCTGCTAAAGAGAATGCAAGATTACTTTCCCCTTTGCCAATGGGTTGTACAGAAGCGACCGTACCGCATCTAATAATACTGAGGAACATGATTGCCAGCAGACAGCCCGCTGCGATTTTACGCATTCTTATTATTTTCATAATTCCTCCTTTTTTATTACATTAGCTAATACAAAGTTAAGATTAAACCTACAATAAAAGAAACCAAATAAATAAAAATTACAAATCTTTCTATAATATATATATACTATAAGCTAAAAGAACATGATGTCAATATGCACGATTTTAGTCAATAATAATGAACCTGAGAGAGATTGTTTAATTATAAATCTATAAAGTTGTAGTTGCTTGATTTGCATCAAACCAACCTGCTTGCAGTAGAAGTTATTGTTCGAGCGAAGTACAAAAGAAGAGAGTAACTTTTCGATCCCCCGCCCTTTTTCAAAAGGGCGGGGTGACTTAAAGAGTAAAGTAAAGAAAAAAAGACATCAGACCGGATTATTCTATTCCATTACCTCAGAAACCTCAAGTATGTTTATGTCTCTCTTTTTCAATTCTTCCATAAATTTATCGTATAGCTCTCCTTTAATAGCATCCTCAGGTGCAACTATACCTTTTTCCTTTATCAATCCTTGCAACATAAATTTTGCAGTGATTGCCATGGGAAAGCCGGTAACCCTCATCATTGCGGAAATATCTTTGTCCCTTGGCTCATCCCACATAAAGTATTCAATCTTCACCTTTTTGCCATCTTTCTTTCCTATTAATGTATTATACATAACGCACACATCTGTTTCACCTTCATTTGGAAGGAGTCGCGGCGTTATCATTGTCAATAAAAATTCGCGAGGGATTATTTTATTGCCCTTAAAATCTACTGGTTCGATATCGAGTAATCCGCACTCTTTTAAGGTCTCTATTCCCTGCCAGTGACCGGGCCACCGCACAGTCTTCTCGGCAAATTCCTTGAGTTGAGTCCTTGTAAAAAGAAAACTGGGCATACCCGGTGTAATAGCGCACTCTAATTCTTCATCCTTTCCAAATTTATTGAATCTGAAGCGCTCCCGATCAATCGTCGCATCAACCTCCACAATCTCACCATTCTTTATCACCTTTAATTTAATCATATACTCACGAAGCACGTGCTCAAATGCCCAGGTAATCATATATCTAAGCGGATGTTTCTGTGCTGCTTCCTTAGAAGGAATACCACCCACCCTTGCTACTGCCTTTTCCGCCTCGTCTATCTTTCTAATACCTTGGCCAAGAGTAACATTACTTAAACCTGGAGCAAAACCCATGCCATCAACAAATGTGACACCATTCTCGACCGCCTTATTATGAAGCCACTCACCATACTCCTCAAGTGCCATTCCGGGAGGAAGTTCCAATCCCTCGATCTCGAATGGATCCGGCGTACGGTGAAACTCTTCGATCGTGTCAACAATATTCAAACCTGCCTCAATTGCATTGTGAGCAACCTTATAACTCGTTTTTCTGTTAGGTAATGCGAGCACACCAACTTTATATTGCTTCATTAAGTCTATAGTATCCTGTTTATTATTTATATCGAGGACACATACCTTCACCTTATCACTGCCGATCCAGTTTTTTACTTTCTCAAGGGCTTGCTTTCGCCTACCCACAATACCTATCTCTTCAATTTCTTTATCCTTAGATAAATCCCAGGCAATTGCAGAACCAATCTTGCCCGAACCTCCGAAGACCAAAGCTTTCATTGTTTATCCTCCTTTCAGTTTTTTTAAAAAAATGATTTTAACAAATTTTCTTATATAAAAACCTTATATATCAATAGCAAGTGTTGACCATCCGAAATTTCTCATCGCCTTTCCAGGTTCTCCAGTAATCGGGTCATAGTATTCGCAAAAACCATGTTTTTCAATGAGCTCAATGGTCTTTGCCTTCAATTTCTTATAAAGTTCTTTCTCACCATGTCTTAAAAGACCTTTTGCGAGAAACCAGTTTGTATTAATCCATGTTGTTCCTCGCCATATGTATCGTGTATCAGTCAATGGTCCAAAAGATTTTTCGTCTTTTGAAACCGAAGGAATAGGATACGTAAGCCAGAATTCCTTTTTATTGACTATATGTTCGATAAGGCTGTCAATGTATTTCTTGGGTATATCCAGACACAAAGGGAATAATGATGAAACTGTCTTTATTTTAGCCTTAAATTCCTTACCTCCTTTATGATAGAGACCGTAGAAAATTTTATCCTCTTCATCCCAGAATAGCTCAATCAATCTTTTCTTGACCCTTTCATACTGCTCTTTTACCTTTCTACTTTTGTCTTTGTCAATAATATCCCACAAATAAACAAGGTTTTCAAGAGAAAGAAGATATATTGCGTTAACCGCCACATCTTCAAAATTGAAGATATCAAGATTATAGATTTCTTTAAGATCCCATTTTACTTTCTTATATTCTCCGAGCATAGCAGAAATTTTTCCTTTTGTATCGACTGGATCGTTTTCATGATTTCCAAAAGGTATATCAAATTGTGGCGCCATATCCATTCCTGACTCCATTGGTGTAATTATTGAAATGAGAGAGTTTTTATCCAAATCCCTTTCTTTTTTTAGATAATCAAAATATTTTTGAACCATGGGAAGGTATTTTTCTAAAAACTCAATACTCTTTGTTTTCTCATATATTCTTCTCAATGTTATACCAATAACCGGAGGCTGGATTTCTGCAGTGAAAAACCTGAATTTAGGATGAATCTCTTTTCTCCAGGAATTAAAAAACTGGTATATGTCAATTAATCTCCATTTCCAGAATATTATATGGGGCAAGAAACCTGATTCAGTCTGACATGAAAGGAGTGCATCAATTTCCTTTATAGCCAGTTCAACCTTGAACTCAGTCATAACTATAGCATGAAAACAGGAATCCCAGAACCATTGATGAAAATGAATTTCATCCGGCGCAAAATAAAAAAAGTCTCTTTTTAAATGTTTACTATACCCTTGTTTTTTATTTGATTGTAATAATTTAAACGCTTTTTCTCTTAAATCTTCCATTTCATCTTACCCTCCAATAAAATCGTAGTCTTCAGTAGCATAATAATTCTCAATGAAGAGTATATTAATTATTGCCCTAAAGTCAATTGTTTTGGTGGTAATCGATATTACTAGAATTGAATTGTGGGGTCAAATCTCTACTTTGAACATTAACAATAAGGTAAAATCCCTCTAAAATATTTATGGCGCGTCCTCTAAGAATATAAAGGAGTTTAATAGCAGAGGTAGTTCAACCTGAGGATGTGTTGGATTATATGGGCAAAGTTTTGAGGATTGATAAGATCGTAAGCGTATAATTAAAAAGTTATGTTCAAAGTAGAGATTTGACCCCATTTTCTCAGTTGACATTAGATTTTATTTATATATAATGTCCAATGGAATGCAATATAAACGAGAATTTAAAACATTGCAATTGCACTTATGAACCCTGTTCAAAAAAGGGAAAGTGCTGTGAATGCATTACGTACCATTTGAGTATGAATGAATTACCGGCCTGCTGTTTTCCGGATGATGTTGAAAAAACGTACGATAGATCATTTGCCCGTTTTGTAAAGATCCACCAGGGTTAATCAAAGGAATAAAATGGAACTGATTTTTGAGATATCAAAGACTGGAAGAAAAGGTTACTCTTTGCCAGCATGTGATGTGCCTAAAATAGATGTACCAGAAATTTATCGACGTAAATCGCCAGCAGAATTGCCTGAAGTAAGCGAGCCCCAGGTAATGAGGCATTTTGTGAACCTTTCAGTTCTAAATCATCATGTGGATGAAGACTTCTATCCACTCGGTTCCTGTACCATGAAATACAATCCAAAGATCAATGAAGAAGCAGCAAGGTTAGAAGGTTTTACAAATATCCATCCACTTCAACCAGAAAAGACCACGCAGGGCGCCTTAAAATTAATGTATGAACTCGGTGAATATTTGAAAAAGATTGTTAATTTAGAAGCCATTACACTGCAGCCGGCAGCAGGTGCCCAGGGTGAATTCTCTGCAATCAGTATGTTCAAGGCTTATTTTAACAAAAAAAATGAGAATAGAAAATATATTCTTGTTCCTGATTCAGCACATGGAACAAATCCTGCAAGTGTAAATTTCTCGGGATTTAAACCTGTTACCTTGCCATCAAATGATAAAGGTCTTGTTGACATAGATAAATTGAAGGAATTAATGACTGATGAGGTTGCCGGATTAATGCTTACCAATCCAAATACCCTGGGTCTGTTTGAAAAAAGTGTGAAACTGATCACTGAAATTGTCCATCAAAAGGGTGGGTTAGTCTATCTTGATGGAGCAAATTTAAATGCCTTATTGGGCATTACCCGCGCCGGAGATTCGGGTTTTGATGCAGTTCACTTTAATCTACACAAAACATTCTCAACCCCTCATGGCGGTGGTGGGCCAGGTTCTGGACCCGTAGCGGTCAGAAGAATACTGGAAAATTACTTGCCAGCTCCCACTATCTCAATGAATAATAAAACATACTTCTTAAATTATGATATACCCTATTCAATAGGTAAGGTCCAGACTTTCCATGGTAATTTTTTGGTAATGGTCAAAGCCTATACATTCTTGAGAATCATTGGTGAGCAGGGCTTAAAAGAAATCTCAAAATCAGCAATCCTTAATGCAAATTATATTATTCAATCATTGAAGAATGATTACTATCTTGTGTATTCGGATTTTTGTATGCATGAGGGTGTTTTATCAGGGAAAAACTTAAAAGAACGTGGTATAAAAACTCTTGATGTAGCAAAAAGGTTATTAGATTTTGGCCTCCACGCCCCCACTGTATATTTTCCTTTAATTGTTAGCGAGGCACTAATGATCGAACCAACAGACAGCGAATCAAAGGAAACACTTGATAAATTTATCGAGGTCATGAAGAAAATACGCAAAGAGGCTGATGAGAATCCAGACATCTTAAAAACAGCACCGCACTCAACACCGGTGCGCCGCCTTGATGAGGTAAAGGCGATTAAAGAGTTAAAGACCATATGGACGAAGTAAAGTTTGAAGTAACAGAAGAGCGAAAAAAGTTCTTGATAAACCAAATTGCCCAAAAAGTGATAGATTATCGCTTATCACCGGTTGCAATCGTTTTTTTGGAATCTTCCAAACCTTTATCATTTTTAGGAAATCAGTTTCTAATTTTTATGCAGCCTTTTTATCGCGCTCTATTTTCCCGTCGTGAATATGAAGAAATTGCTGCGATGTTAGAAGACAGAAATAATATCGAGATGTTAATCTGTGAAATTGAACGTCTTGAGGAGGAAAAGGATGAAGTTAAAAGATCCGAAAAGAATTCTCGCCACTGACTGTGGCAGTACTACTACCAAGGCAATATTAATAGAAAAAAAGGGAGAAGAATACCGTCTCGTTGTTCGGGGCGAAGCGCCGACAACTGTTGAGGCACCCTTTGAAGATGTCACTAAAGGCGTTCTAAATGCTGTGATGGAAGTTGAAGAACTTTCAGGAACCAAACTCCTCGACGGCGAGAATATTATCAAAGGGGTGAAGGATAAAGAAGGTGTAGACCTTTATGTATCTACATCTTCAGCCGGCGGCGGTCTACAAATGATGGTTGCTGGTGTAGTATTAACAATGACTGCTGAAAGTGCTGCAAGAGCAGCCCTTGGTGCAGGTGCGATAGTTATGGATGTAATCGCCTCAAACGACGGCAGACTGCCGCATGAGAAAATACAAAGAATAAGAAATTTGAGGCCTGACATGATACTGCTTTCGGGCGGAATAGATGGAGGAACTGTTTCCCACGTTGTTGAATTGGCTGAATTAATAAAAGCCGCCGATCCACAACCGAGATTCGGAGTTGGTTATGAATTGCCGGTAATATATGCAGGGAACAAAGATGCCCGAGATATAATTCTGAAAACATTGAAAGAAAATACTGCACTCGTTATTGTTGAAAACCTGAGGCCAGTTCTTGAAAGAGAGAACCTGAGCCCTGCACGAAATAAGATACACGATCAATTTATGGAACACGTAATGGCACACGCTCCGGGCTACAAAGATTTGATGAAAAAAACTGACGTGCCCATTATGCCCACGCCTGGGGCAGTCGGACTTTTAGTCGAAATTGTTGCGAAAAAAGAAAAGATTGATGCAATAGGTGTTGACATTGGTGGAGCAACAACCGATGTATTCTCAGTATTTCAAGGGATCTTTAACCGAACTGTCAGTGCCAATCTTGGCATGTCTTACTCAATTAGTAATGTACTCGCTGAAACCGGAATAGAAAATATTATGCGGTGGTTACCTGAAGACATTGATGAACGAAGTCTGAGAAACAGAATCAGAAATAAAATGATCCGTCCAACAACAATTCCAAGTGCATTAGAAGATTTAAAGATTGAACAGGCGATTGCACGAGAGGCTTTAAGACTGGCTTTTGAACAACATAAGAATATGGCGGTTGGTCTCAAAGGAGTGCAGCAGGAACGAACAATATCTGACGCTTTTGCTCAGACCATGACCGGTGAAACTCTCATAGATTTAATGTCACTCAGTATCATAATTGGTTCTGGCGGCAGCCTATCCCATGCACCGCGACGGAATCAAGCAGCACTTATGGCGATTGATGCCTTTCTCCCTGAGGGTGTAACACGCATTGCCGTCGATTCAATATTCATGATGCCCCATCTTGGCGTGCTTTCAACTGTTCATGAACAATCAGCAACCGAGGTTTTTGAAAAAGATTGCCTTATACCATTAGGCCATTGTATTGCCCCGGCTGGCGAAGGCAAAGAAGGGTCAAATGTCCTTAAGATGAAGATCGAATATAAAAACGGTAAAGTAGATGATATGGTTATTAAGTATGGTGAGATTGTATTACTACCACTTGCTCAAGGTGAAACTGCAAAACTTATACTACAGCCTGAAAAGGGATTCAATGTCGGTGAAGGTCGGGGTAAACCATTAGAAACCACGGTAATTGGTGGTCTTGTTGGTCTAATCATCGATTGTCGCGGTAGACCATTTAAATTACCTGATGATAAGAACAAAAGAATTGAAAAGCTGAATAAGTGGTTTGCGGCAATGAACATGTACCCGGAGAAATGAGATAAGGAGAAGAGTAACAAGGGGATTAGAAGAAAATTGAAAGGAGGTTAAATGGCATTACCTAAACGCAGACAGTCGCACGCTCGTAAAAATAAGAGACGCTCGCAGTACAAGACTAAACCTATACAGGTTATTGAGTGCCCTAAATGTCACAGTCCTAAGTTACCGCACAGAGTATGTCCAAACTGCGGTAATTATAAGGACAAATTAGTATTGCCACCAAAGAAGGAAAAGAAGAAAACTTGAAAATCGGTTTTGATTTAATGGGGTCAGATTCAGCCCCCAAGAATGAATTTGAAACACTCGGGTTGTTAAAGGAAGACCCGATATGCGATTTAGTAGTATGTGGTAAGGGAGATTATGAGCATGATGTAACTGAACTCGGTTTTGATTTCCGACTTGCCGATGAAGTAATCGGAATGCATGAAATCCCTTCAGTTGCAATACGTAAGAAGAGAAATTCTTCACTTGGTATTTTAATGAACTTACTAAAGAAAAAGGAACTCGATGCAGTAGTAAGCGCTGGTAATACAGGAGCAATTTTAGGATTCAGCATGATCACATTAGGGAAAATTGAAGGGCTTTCAAGAGCCGGTCTTGCCATCACTCTTCCGGCTGAATTTGGTTACTCAGTAATGCTCGATGTCGGTTCCAATATTAATCCAAAATCAATAGACTTCTATAATTATGGATTAATGGGTTCAATCTTTGCTCAAATAGCCCTGAAGAAAAAGAAGCCACGCGTGGCTATTCTGAATATTGGCAGTGAGAGTGGAAAAGGTGATGAAGTAAGGCAGAAGGCTTATCAAATTCTCCAGGAAAGCGATTTAAATTTCATCGGCAATATCGAAGGTAACAATTTAATGAAAGGATTTGCTGATGTCATAGTCTCTGATGGTTTTACTGGCAATGTAATCCTGAAATTTTCAGAAGGTATGATTGATAGTATATGGCATATGTTAAGAGATGAGGTTGATGCAATCGCACGTCGGAAGTTCGGTCAATATCTGGTTAAACCGGCAATCAAAGGTTTAAAGGCAAAATTCAATTATGAGGAGTATGGAGGCGGAATACTTTTAGGTGTTGATGGAGTGGTAATTATCTGTCATGGACATTCCTCTTCCCAGGCGCTAAAAAATGCGATAAAACTTGCCAAAACCTGTGTCGAATTTAATGTTGTGGAGCAAATTAAAGAGATAATAAAAAAATGAATGCATATATAGCGGGTATAGGCAGTTATGTTCCAGATAAAGTTCTAACAAACTTTGATTTAGAAAAAATTATCGAAACATCGGATGAATGGATAAGAACAAGATCCGGCATTCGAGAAAGAAGAGTGTCTAAAGATAATGAGCCAACGAGTGATCTCGCAGCCAATGCCGCAAAACGGGCGCTCGAATCAGCTAAGATAAAGGTTGATGAGGTTGAAGCAATAATTGTAGCAACCGCCACACCTGATATGCTCTTTCCTTCTACTGCCTGTCTGGTCCAGCACAAAATTGGCGCAAGGCGAATCATCTCATTTGACATCTCTGCAGGATGTACTGGCTGGCTTTATGCACTCACTATTGTAGAATCATTTATAAAAAACGGTTATGACAACATTCTGGTCATCGGCGCAGAGGAATTGACCAAGATCACAGATTATACAGACCGCTCAACCTGTGTGCTCTTTGGTGACGCTGCTGGTGCTGCTCTGGTGAAGAGAACAGATGAAAAAAAAGGAATTCTTTCTACATATTATAGTGCTGATGGTTCATATGGACACCTGCTCCAACAACCAGCAGGAGGTTCAAGAATTCCTGCCTCTCATGAATCAGTTGAAAGTAAGTTACACTACCTGAAAATGGAAGGAAATGAGGTATTTAAAGTAGCAGTACGTGCAATGTACGAATCAGCAATTGAGACATTAAAGAAAGTAAATATCTCATCTGAACAAGTAGATTTTTTGATTCCTCATCAGGCAAACATAAGGATTATTGAAGCAACAGCAAAAAGATTAAAAATACCCATGGACAAAGTGGGTATTAATCTCGATAAATATGGCAATACTTCAGCTGCATCAATACCAGTTGGTCTTGACCAGGCAGCAAAGGCAGGAAGAATAAAAAAAGGAGATCTTATCTTATTGGTTGCCTTTGGTGCAGGTTTTACCTGGGGTGGCGTATTGGTGAAGTGGTAAATGCCTAAACCCAGCCCATTTTCAATGGGCATGGGTAAATACCTAAATGCCTAAAATCCTAAATACCTAAAAAGCTGGAAATCAGATTATCAGAATATCAGAGGATCAGGAGGATTTTATACTTTCATATCCTGTTATGCTGATGACTTAAACATAAGGAAATACATTGTCTAAAAACAAGACATTAAGTAATCAAGCAGTGTTATTAATCCTGTGTTTCCTATCCGGTTTTTCCACACTCATCTTTGAAGTTATCTGGATAAGAATATTATCGTTGGTTTTTGGCACTACAATATCAGCGGTAGCAATTGTCGTAGCAGTATTTATTGCCGGACTCGGCATTGGAAGTATATATTTTGGCAAAAAAGTTGATAAAACAAATAATCATCTGAAATTTTTCAGCTTTCTACAGTTTGGAATTGGTATCTCTTCATTAATCACACTTATTATATTCTGCTATTTACCCATTATTTATAAATCTATTTATCTAACATTGAACACGGAAAAAATCTCAATGTTTCTGATAATAATACTATCTATAATAATAATGTTTATCCCCACATTTTTAATGGGTGGAATACTTCCAGTCTTAAGTAAAATTTTTATAAAACGCAGAGAAGAAATTGGAAAAGGCGTGGGGGTTTTATATGCCGTGAATACCCTGGGCAGTATCATGGGCGCCTTTTTGACCGGGTTTTTCTTTATTCTCTATTGTGGTCATACCATTACGCAGATTTTATCAATCGCAATAGTTATAATATTAGGTTTTGTTTCATTTTTTATGTCTTCATATAAAGCCGTTATCCATGAACAAAAGAAAAGAACATCGATGCGGAAGTATTCAGATCATATAATAAAAATTTCATTATTGGTTGCCGGGCTTTCTGGCTTTTGCGCCTTGTCCTATGAAATATTATGGACAAGATCATTACATATCTTCATTGCAAATTCAACATATAGTTTTATAAGCATCCTCATTATTTTCCTTACTGGTATAAGTATTGGGAGTTTTATCTTTGTAAAATATTTAAATAACAAAAAACAGCTCCTATTATTACTCGCCATATGTCAAACTGCCATAGGTGTATACGTCATAATAACTGCTCTTTTTCTAAACGAACTTCCGAGTTTATTGTTTTCAATTAGAAATATATTAGGAATACCGGTATTACGCATTTTTATACCAGGATTACTTCTTTCTTTTGTAATAGCATTTTTACCGACCTTATTTATGGGTATTAGTTTTCCACTTATATGTAAAATATGTACACAGAAAATAGACAATTTAGGTCATAATGTTGGCAAGGTATATTTCATAAACACAATTGGGGGTATTATTGGTTCATTGATTGCAGGATTTGTTTTAATCCCTGTTTTCGGCGTATTAAAAAGTATTATATCGGTGGCGTTTATTAACCTACTCTTAGGAATGGCACTCATAGTCCTTGAACCCGACCTGCAGAGAAAAACCAGATTCATAGCGGTTAATTGTTGCATTATTTTTATTGGAATATTCCTTGCGCGCCTGGGAATGAAGAATCCAATGGTTTTACCACCTTCAATGTTTAGAACACCAACCCGTTCTGATAAAATACTTTACTATAAAGAAACTTCACAGGGAACAGTAATCGTAAGCGAAGATAGATTCACCAGAATAAGGGCATGTTATATAAATAACAGTGCAGTCTGTGGTACTACTTACGACGCCCTAAAAGTTGTCAAGATGTTGGGTCATCTACCATTTTTCATCAATCCCGATGCGCAAAATGCATTAATCATTGGATTCGGCATTGGCATCACAGCATCGGCAGTGGCTGAGCACGATGTAGGCCAGATTGATTGCATTGAAATCTGCCCGGGTGTTAAAGATGCTGCTAAATTTTTCAGTACATTCAATAATGATGTTATACAAAATCCAAAGATAAATTTTATAGGCGGAGATGGCAGAAATTATATATTGCTAACAAATAAAAAATATGATATCATATCCTGTGATCCCACGCATCCGACCCTTGGCTGTAATAATCTTTACACGAAAGAATATTTTCAATTGTGCAAAAGTATCCTCAAGGAGAATGGAGTTATGTGTCAATTTTTACCTCTACATAAATTATCTTTAAATGAATTTAAGATACTGATTAAAACATTTTCTTCTGTGTTCCCTCATACTACTGTCTGGCTTGCCCATTCGCACGGCATACTTGTGGCTACTGATCACGAACTAGATATTGACTTTACCATTTTGCGTAATAATCTACAATACTTACAGGACGATATTTTATTCGACCCTTATCTTTTTACAATCTCGCTGCTTTGTGATGAAGATGCAACAAATAGATTTACCAAGGGAGCAACGATAAATACTGATAACAACCCATATTTAGAGTTTTTTACCCCGAATAGTATAAAAAGAGAAAACTGGGACATTAATCTTTCAGCATTGATTAAATTCAGAATAGACCCGCAAAAAATTATTACAAACATTGATGACAAAGATAAGTTGAACCGTTATTTGATAGCGCAGAAATATTTTTTAAACGGCTTGATCTATAAGAATAGAGGTGATATTAGAAATTTAATCGAGTCATTTAAAATGGCTTTAGAAACTAATCCAGAAAATGTAGAAACAAAAATGTTTTTAGAAAATGAATTGAGACAACTTCATATGCTTCATCTTTCCTATTGACAACTAAGATATTTTTAATATATTTAAGTATTGAATGGTTCAAAAAAGAATATTCATAAGCTTACAAAAATCGGGAGGGAGGTCCAATGACACCTCCTATGCTTTTACCCCCCCTGTTGGACCCCCCTCCTCATTATTGGAAGTACCGGAATTTCAAATATTCGATGTAAATCGGAGGCTTGACAAACGATAAATTTTTGTTATAATAAAATACAGATAGTTATAAAATTATTATTAGAGCTTTTTTTGAGACTTAAGATTAAAAGGCAACCCAACACATCTGTATCTCGTAGAGGAAGGCTCGACCCCAAGGTTGTCTGATAGTTTTCTTAATCTTGTGGTGAATAACTTTTTAGGCATTTACCCAAGCCCGTTGCAAACGAACTTGGTTTGGGTATTTATTTATCTTTAGGTATTTAGGTGTTTTAGGCATTTAGGTATTTTATATAATCGAGGAGGTATAATGAAAAAAGAATTAATTTCTAAGAAGAGATTAATTATTATTACGCTATTATTTTCTTGTCTATTACAGGCAGGGTGGATATCTTTTAATAAAAGTGGTTTGAATCAACCAAAAGTTGAACTTATATCGTCCAATTATTCATCCACCAGTTTCCATATAACCATCCCGGGTTGTGAAACAGAAATTATTAATACAGAGGACATGATAAACACAAACAACGAAGCCTTCGCTCTGCTTACAATCCCTGAAACCTATTACACAGGAGATATCGGCAAACCAAAATTACCAGCGATAAAACAAACCATAGGTGCACCTCTTAATGCAAGGATTGAGATTGAAATCATTAATAGTAAATATAAAGATATTAGTTTAGAATCCCTTGGTTTGAAAAACAGAATAATGCCGGTCCTGGAATCAGTGATCAAAATGCCAGGACAAAAACCTGTTTTGGTTGTTGATGAAGCAATATATTCACAAAATAAGCTCTATCCTCAAGAGATTGTGAGAATAGAAAAGATTGATGTGATGAGAGATCATCGATTAGCAATCATTGAGGTTGCACCTATCCAATATAATCCTGTATCAAACATGATAAGATACTATACCGACATTGAAATCAAGATAACGTTTATCGGCGGCGACATGGCAAAAACAAAACAGATGCTTGCGCAGAATTATTCACCATTGTACGAAGATTTTATTAAGAAACGGGTTTTGAATTACGATTTTTTTGCAAACATAACTAGGGATGTACCACCCTTGCCTATTCACTATCTAATTGTTACCCATAATAATTTCCAGAATCAGATAAACAATCTTGCATACTGGCTAAGCAAGAAAGGATTCAAGGTCAAAGTGGCAAATCAGGATAGTATCAGTCCATGGAATTCGGCTGGTATTGAAAGCTATATTGATGCCCAAGTTCCTGCACCAACATATCTCTTACTTGTTGGAGACGTCAATGGCGGTTACATGCCTGCTCCAATTGGCGCCTCAAGTGGGAAGGTAACAGATCTGTACTATGCAGAGCTCGATGGCAGCGGGTATCTACCTGATATTTTCTATGGTAGATTATCATGCGAAAACACAACCCATATCACGACAGAGGTAGACAAAATCCTCAAATATGAAAGAGCTAATTTGCCCGCAGGGTGGTTTAAGGACGATGCATTTTGTGCTGGTAATGACAATTACACGGTGAGTGAAGGAACTCATAATTACTGTACGAGCACGTTCATGGATCCCAATGGTTACACCACTTATAAACTGTATGAACAGACCTATGGTGCTACGACTCAGGATATCTTTGACAATGTAAACGCCGGTCGGACCCTGATCACGATGTCAGGTCACGGAAGCGATGATGGCTGGCATGATGGTCCGCCGTTTACAGTTACACATGTGAATCAGTTAACAAATGGCGACCGTTTAACGATCGCTACGGGGCACTGTTGCAATGCAAATAATTTCGGTTCATCCACTAACCCATGTGGTGGTGAATCCTGGATAAGAAAAGAAAATGGTGGCGCAGTCGCATACTATGGATCCGCACCATCCACATACTGGAACGAAGATGACTGGTTACAAAGAGAATGGTATGAAGCAATATATGCAGATTCAATTTACGAACATGCACGGTTCACCCTGGATGGTATGTATGATGGCGTTGAACTTTCGGGTTCCGGTCTTAAACGATACTATTATGAAGGATATCATGTGCTTGGTGATCCATCACTCGATCTGTGGACAGAGATTCCGGCAGCAATGGCTGTTACACATGATGCCATTGTTTTTCCTGGAGCAAGCAATTTTACTGTTACAGTCAATCACGGCGGCACACCGATTGAAAATGCTCTTGTTTGTTGCTGGATACCAAATCAATCACCCCAAATTCATGTATCAGATTATACGGATATATCCGGTTTTGTAAACTTGAGTATTTCTCCAACCACACCTGGTGATACAATGTATGTTACTGTAACTAAACACAATTATATACCTTATGAAGGCTATTGCCTGGTTACTTCGCCGTCTGGTCCTTATATTGCACTAGGTTCGATAATAATAGATGATGCTGGTGGTAATGGTCAGGTAAATCCAGGTGAGACAGTAAACCTGGGCATCTGGGCAAAAAATATCGGGAATGAAACAGCATATAATGTATATGGTTTACTATCTGAGTCTGATCCTTATGTGATATTGACAACCGATTCGAGTTGGTATGGTAATATTCCTGATGGTGATTCTTCACTCTCTGATCCATATTATCAGTTCACTGTAGCTAATGATTGTCCAAACAATCATATT
>Ga0209986_10001624_pt1 | contig 21388 bp, 23 predicted proteins | sample BlataG_FD_183168 | JGI IMG/M metagenome (GOLD analysis project Ga0209986, IMG submission 183168) | Deep subsurface microbial communities from Black Sea to uncover new lineages of life (NeLLi) - Black_00105 metaG (SPAdes) (version 2) | ecosystem: Environmental > Aquatic > Marine > Oceanic >... | reverse complement strand
TCTGCTACTTAGTTGAAAAATCCATCATACCCGTTCTGTCGCCAGAACGGCACTCGTACCGATTACCAATAGAATTGTATATATTATTTATTAGATGTCAAGACGCAGCAAAGCTGCGTCGATTACGGTGATTCAACGGCAGATTATCCCGTACATTCATGAATTTACGGGACAGGCAGTCTCTGAGGGACGGTGTATCTCAACGGATTCGATATCTGCGACTTGACATTTTGACATTTTGCTCACGGATTATTATATTGATGCCAGCGATTGGACTGCAAAGAAAAATCTGGATTCCCGTTTTCACGGGAATGACCCCATACGATGTAAATGTTTAGTTTTTCGAAGCAATCTTACACTGGATTCGAGCTAAACTTCACAAGAATTATCAAGCCCAGAAGGGCTTTCCCACAAAGTCTCTGAGGGACGGTGCCCCTCAATACAAATATTCGGGATCTTCGACCTCTACGAGACCTTCGGTCTCTGCGAGATTTTCAACATCTCACTACTTCCTCTCTCTAACTTCGTTAGACTCGAGACTATAGCGATATCTTCAACATCCCAACGGATTCGATATCTTCGACTTGACCCCGGTGAAATAAACAAAAATCGCACCACGATGTAATATATGAAACAAATTACACATGGCAGGCGGGGCAGGCATTTTGACATTTTCCTCACGGATTCATGATTTTGTGTTTTGTGGGGGTAACATGGGGTCAAATAATACAAATGGCGTCGCTCAGAAATTTTTGTGGTTCGATAGGATATGCAATCAAGCAGACCGCTTCTTCTTGGGTCGAGCTGCAAAGGCAACACCAACTATAATAATAATACCCCCGCATATGCCCATTAAGATATAAGGGATATCATTTTTCATGATCCCTTCAGTCGCGTGTGCCATATTATAGGTGTGGATAGCAGTCGTTTGGGTAATCCCCACAATCATAAGGATTACTCCGATAATTCCAATTATTATCCCCAAACCTCTCATTATTCCTCCTTTCAATCTTGGTAGAGATATTGTAATGCACGAGAAAGAAAAATCAAGTAATTTTATAGGTATTGACGTAATAGATGCTGACAAAAATCTCGTCGTACAATTTTGCTTAATCTGTTTGTTTCAATCCACTTATCGGTTTTTCACCAAATACAATTGCATTTTATCTTTTTATAGTCCATTCCTAATTTTGCCCACATTGCTTTGGTTTCTTTACACAAAGCTATTTTTTTATAATTCCACTTTTTTCGTAAATACGAAATAAGATTGGAATACATATCAAATCTTACAGTGCGTCAGCTTGCTGACGCTAGATAATGCAATAGCAAGCTATTGCACTCCAATGAACTGCAATACAACCACCACCAAACCATATCGCCTCTTTCCAAAGTGCGTCAGCTTAATTCCATTTCTAGCAGGAGGATAAATTAAAAGATGCGGTAATATTGTTTGTCGCTGCATTAATGTACTTCTCGATGCGTCCCGCGCTTTTTCAGGAGGGCGGGACTTACTCGAAGAATAATTACCTCTCACTTTCACCCTAATCCATGCTGTATGCATAGAGTCACGCATTTTCATGTTATAAGCTCAATTATATCGGCAGACTATTATTGCATGGACTTAGCTGAAACAAGCCATTTCCATAAAGGGATGAATTCTATTTTCGTGCCTTTAAATTGTTCCTTAGCCTCATAATCCTCAGTAATAACGAGTAGCTTGTTACATCTCAACTCTTTACTTGCCTTAACCAATATTCTTAATTCTCGCTTTTTTGTATCTACTTCACTAATGTCATAACAAACCTGGATAAGCTGCTCTATTTTCGTGCCATTTTTAATTACAAAATCAACCTCTTCATGCCGAGCGTTCTTCCAATAATAAAAATCCAACAAAGGATTTTCAGCTTTCTTTCTGCATAGTTCAACAGCAACCATATTTTCGTAAAGTCTTCCTTGATCTTTAGAAAATTTCGTAGAAATTGCATTGATAAAAACACTATCGAGAAAATAAACTTTCCTGGCATATTGCATTTGGTCTTTGATTTTATAGGAAAAAATAGGCAAGCTTATCATAAAATAGGAATTTTCTATATAACTTAAATAATGCTGAAGGGTTGTCTTTCCTATTTCATAGTTAAGACTTTTTAATGTATTATAAACTTTGCTTATTGAATAACTGGTAGAATTTAGTAGTAATCTCAATACCGCCTTCATCGCTTCTTCGTTCTTTATTTTATATCTCTCTATTATATCACGTCTTATTACTGTTTGATAATACGAATGAGCTATTTCAATTTTCCTATCTTCATCCGCAAGAACTATTTCTGGTAAGGCACCATATTTTAAATATTCATCCAGGGCTTTCAGCAATTCTGCTTTTTCATCGGCTACATGATTTATTGCGTCTAGATCAAACGTTAAATTTTTAAAATGCAAAAATTCTGTAAAGGAAAGTGGAAAAACCATAACCTCCAGAAATCTTCCTCTTAATTCAGTAGGTATTTCCCTACTAGACATTTTGGAAGATGAACCAGAAACAAAAATCCTTATGTTATCATAATCATACACTCGTCTAAGCCATTTACTCCATTGGGGAATACTGTGTATTTCATCAAGAAATAAATAATTGATTTTTTTCTTAAACGATCGTTTTATTGTTGGCAGCAGTAAAGTCAGAAATTCCGTTTTCAATGGTATTCTTTCATCTTCAAAATTTATATATATAACTTCTTCCCTTGTTTTCTGCTCCAAAAGCTTTTTTATTAAATATAATATGAGATATGTTTTTCCAACTCTTCTAAATCCAGTGACTACGATAATTTTAACCGGTTTTGTTTTGGCATAATTTAATAGATTGATTTCTCTACTGATTATTTCGGGCAATCTTCTCATTTTCCATTCATACAATATTGTCTCTATTGTACTCTTCATAGTACAATTTTATATATTTTTTGTACTATGTCAAGTCTTATTTACATTAAAAATGACCTGTCCTCATTTCAAAAATACATAGTCAGCGCAGCCTTTTTCCATTCTTGACACTGGTAGTCGCCCCTGCCTGAGGCAGACAGGCGATTCATCGGGCATTGTCTGATAAATCAGACAACTACCGCGTCAGCGTTTTCTTCCAGTCGCTACCGTCTCGGTAGATTGTAGTCGCTCAATTTATTGAGCAGTCTGATAAATCAGACAACTACCGCGTCAGTGTGGATTCTTGACTTTGCCTATTTTATGGCTACAATTAGGTTTGGAGAAACCATGGCAAAAATGAAAGCAGTTGTGAAAACGAAACCAGAGCCAGGCGCAGAACTCGTCGAAATCGAGATCCCGACACCAAAGCCTGATGAGGTTCTGGTCAAAGTTCTGGCAACATCGATTTGTGGAACAGATTTACATATTTATCAATGGAATGAATGGGCACAGAACCGTATACGAAATATCCCCCAGGTCATGGGTCATGAGCTGTGTGGCGAGGTCATTGAACTGGGCACTAATGTAAAAAGCATACAAGAAGGTGATGTGATTTCAGCTGAAACGCACATCGCGTGCGGGCATTGCTATCTCTGCCACACGGGTAATTCACATATCTGCATTAATGGTCGCATCTTTGGAGTTGATGTAAATGGTGTGTTCGCTGAATACGCCGTCGTGCCATCATCCAACGCGTGGATATTAGATAAGAAAATCCCCCGAGATTTTGCCTCAGTAATGGAACCACTGGGCAATGCAGTCCATACTGTCCTGGCTGGTGAAATCCCGGGCAATACTGTCTTGGTAACAGGTTGCGGTCCGATTGGAGTAATGAGCATTGCTGTTGCACGCATCTGCGGGGCGACCAGGATAATCGCCACCGACATAAATGAATACCGACTCAAAATGGCAAAGAACGCGGGCGCTAACTTGGTGCTCAATCCAAAGAAAGATGATATTGTCCAGATAGTATTGCAGGAAACCAGTGGTCTGGGTGTCGATATTGTTCTCGAAATGTCAGGAGCTCCCGCCGCAATTCAACAAGGTTTTGATTGTCTGCGTCCAGGTGGCAGGTTTTCGATCCTCGGTATACCTGACAAACCTATGGAAATAGACATCGGCAAAGCAATTGTCTTCAAATATGCTACGGTGCAGGGGATTAATGGTCGCCTTATGTTCTCAACCTGGTACAAGACATCACGTTTCTTGAGTTCGGGTCGGCTTGACTTGGGCTCCATTATTACCCATCGTTTTCGTCTTGAAGAATTTGAAAAAGGTATGGAATTAATGCAGTCAGGCAATTGCGGCAAGATTTTGCTCTATCCGCACACGAAAAACCAATGAACTTCTCGATGCGCTTCGCTTACTCGAAGAAAAATTGTTATTCACCCTCACCCTTACCCTCTCCCATCAAGGGAGAGGGAATATATTGGAGGTTTTCTTCCATCTTGGGAAGAAAATATTATGATGTATGGCTCCCCGCAATGACAGGATGAAATGATTAAGGGCATTGGGATTGATATAATTACGATAAAAAGGTTTGATACTGTAAAAGACAAAGAAAGATTCCTGAAACAGTTCTTAAATGACGAAGAAATATCAGAAGCAAATAAGAACGATAATAAAAACCGTTGTTGGGCGACGCTTTTTACGATGAAAGAAGCCATTTTTAAGGCTTTCAAAATAGGCTTGCATTTTGGTTCTCATTGGCGTGACATTAGAATCAATAAAGATCTCGCGGTCAAGTTAGCCGGCTACTTGGAAAAAATTTCAAAGAATAAAACGAAAGTTTTGGTTTCTAAAACTTGTTCAAAGCGATACGCATTGAGCTTAGCTCTTGCACAAGATTAGGAGGTGCTATGGGCAATATAGGTTCATATGAAGAAAAGTATAAGAATTTTGACTGGAAGATATCTGAGCAAGAACTCGAATATGGAAAAGATGGTATGTATAACCTCGCCTATTACTGTTGCGACCGCATTTGTGAAAAAGGTAATGGTGAAAAATTAGCGCTTCTCTGGGAAGGGTTTAAGGGTGAAGAGAAGAAATTTACCTACCAAGACCTAAGCGTGTATAGCAATGTATTCGCGAAGTATTTGCAGGATATTGGATTGAAACCTGAAGACCGTATCTGTCTATTCATGGAACGCATACCAGAACTTTTTATCTCTTTTTTAGGAGTTCTAAAAATGGGCGGCATTGTACAACCGCTCTTTTCCGCTTTTGGAGAAGATGCCTTATTTACCAGATTAGAGGATGCCGGGACTAAAGCGATATTCACAACGAGAAAACATGTCAGGAAAATCAGAAGAATCCGGGACAAGCTCCCTGACCTAGCAAAAGTCATAGTTGTCAACGCTGGCGACAAACCATTAGAAAAAGATGAGCTCGCCTTTTCCATGGAAGATGCTCCAAAACCAGAAAACTTTGAACTTTACAAAGCTAACCCAGAAGCACCTTCAGTACTCCACTATACATCCGGCACAACCGGCAAACCAAAAGGTGCCCAGCATGTTCATGCTTCAATTATTGCTCAGTACATTACCGCAAAATGGGCGCTCGATATTAGCCCCGATGATATCTACTGGTGCACGGCTGACCCCGGTTGGGTAACCGGAACATCGTATGGTATTATCGGTCCCTGGTCAAACGGCACAACACAGGTAATCCTCGATTCTGGTTTCAGTTCTGCGAAATGGTATCAATTCATTGAGAAGCATAAGATCACGGTCTGGTATACAGCACCAACTGCCATTCGCCTGCTCATGAAAGACGGCCTCGAAGCAGTAAAAAAACATGACCTTTCGTGTTTGCGGCACCTCATCAGTGTTGGCGAACCGCTCAATGCCGAGGCAGTAATCTGGTCAAAAGAAGCTTTTGGTAAACCATTTTACGATTCATATTGGCAAACAGAGACTGGCGCCATTGTCATCACAAATTACCCGGGCATGGAGATCAAACCCGGCTCCATGGGCAAACCATTCCCCGGTATTAAGGCAATAGTGGTCGATCAGAAAACATTTGAGCCAATAACAACCCCGGGGACAGTCGGTCTCATTGCGCTCCAGCCAGGCTGGCCAGCCATGTTCCGGACCTACTGGAACAACAAGGAAATGTATGATAGCAAATTCAAAAAAGGCTGGTATATCTGTGGGGATCGTTCAAGCATTGATGATGAAGGTTATTTCTGGTTTGTCGGACGTGACGATGACGTGATCAATACAGGTGGCCATCTTGTTGGTCCTTTTGAAATTGAATCAGCGCTTTTGGAACATGAAGCGATCGTCGAATCGGCAGCGGTCGGCAAACCTGACCCGGTTAATATGGAAGTAGTAAAGGCATTTGTTGCTCTAAAACCAGGGTTCAAGCCGAATGCTGATTTGGAATTGAGTATCATAAATTTTATAAGAAAAAAATTATCGCCTCTCGCCATGCCGCAGGAAATAGAATTCGTAAAATCTCTACCTAAAACAAGAAGCGGTAAAATAATGAGAAGACTTCTCCGCGCCAAGGAATGGGGTGAAGAAATCGGTGATACCTCTACCTTAGAAGATGATTAAAACAAAAGTTACTATAATGCAAAAATGCTTGAAGATGTTAGAATTTACCATTATAATTTTAGGTATTTAGGTGTTTAGGCATTTAGGTATTTGATTTATTCGAGGAGGAATTGTGAGTGAAGAAATTAAGAAGTTAATCATTGAATATGTAGAGAAAGAGTATCTGGAAGAAGAAGATGAGCAAGACGTCGATGAGAATACACCGCTCATATCCAGCGGTATTGTCGATTCTTTTTCAATGGTTTCTCTAAAGATGTTTCTGGAGAAGAAATTTGACATAAAGATCCCCGATGAAAAAGCAACAACTGAAGCCTTTGATTCGGTAAACAATATTATGGATCTTCTCAAAGAGTTTAATGTCAGCTGAGGAGGTATAATGGCTTACAGTAATAAGGCAAAAGATTTTTACAAAGGTGAACTGAACGGAATGCATAAAGCCGGCACTTTTAAAGAAGAAAGGTTTATTGAATCACCCCAAGCGGCAAATATCTCGGTTGAATACCCGGTTGGTTCTGCGGCAAAAGAGGTTTTGAACTTCTGTGCAAACAACTACCTCGGTCTTTCCAGCCATCCAGAAGTTGTAAAAGCTGCCCATGAAGGACTCGACAGCAGAGGGTATGGTATGTCTTCAGTCCGCTTTATTTGCGGTACCCAGGATATCCATGATGAACTTGAGAAAAAATTGAGTGAGTTTCTTGGCACTGAAGCTACCGTACTTTTTGCCTCGTGCATGGATGCTAATGCCGGTGTATTTGATGTCGTGCTCGGGAAAGAAGATGCGATGATCTCTGATCGTCTGGTTCATGCTTCTATCGTTGACGGCATGCGTCTGTGCAAAGCTCAGCTATATAATTACAAACACTCTAATATGGATCATCTTGAAGAGAAGTTGAAGGAAACTCAAGATTGTCGATTCCGCATGATTATCACAGACGGTGTCTTTTCCATGGATGGTGATATTGCTAAGCTCGACAAAATTGTGGAACTCGGAAAGAAATATGATGCCATGGTCATGGTCGATGACTCGCATGCAACGGGTTTTATGGGTAAAAATGGTCGCGGCACTCACGAACACTGTGGCGTGCTTGGAGAAATAGATATCATCACCACAACCCTTGGCAAAGCATTGGGTGGAGCATCAGGTGGCTGCGTAAGCGGACCAAGGGAAATCGTCGACCTCTGTCGACAGCGTGCCCGTCCTTATCTCTTCTCCAATACTGTACCGCCGGTTATTATCACGGCAGCGAACAAAGTAATAGACTTGATTTCCAAAACAACTGACCGCCGGGATAAACTGGAAGAGAACACAAAGTACTTTAGAGAAAAGATAACCGCGGCAGGTTTTGACATCAAAGAAGGTGTCCACCCCATTGTACCGATAATGTTGTACAATGCAAAGCTCGCTCAGGATATGGCGCTTGATATGTATAGCGAAGGCATCTACGTTATCGGCTTTTCTTTCCCGGTAGTGGCAAAAGGCCAGGCAAGAATCCGAGTCCAGATATCCGCTGGTCACGAAAAAGAACATCTTGATAAAGCAATCGCTGCATTCACCAAAGTCGGTGAAAAATATAAGATACTTGGTAAAGGCAAAAAAGAAATAATCGAGATGTACGGATATTGATAAATGCCTAAAAGTCCCTGCCTGAGGCAGACAGGCAAAATGCCTAAATACCTAAACAGTAAAGAAGCGGTAGAATTTTGGATTTGTTCACTATGAATAACACTTCTGACGTAATAGTAATCGGTGGTGGCATAATAGGGTGTGCCACGGGTTTTTACCTGTCAAAAAAAGGATTAAAGGTTTACCTTCTTGAAAAGGACTACCTGACCGCTGGTTCCACAGGTCGCTGCATCGGCGGCATTCGGCAACAGTTTTCCACGCGACTCAGTATAAAGGTAGCAATGGAGTCGATGAAAAAATTCAAGGACATGGCCGAGGAATTAGGCCAGGATGTTGAATTTCATCAAGGTGGTTATCTATTTCTAGCACATAGCGAGGATAGGAAAATAACTTATCTAAAATTGATCGAGTTACAGCAAAATATGGGGCTTGATGTCGAGTACATCAGTATCGACGATATCAAGAAGATCGTACCTGGCATAAGCACGGATGATTTATTAGGCGGCGCTTATTGCCCAAGTGACGCTCAGGCAAATCCATTTTTATGTGTTGATGGCTATGCAAAAGGTATAAGAAAGAACGGCGCGGTCTTACCCTGTAAAGAAGTCACGAGAATAAATATTAAAGGCGGCAAAGTGACATCAATAACGACCAAGGACAATGAAACGTATTACGCACCAATAATTGTCAATGCTGCCGGTCCATTCGTAAAAAAGGTTGCACAACTTGTCGATATTGATGTACCTATTGAAGCCGAACGCCATGAATCCTTAATAACTGAACCTATGGAGAGATTTTTTGATATGATGATCGTCGATTACCGCGATGATGGATGCTACTTCAATCAGAAGTGGGACAAAGGAAGTATTATTGGCTGCTACACGCCCAAACCTAATGTCCCTGGTCACAGCTTAGGTACTTCATTCGAATTTGTCAGGGAAATGGGACGTCGAACTGGTCGCTTAATCCCCAGGTTGACAAACATAAAGATTATTCGTCAATGGTCAGGGAGTTACGAAATGACACCAGATGGTAATCCAATCCTTGATAAAACCGATATCCAAGGGTTCTATATTGTCGGCGGCATGTGCGGTCATGGTTTTATGTTAGGACCAGAAATCGGCTCGCTCGCCGCTGATTTCATCGCCGAAGGAAAAACTTCTTATGACATCAGCACCTTTGCCCTGAAGCGAGATTATACAAGCAAAGAAGTGATGAAATGATTCGATTCAAGGTTCTTAACAGAGATCCTGATTCGCAAGCCCGGACCGGTATCTTGAAAACACCGCACTATGAAGTTGCGACCCCGAACTTCATGGCCGTAGCCACCCAGGCATCAGTAAAAGCGACATCCCCCGCTGAACTGAAACGGATCGGTGTCCAGATAATCGTGGCTAATACGTATCATTTGATGCTCCGGCCCACATCCAAGCTCATTAAGAAACTCGGTGGTCTACACAAGTTCATGAATTGGGACCGAGCCATACTCACTGATTCAGGTGGTTTCCAGGCTTATTCTCTAAGCCAACTAATAAAGACCAATGATGAAGGTATTAGATTTTCATCCCATCTTGATGGCTCCAAGTATTTTCTGAGCCCCGAACTCGCGGTTGAGATCCAGAATGATCTGGGTTCAGATATTGCTATGGTATTGGATTTCTTCACTTCTTATCCAGCACAATTCCTCGACGCCAGGATTGCAGTTGAGCGAACTGTCAACTGGGCAAAACGGAGCCTTAACGTAAAAAAAAAGGTCCCTTATTCGGTATAATCCAAGGAGCTACCTACAAAGAACTGCGCCGCGAATGCGCACAACGCATCGTTGACCTTAAATTTGCTGGTTATGGCCTCGGTGGACTCATGATCGGCGAACCTTCACTGCTAACCAATGAGATGGTGCAGATTTGTACCCGGGTCATCCCCAAGAATAAAATAAGGTACCTTATGGGCTGTGGCTATCCTGAGGACATCCTCGAATCAGTAGAACAAGGTATTGATTTGTTCGACTGTGTCCTGCCAACACGTAACGGTCGAACCGGGATGGCGTTCACCTCTTTAGGCAAAGTGGTCATCAAAGCTGGTAAATACGCTGAAGATGATGCACCGCTTGATAAGAACTGTCGCTGCTATACCTGTCAAAATTTCTCCCGTGCCTATATAAGACATCTGTTCAACGCCGGTGAAATCCTCGCTGGTCGGTTAGTCAGTTATCATAATATCCACTTTTATATGCAGTTAATGGCCGATATCAGAAAAAGCATACAGCAAGGGAATTTTCTGCAATTTAAGCGAAATGCAGGCAAGAATTTCAATTTTCGCGAAGGTTGATATCAACTGTTCCCCCTTGCTATATTTTGTCAATTTCACCCTACGATATTATGCATCATGAATATTTCAGTTGAAATTTCTGGAAAAGGAATACCATGCTAAACCTTATTTTTAACCAACTTGCAGTTTGTTATTAAATTGTCTCTTGACATATAAATAATTATATATATAATAATGCAGAATGTGAAAATAAAAAGGAGTGACCATGTTCGGAAAGAAAAAAAAGGTTATTGGTCTTGACATTGGTTCAAGCCAAACTAAGATGGTGGAATTGAGTACAGGTAAGAATAGAAAATTGCTTAATTATGGAATTTCAAAAGTCTTACCTGATGCTATAGTCGAGGGAGAGATTATTGATAGAGAAGCTGTATTAGATTCAATTAGAAGTTTAATTGAAAGCAAAGGATTCACTACCAAGGATGTAGTGATTGGTTTAGCAGGCCGTGACGTCATCATCAAACGGATAACAATGGATCGCATGAGCGAAGCTGATACAAGAGAGCAAATCAAATGGGAGGCTGAGCAGTACGTACCTTTTGATATCAACGAAGTTTCGCTCGATTTTGATGTTATTAACCCGGATTTTGGTGAAAATCAGCAGGAAGTAATATTGGTTGCGGCCAAAAATGAATTGATTAGTAATCTCTCCGCACTATTGAAGGAGCTTAATCTTAATCCAATAATTGTTGATACCACCGCATTCGCGATACAAAATGTGTTCGAATATAACTACACACCCACCGCCGATGAAATTGTCTGCTTGATCCACATCGGCGCCGGGATGACGGTCATCAATGTTATAAAAGGTGGTTCGTCGCTATCAGCGCGCGACGTGTACTATGGGGTAAATGCCTTTATTAGTAAATTGCAGAAAGAAGTCGGATTTAATTACGAAGATGCCGCTAATGCTGTAAAGGGCACAATCCCAGTTGGTGCATCGCAAGATTCTGTACAGGGTGTGTTCGAATCATTTATCAGCGATCTCGGAACCCAGATAGAACGCAGCTTACAGTTTCTCTCCAGCGTAACCGGTGAGGAAAAAGTAAGCCGTATGTATCTTTCTGGCGGTGGTTCTCTAATCCCTGATCTCTTAGAATATTTAAAAAGAAGGCTTGGGATACCGATTGAACTCCTCAATCCGTTCAGGAATATTGTTTATGACCCTACAATATTTGGTCCTGAAGGCATCGATGTAATAGGTCCGATATTGTCCCAAGCTACTGGTTTAGCATTAAGGGGGGAGTAAAATGATCAAGATAAACTTAGCGCCAACTGCCAAGAAAAAGCGAGCGCCTAAGCGTAAGGCAGCAAAAGCAGCGCGCCCCGGCATTAAACTGCCCTCTGTGCAGAGCACTGTTCTTTATATAATCGGCGTCGTTATTGTGGTTGTTATTATTGGTATTACACTACTTATACAACTCAATCAAAAAGGTGGTTTAAATAAAGATATCACGCATCTTGATGGTCGGCTTGAAGAACTGAAAATCTACAGGGCAACAGTTGATAGTCTGGAAAAGAGAGAACGTGAATTAGCTGCTTTAATCAATCCCATAAAGGAATTGAATGAAAATCGATTCTTCATCGCTCACGTTCTCGATGAAGTAGCAGGGCGTATCCCTAACTTCACTTGGTTAAAGTCTCTAAACGTCACCAGTACTGATATGACGGTGAAAGGTGTCACTGCCTCTAATTTGCTGGTTGCCGATTTCATGAATCGTCTTGAAGAATCTGACTACATACACAATGTCGACTTGACCGTCCTCGAGAAAAAAGCCGTGGAGAAGCAAGAGATGATGGAATTTACCTTGACCGCTAAGGTTGGTTATCAGGGATTAACTGCGAGGCAAAAATGAATCTTAAAGATCAAAAAAATCAAAAATTGCTCATGTTCTTCGTCGTTTTAGTTATTATACTAATTGTATTCTTCTTTGTTTGGCCTTACAAAACCAACCAAAAGGAAATAAAACAAATAACGGCACATCGTGATTCTCTGCAAATTGAAGTTCAGAAAGCTGAAGCAGCACGAGCAAGACTGCCTGAGCTTCAAGCAAAGATTGCACGCCTTGAAATCGAATGGGAAAAAGCTAAAGAGATGTTACCTAAAGAGAAAGAAATATCTTCACTCATTCAGCAAGTCTCAACTTCCGGCACTAAAGCAGGAGTAAGTTTCTTGTTATTCAAGCCCAGCGGTCCCATTGCCCGGACAAATTACTCGGAAATTCCGGTTCAGATTAAAGTATCATGTGGTTATCATCAGCTTGGTAAATTCCTATCCAATATTGGCAATCTAGCACGAATCGTCAATGTACCAAGTATTAATATCCAAACTGGCAAGAAACGAAGTATCGAAGCAACCTTAAGCGCCATTACTTACACAGTTGCCAAAACAAAGGAGGTAAAAAATGTTCCACCTCGTAAATAGCGTAGTATGCGCGGTAATGATGTTCAACCAAGCACCAACAACTCCTGCTGCAGCGGACTCACTCTTCCCCGTGGAAAAATGGGCATATAAACAAGGTGGTAGAAGAGATCCTTTCGTGCCGCTGGTAGGTTTAGACTTGGGAGAAGGCGGCAAAGCAAGCCATCTCAGTGTTGAGAATTTGACCTTAATTGGTGTTCTATGGGGTGACAAAGGATACTACGGTTTGGTGAAAGACGGCCTAAACAATGGCTACATTCTCAAGAAAGGAGATAGAGTTGCGGGTGGCAGAGTTGGTCAAATAAATCGTCAAGGAATAATTTTCGAGATAACGCACGCAGGCGTGAAAACGAAATATGAACTAAGGCTTCAGCAAAAGGAAAGGAGGTAAAATATGAGGAATATTTTAATCCTCACATTATTGATTTCTTTGGCAAGTGGTGCTGTTATCAGTGATTTACATGTAGTTTCTGAGGGAGTAAACACAAAGCTTATTGTGAAAGCAGACGCGCCATTTGTTGCAAATTCGTTCACTTTGAAAAATCCACCGAGAATCGTTATTGACTGCTCAGGCGTCACGAGTTCACTCGTTGGTAAAAAGTTTTCCGTCAACCGAGGCGGTTTAATAGAATTATCAATGACTGGTTTCACCGAACAACCCGACTTAATTAGAATTGTCGGCACAATGGATAACGATTACTCTTACCTCACATTGACTGAAGGAAATGATTTCGCCGCAACAATCCTTACTGGATTAGTCTCTGCATTCCCAGACTGGCAGACAACCGGTGCAGATATCGTAGTTGCTCCTGCGACAACACCTGCGGTAACACCACCGGTTGCCAAGACAAAACCGGCGGGCACGATTACTGGCCGGCCAATCTCTATTGACCTCGAAAATGCGGACATTCTAACTGTCCTGAGAGCTTTGTCTGAATATGCCGGCACAAATATCGTTGCTGGCAAAGACGTCAAAGGAACGGTTACGGTCAGACTGCACAATGTTCCCTGGCGTCGGGCATTAGACATCATTCTCAAGGCTGCTGGTTTTGCATGCCGGGAAGATCCTGGGGTTATCAGAGTTGATACGGCTGAGAACCTTGACAAGCAAGACTATGACCTGCCCCTGAGTTCAAAGATATACAAATTAGAATTCGCTTCACCCAATAAGATGCTCGACAAAATATCGGCAATGCTTTCTCCAAAAGGTAAAGTAAACGTTGATGAACGAACCAACGCTCTCGTCGTTACCGAGGTTGACCCCATTCATCACAAAATTCAACAACTCATAAAGCTGCTGGATACACCAACCCCGCAGGTCGAAATTCTATGTAAGGTTATTGACGTAGACGCCTCTTTTTCAAGAGGTTTGGGTATCAACTGGACACTCAAAGGGTTAGAGAGCCGAATCGTAAGAGCCGATGTTAGAAGTGGCCCTGAAGAATCCTCGATTGTCGGTTATGGAGAATTCAATCTCGGGACCATACCGTCATTAGCCCAGGTCAATGCTATCGTCAACATGCTTGAAGAAACCGGTAAAGCTAAGACTATTTCTGCACCGAGGATAACCGCGGTTGACAATGAACAAGCCAAGATTCTGGGAGGTCAAAGATTCGGTATCCCCACCCGAGATATGTCGGGTAATACAGTTATACAATTCTACACGGTTGGTACGAAATTAGAAGTCACACCACACATAAATTCTTTAGAAGAAATTACCATGGAACTCCATGCGGAGATCAGTGAACTCGATCGTGCATCAGCTCTTGCTGGCAGACCAATTATCACAACATCAGAAGCCGACTCAAAGGTTCTCGTGAAAGACGGCAACACGGTGGTAATCGGTGGTTTTATCAGACGCAAAGAGACTAAGTCGGTGACCGGCATACCCCTTCTCAAAAGCATTCCGATACTTGGCGCACTATTCCGTGAGACCACGACAAGTATTGAGGACCGTGAACTTCTGATTTTCATAACACCAACGATAATAAGATAGGGAGTTGGCTTCCGTATAGAAACTAGCGTAGGTTAATCTACTTCCCGCTATTAAGAAGGTGCTTACTACTGGATTTTCAGATGAGAATCATTGGCGGTGATAATAAAGGGCGACGACTTAAGGTTTCGAAAACCGGAATTAGGCCAACAAAAAGTATCGTCAGACAAGCAATTTTCAATATCATTGGACCACGGGTAAACGCAGCCAGGATCTTAGATGTCTTTGCCGGCAGTGGAGCTTTGGGTATCGAAGCAATTTCACACGGTGCGGCAAATTGTGTCTTTGTCGAGAAACGACCAAAGACACTTGTCGAGAACATTGACAAGCTGTTACTTTCTGACCGAACAGAAATCATAGGAAGCGATTTTAGAACAGGACTGAGAAAACTAAAAGAACGAGCTTTTGATATCATTTTTCTTGACCCCCCGTATCATAGAGATTATCTCGAGAAGGCTCTAAGGCTCATTGTATCCCATAACCTATTACACACTGACGGAGTCATAATTGCCGAGCACAGCCCGGGAGACAATTTTGTCCTACCGGATCATTTCGCAGTTCTCAAAAAGAAACAGTATGGAGATACTGCCGTGACGTTTATCATCCAGAGCAATAAAAACAAAGGACTAAAGTGAAATGAAGAAAGCAATATATGCTGGAACTTTTGACCCTATAACCCACGGTCATATCGATGTCGTTTCTCGAGCGACCAAGCTATTCGATAAGATAATTATCGGCGTAAGCAGCCGCCCGAAAAGCACCCTTTTCACCCAGAGAGAAAGAATGGAACTTGTCAAAACAGTTTTCCGTAACGAGAAAAAGATAAAGGTTATGGGGTTTTCAAGCCTTTTAGTAGATTTCGCACGAAAATTAGGGGCTGCGACAATAATCAGAGGTATGAGAGCGGTCTCGGATTTTGACTACGAACTTCAATTAACCCTTATGAACCGGAAGCTGGCACCAAAGATAGAAACGATATTCTTAATGCCTTCGGAAAAATACATTTTCATCAGTTCGAGTTTGGCTAAAGAGATTGCGTCATTAAATGGTGATATATCACATCTCGTTCCTTTGGTAGTTGCTAAAGCCTTGAGAAAAAAACTCAGGAAGAAATGACATAATTGTGTATTAGTTTATTGTTGTTGACTCCTCTTTTGTATTCAATATAATTCATTGTATGAAGTTCATCGATGAGACGAAAATATTTATCAGTGCAGGTAACGGCGGTAATGGCTGTATGTCATTTCGGCGTGAGAAGTTTGTTCCGCGCGGTGGCCCAGATGGTGGAGATGGCGGCAACGGTGGTTCGGTTTACCTCATCGGAAAGAAAAATCTTGAAACCCTATACGATTTAAGAATCAAACCCCATTACAAAGCTGGTTGCGGTAAACACGGTAAAGGTAAAAAGATGGTCGGCAAAAAAGGGAAGGATGTATTTATTAACATTCCTTTAGGTGTTGTCGTGTCAAACGGCAAAAAGGTTCTGGGCGAAATACTAACCCACAACCAGAAGTTGCTCGTGGCAAGAGGCGGCAGAGGTGGCCGCGGTAATGTCCATTTCATAACGAAATTAGACCTCGCACCGCGCCGTGCTGACCCGGGTTGTCAAGGTGAAACAAAAACTCTCGAAATAGTCTTGAAATTGATTTCTGATATAGGGCTGGTGGGATTACCAAACTCAGGCAAGTCAACCCTACTGAATAGTCTAACAAATGCGAAGTCACGAATCGGGGCTTATCCTTTTACCACACTCACACCTAATCTCGGTGTTCTCAGGAGCACCCTCAAGAATATAGTAATCGCAGATATGCCAGGTATTGTTGAAGGTGCCCACTCGGGAAAGGGTTTAGGGTTGCTTTTCCTCCGGCATATCGAGAGAACCAAATTGGTCATCCTGGTAATCGATGCATCAGTTTCCAAACCACTGCAACATTATGAATGTCTTCTAAAAGAATTCAAGAATCATAGCACTAAACTATTGAAAAAACCCCGTATCATTGTTTTCAATAAAATAGATCTCTTAGACAATATCCCGAAATACGACTTACCAGAGAAAACTTTCTATGTTTCAGCATTAACCGGTGCCGGTATTGAATCGTTGATAGAAACCATAACCAATGAAGATCAAGTTTAAACAAGACAAAGAAACGATCCTCAAATTACTCGAGAGTTCTAATCTAAAAAGGAAAGTAAGGATACTTGAGAAGTTGAATGGCGTCAATGAGAAAGATAGCATTAAAATCCTTCTAAAAGTCCTGGAGGATGCATCGTGGACACTACGTGAAAAAGCCGCATATAAATTAGCCAAGTACGGTAATCGTGTCGTGCCCAGGTTAGAGAGATTACTTACGCGTGGCTACTGGTTCACAAGAGCAGCGGCGTGTCTTTCACTCGGTGAAATCGGCAATATTGAAACAGCAGATTCTCTTATTGAGCTCTTGCTGAACGACGAGAACCCAACGGTTAGAAAAGAGGCATCAACGGCATTGACAAAGCTTGCCACCCAAGAACCTCTTGAATTTTCTGACATGATTAGAGAATTGGCACTCGATGAGAAAGTGCTTGCAAGCATTCTGAAGATAATAGAGGATGCCGACCTTGACGTTCACAAAGCCATCAAAGAAGAATTAGAAAATGTATGATGATCTCAATTTCATTGATCTCTTATCAATAGACAAGCTAACTGACCACAAACTTTACCTTCTGCTGGAACGTTTCAGGACACCGACGGAAATTGGTGCTGCACCAGCTCATTCATTAATTGAAGTTGTTGGGCAAGATATCGCACGCAGAATCCTTGCCTATAAGCGAGAAGAAAAGATAAAACGAAAATATGACTTGTTCCGTAAGCTCAAGATCAGGACTATCCCCTACAATTCCTCTGAATATCCAGCCTGGCTAAGAAATATTGCGCATTTTCCGCCGATTTTATTTGTTCGGGGGGTGATTAAACCGGAGGATGAGATTTCCGTAGGAGTTATCGGCACAAGAGGAGCAACGGTTTACGGAAAAAGTATTGCCGAGCGTTTCGCAGGAGACTTCGCGCATGCAGGTATCACAGTTGTCAGTGGCATGGCTAGAGGTATCGATACAATGGCTCACACAGGAGCTCTCAAATACAAAGGTAGGACTATTGCCGTACTGGGTTGTGGTGTTGATAGATGTTATCCGCCAGAGAACAGAAAATTGATGGAAGAAATTATTGATAACGGCGCGGTAATATCAGAATTCAATATTGGTACACCACCGCTTGCCCATAATTTCCCAAAACGCAACCGTATTATCTCTGGTTTTTCTAAAGCCATTGTGGCAATCGAGGCAAAAGAGAAAAGTGGGGTTATGAATACGGTAAACTGGGCATTAGATCAAAACAAATATGTCTTTGCGATCCCGGGGAACATCTACTCAAAGGCATCGACCGGAACGAATCGCTTGATAAAGGACGGTGCCATCCCAGTAACTTCAGTTGATGAAATCTTAGAATCATTAGGGATCAAATACGCCAAGCAAGGAATGCCGACCAAAAGGATAACGCTTACTGATACGGAAACAAAGGTCTTCAACAGCCTGTCGTTTGAACCCACTTATCTCGATGTTTTATCAGAAGCGTTAGAACAACCTACTAGCTCAATATTGAATACTCTCTTAGGCCTCGAAATCAAAGGCATGGTCAAACAATTACCCGGTATGATGTTTGTTAAAATTCTCGAATAGCTGTCTAAATCGTAGTTACTGAAAACAATCGTCGATCGATTCAGGGGATAACTATTTTTGGTTTTTTGTATTAATAGTTTTCTTTTTACTGCCTACTGCTTACTCCCTACTGCCTACTATTTTTTACGTCCCCATTTTCCAGGAAGCCAAATATCGTTTTTGCTCAGGTGTCAGCTTATCAATTCTAATGGACATTGATTTGAGTTTAAATTTGGCAATCCTTTCATCTATTTTCAAGGGAAGCTGATAAACTCGGTTCTTTAGTCTGGGATTGTTCAATATGTACTCTACAGCCAATGCCTGGTTGGCAAATGACATATCCATAACCATTGCCGGATGTCCTTCAGCTGCAGCGAGGTTAACCAACCTTCCCTGTGCTAGTATATAAATATGTCGACCATTTCTGATCGTATGTTCTTCACAAAAATCTCTGATCACTCTTTTTTTCTTGGTGATCTTTGCCAAACCCTGTTTATCAATTTCAACGTCGAAGTGACCGGAATTACCAATAATCGCGCCATCTTTCATTTTTTGCATATGTTCTTTTCTGATTACATTAATATCACCAGTAACCGTAATGAACACATCGCCGATTTTTGCGGCGTCAGCCATGGGCATAACCATGTAACCATCCATGCGTGCCTCAAGCGCTTTGACCGGATCCACTTCGGTCACGATAACCTGAGCACCATGTCCCTTTGCCCTCATCGCCAAACCTTTACCGCACCAACCATATCCGGCAACGACAAAATTACTACCACTGATTAGAATATTTGTCGCCCTCAAAATACCATCAATAGTTGATTGTCCAGTGCCGTAACGATTATCAAAAAGATGTTTGGTCAATGAATCATTTACCGCGACTATAGGAAAATTAAGTACCTTATCACGCTCCATCTGTTTCAATCTTATTACACCGGTGGTTGTTTCTTCAGTACCGCCAAGAACCCCTTTTATTCTCTTTTTGTGTACTGTTGAGATAAGGTCAGCACCGTCATCTATTAGAACTTCTGGCTTATTTTCAAGCACCCGGTCCATATTCTCGTAGTAAGCCTTGCGTGACTCACCACGGCGCGCGAAGACACCGAAACCATCCTTGGCAAGAGCAGCAGCCACGTAGTCTTGGGTCGATAAAGGGTTAGAAGCACTCAGAAAAACTTCAGCGCCACCAGCCTTTAACGTACGCATCAGGTTCGCGGTTTCTGTAGTTACGTGCAAACAACAACCTATACGGTAGTTTCTCAAGGGCTTTTCTTTCTTAAATCTCTGCCTGATCAATCTGAGTACAGGCATCTTGGATTCTGCCCAATAAATCTTTTTGTTTCCTTCTAAAGCGAGTTTAATATCTTTGATGTTAAACTTCATTTTCCTCCTACTAATTATTTAATGCCGGCTTCACGTTTTATCGCATCCGCCATGTCACAGACTTCCCAGGTAAAACCTTGTTCTTCACGACCAAAATGTCCGTAACAAGCAGTGCGTCTGTATATTGGTCTACGTAGTTTCAGCTTGTCAATGATACCCTGTGGTGTAAAATCAAAGAATTTTCTGAGGATTGCCACGATCTTCGAATTCTCTATTTTTGCTGTGCCAAATGTCTCAACCGCAATCGACGTTGGCTCAGCCACTCCTATAGCGTAAGAGAGTGCTACCTCAACCTTTTTACAGACACCTGAGGCAACGAGGTTCTTCGCTACATACCTAGCCATATAGGATGCTGAACGATCAACTTTTGTTGGGTCTTTGCCGGAAAAACAACCACCACCATGATGAGCAATGCCACCGTAAGTGTCAACAATGATCTTCCTGCCGGTTAAACCAGTATCACCCTGAGGTCCGCCGATAACAAATCGACCAGTGGGGTTTATTAGGATTTTGGTTCGGTCATCAATCAACTCACTGGGCACAACCTCTTGAATTACCAACTTCTTAATGTCCTCGTGAATTTTTTCGTTGCTGACATCAACATGGTGCTGTGCAGAGATAAGTATCGTATCCACTCGTAATGGTTTTCCTTCATTATTGTACTCAATCGTAACCTGGGTTTTTCCGTCAGGATGTAGGTAATTGACAACATTAACTTTTCTTATTTCTGCAAGCCGCCGGACCAAACCATGGGCGAGCATTATAGGCATTGGCATGAGCTCAGGCGTTTCATCCGTTGCAAAACCGTACATCATCCCTTGATCACCTGCCCCGCCAATATTAACGCCCATCGCAATATCGCTCGATTGTCCTTGAATTGCCGATATGACAGCACAAGTTTCTGCATCAATACCCATATCTGCATCAGTATAACCAATTTCATATAACAACGAACGTACAATCTCGGCAAACTCAACATAACATTCGGTTGATATCTCACCCGACACAACAATCAATCCTCTGGTTGCCAAGACTTCTACGGCAACCCGGCCAAATGGATCTTTTTCCAAAACTGCATCCAGGATGGCATCTGACACCTGGTCACATATTTTGTCAGGATGTCCTTCAGTAACTGATTCAGAAGTTATAAAATAATTAGCCATTTGCCTCCTTTTAGCAATTATAACAAATTTCCTGCAGAAATCAAGCTTATAATGGGGTTAAAAACCGAGCACCTTGACATCAACGAGATTCATATTATAATGGACAAAGGAAGAGCATGGCCAATTTGCTATTTGCATTACTTATGATAAGCGGCATCAGCGGTAAGATCCAGGGGATTGTCAAAGACGAGGTGACAAAAGAACCCATACCTTACGCTGATGTAATTATCCTTAATACTGATATAGGTACTG